>Ga0190363_1000194_pt1 | contig 34071 bp, 18 predicted proteins | sample 48721867_MG_FD_161272 | JGI IMG/M metagenome (GOLD analysis project Ga0190363, IMG submission 161272) | Hydrothermal vent microbial mat bacterial communities from Southern Trench, Guaymas Basin, Mexico - 4872-18-6-7_MG | ecosystem: Environmental > Aquatic > Marine > Hydrothermal vents >... | reverse complement strand
GCTCGTAGTCTTATTAGTAGTGCTACTGTTAACATCATTTGTTCCGTTAATTCCTATCAGTGCCAACAGCGCCTCAAGCAATATACGCGGATGGTGGCATTTCGATGAAGGTTCAGGGAATATAGTCCATGACAGTAGCGGTTATGGAAATGACGGTGTCCTTATCGGTGGGGTATCATGGGTTGATGGGAAATTTGGTAAGGCATTAGATTTCAACGGCATAGACGGGTATGTTAATGTACCAGATTCGGACTCGCTAGACATCACTGGGAAACTCTTAATTGAAGCATGGATATACCCACGTTCATTAACGCATATGCAAGTAATTGTAGCTAAGTATAATCATACAACGTTAAGCAGCTCCTATTATCTGGGAATAGGCGGATTCGGATACAAAAACAAGCTGTTTTTCGCATTATGTTTTGATGGCAACCATTACTATTACTTACTATCAAACGCTAACTTAACAACAAACGTTTGGACCCACGTTGCCGCAGTATGTAATGTTACTCACATGATGATTTACATTAACGGAGTGCTGGACAACATAAGAACCTACCCACCTGGAAGAATCTATGCTGGAACTGCTGACCTTAGAATTGGGTGCTATCTGCCCGAGGCTGGATACAAAAGGTTCTTTAACGGCATAATAGATGAGGTTAGAATTTCCACAACAAGCATCTGGACTGTCGACGATGATAAGGTACAATGCCCAACAGCAGATTTTACAAGCATACAAGAAGCCATAGACGCAGCTGGTCCAAACGACACGATAATAGTACATGAAGGAACATATAATGAAGTTTTCCAAATTGATAAGCAGTTGACCATTTACTCTCGCGATGGACCAGAGAAAACAATTATTGATGCTGGCGGAGCATCACGTGCTATCGATATTAAGGCAAGTGGTGTGACCGTTGATGGCTTTACCATAACAAATGCGTACCGTGCTATCGGGGCTTATCATGCTCCAAGCGTAGTTAAGGATGTAACTATCAGAAACTGCATTGTTACTGGTAACAATTACGGTATCTTCGTTCATCACTCAACAGTCGAGAATTGGATTATTGTAAATTGCGAGTGCACTGATAACTTTTATGGTCTCAGGATCGATAGTGGCGCAGATGTAACGGGACTGACTATTATCAATTCCAAGTTTAGCGGTAATGAAGAGGGTGGAATCATATCGTATGGCAACATCACTGGCCTAACAATCACTGGCGGAACTTTCATCAATAATGATTTCGGCCTCATGTTGGGAGCTGAGAGTTTAACACCTCACCATATCAAAAATGTCTTGGTTACAAGGACAATCTTCGATAACAACACTGGTACATATGGACTTGGTTTCTGGGTTTATGTCTATGGCTCAACCGAGCATGTGGTTTCCAATATCGACGTCCACTACTGCTCAATTACAAATAATGGCAACTATGGCGTAGGTTTCGATTACTTTGGTCTCACAGGCTATGAAGATGTAATCATTGATGCACGTTTCAACTGGTGGGGTCACGAAAGTGGCCCGAGTGGAACTGGGCCTGGCACTGGAGATGCAATAAGTGATCATGTTACTTACAGTCCTTGGCTAGGCTATCCATACGGAACAACTCCTATGACCTACCATGTTGACCCGACAGGAAAGATCCAAGATGCAATAAATGATGCTAATCCAGGCGATACAATTAAAGTGCATGAAGGCACCTATACGGAACAATTGATCATCAACAAGAGCCTAACCCTAGTCGGAGATCCCGTGCCAAAAATTGTGGCTCCTGACACAAGAGCTACATTCACAATTCCCGAATCATCGGCAACATTCGACCCAATAATCTTCGCTTACGGATCATTGACTGGAACTGAAACAATTAGTGTAACTATTGAGGGCTTTGAGATCGATGGAGGAAACAAAGCCGCCAGCGGCTACCGCTTTGTTGGCATACTCTATCGCAATGTAAAGCCAGGAATTATCTCCAATAATGTGCTTCATAGCCTATATCCGCCATCCGGAAAGGGAAGCGGACCTGAAACCATAGGCATCCTTATCTACGGCGATTCTGAAGTAGAAATTTATCAAAATGAGATTAGAGACTTTAGCCGTGTCGGAATAGGCGCCTCAGGAGACGCCGGGCCAAATGTCGATCCAGTAGTGATAATTCAAGAAAATACCGTTTTCGGAAACGGACTGGAACCAGAAACTGACTGGTGGGCCGAAAACGGCATACAAGTTGGATATGGGGCCTCAGGCGAAGTGATTGGTAACCAAGTGTTTAACTGCACGGTAAACAACCCGAACTGGGCGGCAAGCGGAATAATAATAGTTGACACCCACGAAGTAACAGTTGACAGCAACTATGTTGAAGGCTGCGACGTAGGAATATGCGCTGTAGACTTTCCATCAGTCTACGGGCCTCCATGGGACTACGACATTCTCTCAAACGTTCTGATAACCCGCAACGTTCTGGTAGGCAACATATGGCAAATAGACGTATCTAATGACGCAAGGAACATAATGATAACCTATAACGACATAATAAACGCCACCGAAGACGGAATCGACATATGGAGCTATTTCGGAGATGTATATCCAACAAATGTGAAAATACACTTTAATAACATTGAGGGAAGCGGATCTTACGGTATATGGGCTTCAGAAGAACTTGCAGCAGCACCCGTAGACGCTCGCTACAACTGGTGGGGTGACCCAACAGGTCCCTACCATAACACAACTTGGACCTATATGGGCGAGCCGTACGGGCCCCACTATGGCCTAGGCGACCGTGTAAGCGACTACATACTCTATGACCCATGGCAGGGATCAATCACCATCAAAGTGGAACCTTCAGATGTAACAATGAAAAAATTAAACAAGACCTTCACAGTCAACATAACGATAAACGACGTAGACCCAGGATGGCACGTCGTCGGAGTTCAATTCAGACTTCTATACAACGCAACTCTATTGGAGGTTGTCGACGTAACTGAAGGCGACTTCATGAAACAGGCCGGCGGCACGTTCTTCATAACCTATGTAGAGGAAGATCCATTCTACGGATACAATGTGATTGTAGGAATACTTCTACTTCCAAATGAGACTGGTTATTGGACAAACTTCCCATCTGGGTCGGGAGTTTTGGCTTCAGTAACTTTCAAAGTAATCTATCAACACGTGGGGCTTGAGAATCCGCCGTTGTCATGCATCCTGTCCCTCAATGACACTCAAATAGTAAATAGCGAACTCAACGTGATAGTTCATACAACTGAAAACTGCTACTATAGGATTCTGCCCAACAACAGAGCTGACTTAAATTGGGACTACAAAGTCGATATACGTGACGTTGCGATAGTTGCTTCTCACTTTGGCGAGTTTGAAGGTCGGCCGCGCTGGAACCCGATTGCAGACGTAAACGGAGACGCAAGAATTGATATACTTGACGTTGCTATTGTAGCGTCAAACTTCGGATGGATCATGGAGGACGACCCATAAACCTCACTTTCCCCTTTTTCTTTTACCTTGTGACTTGAAAATCGAGTAGGTTACCAATGCTGTCAGCAACCCCAAAGTTGCCAATGCAACGATTAGGCGGTAATCAGGCAGAAATGAAGATCCTACATTTTCCGTAATCGCGTTGGTTTCAACCAATTTAACTGTTAAATTAAAATCTCTTTGTCTAGAATACATATACGCCAAAATACCCGTAGTCTTGTCCCATTCCGCCGTTACGTTAGCAGAGGGCCAAGGCGGAGTACCATAGCTAAACTCCGAATAAATTAAGGTTCTTACAAAAGTTCTTTCATGGCCTCCTCCGCCCAACTTCACCTCGGCTGTTCTCTCTCCTTTAACAATTATTCGGCCTCCTTTAATGCCTAACTTTTCAAGCGCTTCGGAATAGATTTCGTCGCCAACCTCCAAGTTTGAAGGAATAATGACTGGAAAAATGTATTCGGGACCCTCCATTAAATCTCCTTCAACAATTTTTGTATCAATGGTTTTGTTACTCAGGAAGGCCGTATAATTTAGCTTAATCCAGGTTCCATCAACCGAAAGGACTTCCCTAAATATAAAATCTGCATAAACTGGTGGAGGTATTCCTTCAAAAAGTAAATCATGTATCATCATGTCTCCAGGTTTTACACCTACGCTTCCTGTAGCCGAAAAAACAAGTTTAAAACCTGCCAGATTCGTTAAAATGGCTATTAAGGAAAAGACTGTAACTAGCCTGACGGCTTTTTTCCGCTTCATTTTAACTCTATCATTACCTAGCGAGGTTAAACCATTTAAGCTTATACGTAGAATATTCGGCTTCATGATGCTCTAACATAATCTATAGCTGCACACAAAGCAACAATCCCTAAGAAAAGCCCCCAAATAGCTATTACACGAAAATAAAAAGGCAAATATGTAAAAACGATTATGTAGATGCTCCAAACGAGTATTAGGGGTAAGGCCACGAATATCAAGGCCGTGCTTAAAGCATAAATATATAGAGGCAGTTTCATTAGACGGTTTTGAAGGCTGTCTATCAAATTTAAAATGAGAAGCACAATTTTTATCAGGAAAGGTTCTTCTTTAGTTTTCAACTCTATCCAAATTAATTTTTCATGGTCTATTATATATATTTGCATGCAACAGGAGTTCTGTCTACTGGTGATCGTCTGATTTTAGGCTGCTTCCCATGAAGCATCCGATAAGTCCTGCTATTACGCATGCGGGGAAACTGACAACTATATTCCTCGATAAAGTCGTAGTGACAATTGCCACTAAAATGTCAACTTCTCCGACAGCCCCTACAAGGTAGGACGGCAGAATGACCAGCCCAACCGAAATGGGAAAGGCCAACGAAAAACCGGCCAAATAGGTAATTAACGCTGTTTCCATGGTAACAAGTAATATTCCTGAAATCAAGCCTGTCAGAACAGTAAGCAGATAATAAGCGAGCAGATTGTTCCAGATTATAAGAAAAAGGTTGCTCATCAAAAATATCAGGAGATTTCCCAGGAATATTCCAATAGTCCTAAACTTCATTTAATCCCCCAGTTAAGTCTTAAATAAAATGGAACACTAAAACTTTTTTATGTTGAGGAAACGCTACACCCTGGTGATAGAGGCTACGTATGTTGCGTTAGTGGCATCTTCGTTATTCTTCGGAGGCTACACCCTCTATCTCTATTACGGCACGAAACTTGCCTTAAACAATCTGAGAATAGAGCTCTCCGACGTTAAATTCTTAGATGAATCAGAAAAACGTGCCTTTCTGGAGCTTGAATTTAAAAATTCCTATTGGATAGATCTAAAAATGAAATACGTTTCGCTGCAACTTGAAGTTAACAATAATCCAGTAGGGTCAACTCAGCAAGGCTACGTTAGTCCGGTTGTTATCCCATCTCGCTCTACAGTGAAATTGAACTTTTCGTTTCCAATATCCGGCAAAGTGGAAATGTCTAAAAATAACCTCTACGTCTTAATATTTAGAGTTGTTTTTATAACTCCCTTTTCGGGAAATGCGGAGATTAATGGAAGAATTAGCAAGGTGATATGATGAAAAGTAAACGAAGCCAACCTTTTAAGGATTTTGGGTTAACAATGAACTTTATTTTCCTTATTCTCTCCATATTAGCCGTTTTCTGGTTTTTTGAGCCAACTTGGGAGTTTCTAATAATTCTTGGAATATATCTTCTTGCGTCAACATTATTTACAACGCTGTTTTATCTTGTTAAGGCACGGCTGCAGCGAAAATACCTTTCTGAGAGCATGGAAAAATCAGCTAGGCCAGCCCTACTGTTTTTTCTGTTTCTAATAATCCTAAACTTTGCGGTTTTGTTTCTTTTCCCGAATTTATGGCTAATAATCATCTGCGGGATGGTGGCAGGTCTATCGATTTCCGAAATATTAATCCGCTACAAGCACGATACGAAAAGAAAATAGGCAAAATATACCTTGGGAATAACTATCGTCACTTCAATGGATAGAAGCAGGCTACATAGCGGTCTTTGCCGATCTCTACGAGTGGAGGCTCCTCTTTTTTACATTTTTCCTTTGCGTATGGGCATCTTGGGTGGAATCTGCAGCCTGGCGGCGGGTTAATCGGCGAGGGGATTTCTCCTTTAATGACCACCTTAACACGTCTCGCATCTGGGTCGGGCACAGGCACAGCCTGTATCAGCGCTTCAGTGTATGGGTGGGCGGGGCTTTTGATCAGCTCTTCGGTCGGTGCAGTCTCAACTATTTTTCCAAGATACATAACTGCCAAGCGACTGCACAAATAACGAGCTAACGCGATATCGTGAGTTATGAAGAGAAAGGTAGAGTTTGCCTTTTTAACCATTTCGAGCATAAGTTCAATGACCTCTGTTCTGATGGAAGCGTCAAGCATGGAAACAGGTTCATCCGCCACAATAAATTCAGGATTAACTATGAAGGCTCTTGCAATTGCAACTCTTTGCCTCTGTCCTCCACTCAGTTCATGGGGAAACCTAATCAGGAACTCTTCCGGAGGCACTAGATCCATATCCTCTAATACGTGGATAATTCTCTCTGTGGTCTCTTCCGCTGACTTTGTCAATTCAAGTATTTCGAGGGGCTCCGCGAGAATGTCATATACGCTCATTCTAGGATTCAAAGATTCGTATGGGTCTTGGAATATTATTTGCATTTTGCCGCGGAGTCTTCTCATCTGGGAGGGAGTGAAATGGGTTATATTCAGTCCGTTAAAGAATATTCTGCCCGAAGTAGGTTCAATAAGCTTTATTAGCATACGACCAGTCGTCGTTTTTCCCGAGCCGCTCTCCCCTACCAACCCGAAAATTTCTCCTCTTTTTATGTAGAAACTGACTTTATCAACTGCTCTGACATAAACTGCCTGTTTAGCTAAGAGGCTTTGAATAAACCCCATTTTTATCGGAAAATACTTTCTCAAATTTATCGCAATTATATGCGCATCTTTGTCAATTTTGATTCCTGCCTTTTTCTCTAAATATTCTAATTTATCGATTTCCTGCATCATTGCTTTCCTCCAACTAAATGGCATGCCACATAGTGTCCCCTTTCAGCCTCAAAAAGTGGAGGAATCTCCTTTCTGCATTTTTCCATTGCGTATGGGCATCTTGGGTGGAATCTGCAGCCTGGCGGCGGGTTAATCAGGTCTGGAGGAAACCCGTGAATTGTGGACAACTCTTTCTTTTCTCCAATTACGCTTGGGAATGCCGAAATAAGTTTTTCAGTGTATGGATGTAGAGGCTCTTTGAAAACATTTCGAGTAGTTGACATTTCAACTATCTTTCCCGCATACATTATGGCTACTTCAGAGGTTGTTTCGGCAATCAGAGAGAGATCATGGGAAATTATAATCATTGACAGGTTAAGTTTCTTCTGTAACTCTTTAATAACCCTCATTACTTGCGCCTGAACTATTACGTCAAGCGCAGTTGTGGGCTCGTCGGCAATAACTAGTTTTGGATTACACGCCAAAGACATGGCGATTACAGCTCTTTGCTTCATTCCTCCACTGAGTTCGTGGGGGTATCTATCTACCCTTTCTGCCCCGACGCCTACAAGGTCAAGAAGTTTTGCTGCTCTTTCAAGAGCCTCCTCTTTTTCGACTTGTTCATGGAGCATTATTGCTTCGGCTATTTGATCTCCTACGGTCATTGTTGGATGCAATGCATTCATTGCTCCCTGAAATATCATCGAAATCTTTTTCCACCTAACTTTTTTCCTGAAATCTTCGTCTCTAAGCTTCAGAATGTCTTTTCCTTCGAAAATGACCTTTCCCTTCATTATTTTGCCGTTTGGAGGTAGAAGCCTCAATATTGATAATGCTGTGGTTGTCTTTCCGCATCCGCTCTCTCCTGCTAGTCCGAGGGCGTGTCCGCCTTTAAGTGTGAAAGAAACGTCTTCCGCTGCTTTAACATATCCTCTTAAGGTTTCAAAATAGGTTGTTAGATCTTCAACTCTTAATAAATCCTCGCTCAAGCGTCTGTTTACCTCCTTCTCCTAAGTCTTGGATTAACTACTTCGTCAACGGCATGTCCAATAAACACGAATCCTACACAAAGGAACGTAATACAAAGCCCTGGCGGCAACCATTCCCACCAAGCTCCTCTGCTGAATCCGCCTAATTCACGTGCATAATACATCATTCTGCCCCATGTGGAGGCGTTTGGGTCTCCGAATCCCAAGAAGCTTAGCGCAGCTTCTGTTATTATCGCTCCAGGTATAGAAAGAATTAATGCGGCCGAGGCGATCGGAACGACGTTTGGAATTAAATGTCTAAATATCAGGTAGGAGCTGGATGCTCCCGACGCTTTTGCACTCTCTATAAATGCGGCTTCCTTCAGTGAAAGAACCCTTGATCTGATAACTCTTGAGAGCCCTTGCCATCCAAATATCGCTATTAACACTACTATGAACCACACGTTCATCTGGTAAAGTCTCGCAAGTACAAGTAGGATTGGTAGAACTGGTAGACAAAGCAGCACATCCACAACTCTCATCAGTAACTCATCGACTATTCCTCCGATGTAACCCGCTACTACTCCATAAATTATGCCGAGAGTGGTTCCTAATAATGCAGCCAGCAGGCCCACTGCAAGCGAGATTCTTGCTCCGTAGACAAGCTCGGTCCATAAGTCGAGCCCATGGAAGTTTGTTCCAAGCAATCCATGAACTCTTCCCCAAATTATGATTCCAGCTTCACGTATCGACAGTTCGGCGTAAGCTTCAGATCCGACGCATTGGAACCCCAGTTTGAGATATACTCCGTAGTCGCCCCTGCCCGCGAAAAGTATCTCGACAGGTTCAAAAATCGTCTCGTTTTTCCATCCGAAAAGGGCTTGTACAATTTGTTTTATGCCTACGGGAGTTTGCTTGTCAAGGGTAGTAACATTAGTTCTTAGTTCTGCTGTTCTAAGCTCCAGCATCGGCATGGGAGCTTGGTTAGGGTTCTTAAGGTATTCTTCCCACTCCGGTATTGCTGTATAATTTACTAAAATTATTGAGGCTTTAAATATTAGATTTCCCTTAAACTCTATTCTTCCTCTGAAAACAAGGTCGGCCTCAGGTGGAGGCGCATAATCGTAATTAAATTTCCCTAGAAAGAAGGTTGCCACTCCCGATTCTCCAGTTGAATTGAATATTAACGTTCCAGCTTCTTTAAGTTCTAGGGCGCCCGTTACGTTGGGTGACTGGAAATCCTCTGGCTGTTTAATAAATTTGATTGTGGGGTTCCAGTCGCGATAGAGTGGAATTATCTTTAACCATGCTGGTGCAGCGTAGCTCGACGCAACTTTTGGAGGCCTGTACTTTTGAGACATGGGCAAGTATGGAGTGGTGTATGGGCCTACAACCGCCAGCAAAACGAAGAAGATAACTATTATAAGTCCGACGAATCCTATTCTGTTATGGCTGAAGTCTGTCCAGAAACCCTTTATTCTTCTGGCGTAAATTTCACGTTTTTGTTTGCTTATGAAGCCCAATTATCTTCTCACTCCTATCCTAATTCTAGGATCTAGGAATCCGTAAGCAAGATCCGCGACCAAGTTGGCAAGTATCATTAAAAATGCATAGTTGTATAATACTGCCTGGGCTACAGGCCAGTTTGCGCCTAAAAGCGATCTGATGTACCATTGGCCAATTCCAGGCCAGGCAAAAATTGTTTCTGTAATCACAGCTCCCGTAACTATTCCTGGAACGGACAAGGCTATCATCGTCACTATTGGCGGCAGTATACTTCTGAAAGCATGTTTGTAGATGACATCTCTCTCCGGCAACCCCTTCGCACGCGCTGTCAAAATGAAGTCCTCAGTCAACGCGTCAATCATCATATTTCTGGTGTAAAGCGCCCATGAACCGAAACCAGCAATTATTAGAGTGAGAACCGGGCTAATTGCATGCTTCATGATGTCAATTGCAAGGGAAAGCGGATCTGCTGGAGGCGGCGACGAGACCAACCTTGCCCTCGGAAGTATCCCTAACCAATTACAAAATATTGCCACCCATATTAACTGAACGAAAAATGTGGGTACCCCGTAAGTAAAAAGCCCCACAGTCATCACCGCAACATCTGCCTTTTTCCCTCTCCTTTGCGCAGCAAACATTCCAATAGGTATTCCAACCGCTATGGTGCCAACTGTAGCTGACCCTAATAGAATTACCGTGTTTCTCAACCGCCAAGCCATCTCAGGCGCTATTGGGCTCGAAGTTTCGTCGAATTGGTTACCATAATTCCAAGTGAAGAGGTTTATCAGGTAAGTAACATACTGGTCTGGAAATAGGGGTTTGTCGAGACCCCACAATCTTTTTAACGAATCCCTTACCGATTTAGGCATTTTCGGGTCGATAATTAGGTCGGCTGGGTTTCCTCCAACAAGAACTCTGAAGATCATAAAGTTTAAAGTTACAACCACCCATAAGGTTATGAACGCGATAATTAACCTTTTGACTATATAGCCCCTAATCAATTTGATCCCTCTTTACTGCAAACTGACTTGGACAACTATCTTCAATTTTATGGCAGTTCGGATTTATTTAAGTTTTAGTTTTTAAGAAATCGTATGAAAATTACATTAATGAGAACAATGTAAAAATGTTCCATAAAACTTTTAAGCCCGTTTTAGAGTCAATAATAGTGTAAAGGGGGAAGGGAAAAATTGCGTTTTAGTAAAAGATTTTTCGCAGTACTGGCAGCATGTCTAGCAACATTGATGATATGCTCGGCGTTCGCTGCTCCTGCCGTACATTACAGTGGCTTACCTAAGCTTGATAAAATTTACTACTATAGCTATGAGGGCGCCGACCCCGAGGTTGTAGTAGGAGACTTCGTTGCGGGAGAAGTAGATTGGATTGGGGGTCCCGGCAGAGCCGACCTTCTACAACAAGTTCAAGATTACGGCGATGTTCATATGAATCCGATGGCCGAGTTTGGTTTTATGGCCATTAACTGCCGTGACTATAAAGGCGATGGAAGCCCCAACCATCCGCTGAACTTCTCGGAGTTCCGTTTGGCTCTCTCATACATTTACGGAATGGATGATAAGGACACTGACATTTACGGCTATATAGGCGGAGACTGGGTCTTTGCTTTAGGCAACCCGGTTCCACCCGCCCAGGAACCATGGTATAACGAGACCATACAGATGCCGAACACCAACTTTGACGAAGCATGGGCTATCCTCGAGGGTGCAGGCTTCAGCGTTGTCGACGGGCAGCTTCTTGACCCCAACGGAGTTCCTCTGAGAGAACTTTCGGTGCTATACTCGTCTGGAGCCATCTTCTGGAGAGACGGTCCAGCAGGAGGATTTGTAAGGAACTTTAACGAGTTCCTATCATATATAGGTGCAACTGCAAGCCCACCGATCAGACTGGAAGAAACAGACTTTGTCACTCTGGTTTATGACCTGCTGCTATACCACAACTTCGACTTCCTATGCATAGGGCTCACGAACCTCGGAAGGTTCGTTGACTGGCTATACGACCTACTTCACAGCAATAACATAGGTCCATGGGGATGGAACTTCGCCGGAATAAGCGACCCGAGACTTGACTACTATACTGAAATAATACTCACAAGCCTAGACGCAGACGAAGTAATGTGGGCTGCAAGCAAGGTTCAGGAACTCTTTGTAAAAGAGCTTATGCCATGGTTCCCAATGGACACTGGAATGGACATTACAACCGTAGCTCACTACAACCACCCAAGCGGAAACCTGACAAACGTTATTGACATGAACGTCTTTGGTCCAGAAAACGACTGGACATGGATGGCCCTCCACTGGGAAGGAGCGCCAGGCGTAGTCTGGCCGGGAGGATCAATCAACAGAGCCCTCGGAGATGCACCTTCCAACTTAAACCCATACTACGAAGACACCCTGTATGGATGGCAAATGCTTGACAGGGCAATTCTAGGCTTGATAGGTGCTGCTCCACTAGGCGGAGATCCCGCCAACCTAGTTGACATCCCATGGGTGGCAACAGACTTCGAGATTGCCCACTGGGTTTCAGTTCCTGAGCTTGGAATTACAGAGGGCAGCATGGCCACCTTCTACCTAAGACAGGACCTCTTATGGCATGACTTGTATCCCGTAACAGCATATGACTGCGTAGCCAACATGCTGTTCCTAGCAAAGTGGAAGCCAGGAAGATACTCGTCAACCTGGGCAAATCTGGTCTACTCGGAAGCTGATGGACCATACAAGTTCAACACCTACTTCTACACAACAAGCCTCTACTACGCATACTACGTTGCAGGAACCTCCTTGCTGTCACCTAAACACGTTATTGACAGGCTGGAACAGCTAATTGAGCAAGGAGTTATAGAGAATCCACGGCTCTGGACGCCTGCTTCGACGTCCTATCAAGACTTTATGGGAGTTCCGCCTCCAGATGAATATCCATTCATGAAGGCAATAGTTGGCTGCGGACCATTCGTCTTCAACTACTATGACGAAAGCATAGGAGTAGGCGAAGTAGACAGATTCAACGAATTCTTCGTGGACGCCCCGGCCATAGGCGGAGTCATAGGCGAATGGAGAATCGACCCCGACACAACCTACACATACAAAGCACTAGTACAAAACATCCTAGCCAAAGCAGACACTGACAAAGGAAGCCTCACAGACATAACCGTAAACGTCAAAATCTACGAAGACGACGTACTCAAACACGAAGTAAACGGAATATACCTAGTACCATTCAACTTCACCTACCTAGGACCCTACACAACCGACAGCCCAATACCGGCCGGAATCCACACCATAAAAGTAGAAGTCTACGACGCCGAAACAGGACAGCTAATCCACACCTACATCCACAAGTATGTTGCAACCCTAAGAGAAGACGTCACAAGCTACGCAGCCCAACCACAAACACCAACCTACCCAGGCGATCCAATCGACATCAAAGTCGACATACGTGACGTGGCAAGAGCAGCCGCAGCCTTCGGAAGCAGACCAGCCCGCCCAAGATGGGACCCACCATGCGACGTAAACGACGACTTCCAAGTCAACATACGCGACATAGCAGCCGTCGCAGCCAGATTCGGATGGAAAGGATAAAAGAATAAACCATCCAAATTCCCTTTTTTCTTTATGTTTCGATTCAAGTGTTAAACCTGAATTCTCGGCAAAGCTTAAATATAATGTGTCAAAATGTTTCAACAAGCGGGGAGAAAACCTTGCCGTTCAAATCATTAGTTGGCATTGATGTTTCAGCAAAGAGATTTACGTTAGTTACTCTCATATTGTTTTTGGCCCTATCAACAATTCACGCTTTCTCCACGCCTAAATTTTTGATTAAGGCAGAAGCAGTAGAAGCAGAAGGCAACATATATATTGTGGCTCCCGAGCAGGTTGACGCCTCTACAACTGAAAGATTTAACGTCACAGTCTGGTTCAGCGGCTTTATTGAAGACTTTTTCGCCTATCAAGTCCTATTAAGAGTTGACGATTCAATTTTAGCCATCGAACAGGCCTGGATTCCAAGAGATGATCCCAACTGGGTATTCCATGGCAAACGAGTAGTTGGTACCCCGCCAGCCCTCTACGACGACGACGAAGACGGAAAAATCGAAGAATCTTTACTTGGTGACTCACTCCTAATTTTTCCCGGAATTAGCGTAGATGCCACCGAAAACCCAAAGATCCTGGGAATCCTCCAACTTAGGATAGAGAGTTCCCCAGCAGAAACCACGCTAGAAATTGACAATCCTGACACGATTATTTTGGACTCTAACCAACTTGATGTGCCCATTACTCGCAGTAACTTTCCAATCAGAATTGTCAGCCAGCTAATCCAGAAGGAGCCTTCAACCATAACTGTTACAGCGATTCCGCAGAGGATTCCCAAAGGCCAAAATGTCACAATAAAAGGCTATATCGAACCGAAAAAACAAAATGTAAAGGTTCAAGTAACCATAAAGCTTAAGGCTTCTATGGAATCTATTATTTACACTACGACGGATAATCAAGGCAACTTCAACCTAAGCTACCGCCCCAAGTGTACAGGCACGCCGATAGGAGGCGTGTGGAAGTACACAATTGAGGCGAGCTGGCAAGGCGACGAAACACATTATGGTAGCAAAAACTCAACCGAAATAATAGTTTTTGTCCCATTTTCAAAACTTGAAATAACTTTCGGCTACCCGGATGTGTTGGCGATAGGAGAGGAGTATGCGCCTCTCCCCACAAGTCCCGTTGTAATTAATATCACAGCATACAACGTCACAAACCTCCACGAGTGGAAAGTGAAAGTCTACTATGATCCAATTTACGTAAATATAACAGCCATATGGCTTCCCCAAGGCATCTACAACCTTACAAACGCAAACTTAACCGTGAACGGCCCAAACTTTGGACGGGAGGATAGTAGAGGCTATATGGAAATTGAAGTTAAAATACAGGAACCTGGAATAAGCCTAACCGGAAATCTAACAATTCTTCAATTCAACATTACAGGATTAAGGCCTACCCCTCCCGGTAACCCTACAAGAATAGAGTTTTCAGAAGTTGAGACCGTATTGCTGAATTCTACTGGAGGAGTAATATATTGTTCCTATCTCCCTGAAAAAGGACTAGTCTTTAGCGTTCTTGGAGAACTTCCTGTATCCTTCATCGTTTTTAATCCTGACACCGGAAAAAGCGAATTTTCCTTCTACACTACAGAAGCTGGTGTAGGCGACAAATTTAATGTAACTATACGGGTGGAAGGTGCCCTAGGCATGTATGGATGGAAAGTCAAACTAACCTACAACAGGACTCTACTGAGTGTTTCAAGGGTAATTGGTCCAGCGGAAATTCCAGGCGCCGTCTTCTACGGAAAGGACATGAACTTCACAAGTCACTTCAATCAGACTGGAACAGTTGAGGTCATTTGCATGCTGCTTACAGATGAACCGTTTACAGGAAACGGAACTCTATTCATCATCGAATTTCAAATAATGGGAGCTCCGACGGAAGGAAAATTTGAATCCGAACTCAGTTTCGATGTTGAAAATTGCCTTTACTGGGATGGAACCGCCTGGTTGATACCTGGCTGTATTAACGGCAAATACATACTTATATACGGCGAGCGTCCGCCACCACCAGTGAATGTTCAATCAGTAATTTTAATTGTTGCTGGCGCCGCAGCAATCCTAGCAGCTCTAGGAATCTTAATTAGAAGGACAAGGAAGAAGGAAGAGTTAGTCTTCGAAGACGATGTGTGGGAGATTGAAATTGACAAATTATAAATTAGGTAAAATGCCGCTTTGCTGAATTTCGGCTGCAATAGCCAAACCCCGGCACGGACTCAACATTAACCAACAATCAGCCATTTTAATTTTAAAGGCAGCCCGCATAGAAGATAACTCCAGAACATTTAAATCTAAAAAGTAGTTAAAGTTATTTTGTAAGGGAGAAGGGAGGAATATGAAAAAGCTCAAAACAATTTCTACATTAGCTATCGCAATAATGCTGCTGATGGGATTCATGCCCATGCTTCCAGTACGCGCCGAACCAGCCACAGTTTATCTGGTTCCGTCAACATTCACGTTTGAAACTGCCACTACAAGTCCAGGCTACAGGTTTACAGCCGAGGTCTGGATACGAGATGTAACGGATCTTTACTCCTTCCAATGGAAAATAGCAATCGACGACGAACTCCTCAACATAACTAACGCTTGGTTGCCAACCCTAGACGATACCGAATACGTCTTCTATGGACTATCATCAGTCAGGCCGTCTCCAGCCTTCTACGACGAGGACGGAGACGAAAAATTCGAATCGGTCCTGGTGGGCGACTCAATCATGGGTGCGGGCAGTTTTTCAGGAACCGGAAAGCTAGGATACATAGAATTTGAAATATTGAAGGCGCCAGGCAAATATGAAACGCTTAGCTGCACAATTGACATCGTTGATGCTGAAACGGTTATTTTGGATCCGAGCCAGCTTGATATACCGTTTACAACTGAGGACGGCTACTACGAATATTCTTGGACGCCTCCAGCAGTAAACCCGACAATAGCCATAAGAGACGTTTCAGGCCTAGACCCAACACCTGGAGACACACTAGTCTTAATAGACCAGTACACAAATATCTCTGAGCTTACGTCTCCACACATTGCCGTAGACGTTATGATTGAAAGCCTAGACCTGGGCTGGGCACTCCACAACGCATCCTTCACCATCGGATTTAACACGCCAGAGGCAATACTGGCACTAGTCAACATTGAAGTAGCTCCAGAATGGGCCTCATTTACAATTGACACTTCAGTTCCAGACCAAATAGAAATATTTGTTGAGGGGCATGCAAGTCCAGCGGGCGACATTAGGGTTGCAACCCTCTACTTCAACGTCACGTTCCAAGGCTTGAATCCACCGCAGACAGAATCCAACGTGAGCGACATCACGTTCTTAAGCTATGAGCTATGGAACACAGTTGGCACAATTCCAGTCGAGGAGGTTCTGGACGGAAGGGTTGAAGTTCAGCCATTCCTGATTCTGCCATTGCCCTGGCTCTCGGTTGTTGACCCAACCGACGGCGACAACGACATTGTGCTTGGGCCAGACCTTTGGATAGGCGATCAGTACGGAAAAACCTTCAAGGTAGACATAGTCATAAACGATCTGCATTTCGCATGGAAGCTTATAGCAGCACAGTTCAGAATCGGCTATGACCCATCCCTAATGGAAGTAGTCGACGTAGAGGAGGGCCCATTCCTAAAAACCTACGCCCAGTACGGAACCTACCCAATAGTCTATATTGAAGAGGACGGAATTTATGGTCCACACGTACTGTTCGGCGACATAATCCTGCCCGACCCAGACACAGGAAGCTGGGATTGGATGCCCACCTACCAAGGATGGCCCAACGGAACAGGAGTATTAGCCACCATAGTCTTCAAGCCGCTAGTCCAAAGCTGGACAGAAACCTACACGGCGGACTTTCCAGTAAAAGAAATAATATTGTTGGATAGCGAACTTAAAACTATAGGGTTCTTGCCTCCAGTAGACGGAAACTACACCATGCTGCCAATCGAGCCTGCAGGTAGGGTAATAGACGTCTGGATGCTCAACTATCCAGCCCCCTATGGCGGACAGGGACTCAACCAGCCAGCAGACCTAGTGTTACCACAGCAAGAAGTATGCCTAACCGCCAAAGTAACATATAACTGGTGGCCAGTAGAAGGCAAATTGGTAACCTTCAAGGTATTCGACAACCAAGGCAACCTCTACGGAACATGGGAGGCGAAATCAGGAGCAGACGGCCATGCCTACATATGCTTTAGAATGCCGTGGCCAGGAGAAGACCTCTTCGGAGTATGGACAATAGTAGCCTCAGTAGAGGTAGCCGACGTGGTCGTAAGTGACACTTTAACATTCCACTATGACTACCTAATCAACAACGTGAAGGTAGTTACAGACGCCCTAGAATACATGCACCTAGACACAGTCGAAGTAACCGTTGACTTCGAAAGCCAGGCCCAGCAAGAATACACGGTATGGATGGTAGTCGAAATCGAAGACGAACTAGGAGTAGTAGTGGCAGTCGACGTGGTTGAACTAGTAGTAGGAGGAGCAGAATACTGCAGCTACGCCAACTTCACAGCAGGGGTCACGCTGGAAATACCCTACAATGCATACGCAGGAGAAGCCACAGTACGCGTCAACTTCCTAAGCACAGCGCCAGAAGACTGCGGTCCAGCAGTAACCCCAGAAACAACGACAACAATCTACATACTACCCCTATAAAATAAATCACCCAATTTCCCCCTTTTTTGTTTAATAGAACTTCGGTAAGCCGCAAAACTAAACCCCAAATTATCAAGAACGAAGCGGCAATTTTCAAGCTTTATTATAATAGAAAAATTTTCTAGAATAGTTTATATTCTATTGGTCAATAAATAATCAAGGAGAGAACCATCATGAAGCTAACTCGAATCCACCTACTTTCATTGGCAACAACCATCACATTAATAATACTCACTTCGTTATGGTCGGCAAGATTTGTAGAAGCATCTCAACTAAACCTAGAACTGTCCATGGCTAGTGAAAACTATAACATGGGAGGGCACATAACTATCAATGGAACGGTAACATTAAGCGGGACTCCATTAGTTGACGGTCTAGTTTCGATACAGATTAACAGGCCTGACGGAAATCTATGGTTGATTAGAACCTTGCCAACAGGCATAAATGCAACGACAAAGCAGTGGCCACTTCAAATAATAGAAGTGGCGCCGCTTCCATCCAATCTAATAATCAAAAAAGACGTACTGGGACTAAACATCACCATCAAAAACAACGACCTATTCGACCACAATACACTTCTGGTCGTATCTCTCCTTTATGAAGGAGTAATCCCATACAAGGCTAAAACAATAGCCAACCTAACCATGCCCGCCAACAAAACACTTCGCCTAATGTTCTCAAACGTCTTTACAATAGAACAGGACTTCCCATATGGAACCTACCAGGTCTGTGTAAACATGATTACCGACCTGCCAGCAAATGGGGGATTCGCATGGGGCCTTGAGGGAAGCACCGGCATCATAGTAGGTTATGAATCTTCAATGTACCCTCCGCCCCCTCTAATGGACGGGGGATTCAGTCTAACCTTCAAAACAAAGGATCAATACGCAATGTTAGGAAACTACACGCTAACTGCCTCAATTCGCTATGTTAGCATGAATCCCCCATTCGCAGGTGCAGCGCGAAACTCAACCGTATTCGAAATAGTGTTAATAGCCGATATTACCGGTCCTGAAGGAGTGCCAGACGGAAAAGTTGACATAAGAGACGTAACATTAGTGGCATACTCTTTTGGATCCAGCCCAGGAGACCCAGGATGGAATCCAATAGCCGACCTCTATCCAGACAACAAAATAAACATTAGAGATGTAGCGGTAGTAGCAGTCGACTACGGGAAAATAGGAATACTCCCTTAAAACCAATGTGAGGAAAACAAGATGAAAACTCCAAAATTAAATTACGCATTTGTTGCTTTATGCCTCATTCTAGTGGCAATCCCAAACCTAAAACCTGTAAAGGCAAATCAAACAACCCTTCTGCAACTTACACCCGAAGAAAAATATGTAACACAAGCGGAAAACTTTACACTGACAGTATACGTTTCAAATGTCACAAATTTAAACAAGTGGCAAATAACCGTGAAATTCGATCCATCAGTTCTAAAATGCATAAATGTAACGATACCGCAAGACAATATATTTGCAGGGTACCAAATAATAAATCCTCCGCCCAAAATAGACAATGAAAACGGCTCAATAGTAAAATTTACAGCTTTGGACGGCGTTCAAGGCATAAATGGATCAGGAAAACTTGCTGAAATCGAATTCTCGCCCTTAAGTTTTTCATGCCTAACATATGTAGAATTTACTGGAATAAACCAAATAAACCCCGTCAACGGAACCTACATGCAAGATCCACAAGACCAACCAATAGACTTCCAACCCTCAAATTCGCAAATACACCTACTCCCAACCCCTCACGTATTCAATGTATCCAAAAACAACGAAACATACAAAGTCACGATTTTCACGAACTCGACATCCATAAACGCCTTCAACTACAACGAAACAGGAAACATACTAACCTTCAACCTTACTGGACCACAAAACAGCCTGAGCTTCACATGCACCCAAACGCCAAAAGCATTGTTTAACAGCTCCTACTACGTGGTTAAAGCAGACTCAGCAATACTGCCTACAACAATAATTCAGAACTCTACACACGCATTAATATGCTTTAAGTATAACCACACTCCATACGAAACAAAAATAATAATTATTCCAACTGGTCCAGGCGACCTAAACGGAGACCGAAAAGTCAATATTAAGGACGTCGTAATCCCAGCATCCGCCTTCGGAAGCTATATAGGTCACGTAAGGTGGAATCCGATAGCCGACATAAACCAAGACGGAAAAGTTGACATAAGAGACGTTTCCTTCATAGCTTACCACTTCGGAAGCCTCTACTAAATGTAATAACGCAACTCTAGATCGGGGAGGTGAACGCAACGGGGAAAAGGATAAAACCTTCGATTTTCGCTGCTCTTCTATTGATAATGTTCATTTTTAGAGAAGTACAGGTAACAAACGCACAACCAACAGCTCGAATCAAGGTGATAAACCCGACTACTGAAGACTTCAACTTTACATTCTTTACAAATGTCACCCGCGAGGGGACAAGATTTAACGCTACAATACTAATTTTTAACGTTTCAAATCTATTCTCATATCAAGTCCATCTATTCTACAACCAAAATATGATCAACGCAACAAGAGCTTGGATTCCAAAATGGGATTCAGAATGGGTTTTCTACGGCAAAAACGCGTATATACTTGGACCGGTATTCGCAGGAGAGTACATAAACGACACATATTACAACTATGTCCAGCTTGGGAGCGTCTTACTTTCAGAACCGGCCTACACCGGCGAAAAGGGATTACTGGCAATAATCGAGTTCGAAATAATTGCTTCACCTGAACCAAACAATTATCTAGAGACAGAACTGAACATAGACAATCCGGATACAATTCTACTTAAAGACCCGTCAACTGAAATACCAGCCGAAAAAGTGAACGGAAAATATCGTTTCAACTGGCTAGAACCAACCCTATCTCTTAAACCCTGCACCCAAGTTCTAACAAGACCATATGAAACATTCAATTTGACAGTATGGATAGAAAATGTAACGGAAAGCGACAAGCTAGTGGCAATCTCATTTACACTAGCATTCAATCGAACCCTCCTAAACATAACAAAAGTAGATGAGGGACCATTTTTTCCATCATTCAACAGCACACCAACCCCTCCCTACACGCAATTTACATATAAGTTAACTCCTGAAGGCATAAACATAACGACGAAACTAAAACCAGGCCCAGAAGGATATACCCGTTTTCCAAAGGGATCAGGAGTACTAGTCAATCTGAGATTCCAGCTAATCCACCAACCTCCAAACAGAACCTATTGCCCACTACAACTAACTAACATTACAGCTCTAAATTCAGAAGGGACACCAACAATAACCAGTCCACCCAAAGATACACTTATAATAATAGCAACACAAAATCAACCCGTCCTACTCATAACCGTAAAGCCTAAAACAGCTCCCATAAAATCACGAATAAGCATCGCCGGAATATTGTTTCCACCAGAAAACCAAATAGAAATATCAATTTATATCAGATCAAAAAATGGAAAATGGAACAATCTAACAAATCTAATGGCGACGAATGGTAGCTTCCTCTTCAATTGGACAGCAACAGACGCTGGTAGCTTCGAACTTAAAGCAAACTGCACAAAAGCCGAAAGTAATATAGAAACCTTAACCATCACTAAAATAGCGACACAAATAACTATCGATATAGCGCCGACTGTGGTACAACTCAACTTTCCAGTGACGATACATGGCCAAATTACCGTCAAATCAAAAATCAACATAACAATCTACTACAGAAAAATCGGGCAGTCTTTTCAAAAACTAACCGCAATCGAGTCAGACCATGAAGGAAATTACCATTATGAGTGGACTCCAAAGACACCGGGAACATACGAAGTATACTCATATTGGGCTGGAAACACAACACACGACGCCGCAAAAAGCCAAAAGAAAATAGTCGTAATAGAAAAGTATAACACATCTATCACATTAAATGTCAGCTCTTCAACCGTCACTCTAAATTCAAAAGTTATAATCATCGGGACAATAACCCCTCCAAGACCGAACTTAGAAATATTAATCTTCTATAGAGAAGTTAATAGCTCATCTTTGTCAAAAATAATCGTCTCAACTAAAAAAGATGGATCATTCGCCACGGAATGGATTGCATCCAAAAATGCGACCTTCGAATTCTACGCATGGTGGAAAGGAGACGAATACAGCAAACCAAGCTCAAGCAGTCTCGTAACAATAAAAGTAAATGAAAAGACAACTAAACCGCAGGGAGGAGGCCCTAATCTATTTTACGTAGCTCTCGCCATAACTCTAACAGTTGCAGGGACTCTAGCAGCCCTTCTATACTATCGCGCTGGAAAGAAGAAGACCACCAGTGCAAGGCTTCACAAAACCAAAATTAGGAGAGTAAAATAAAACAGACGAGGGCCACCCAATTTTAAAAGTAGGATAAGATTCTCTCAACTGGCTTCCATTCAAAATTTTACGTATATGGTAAAGCAACTTTCATCAAAACGCTTGAAATTATCACTCTTGCAATCAAAAACTATGAAGAACCTGCCCAAACTTTCAATTTGCAGATTTTTAATGAATCACTAGTTAGGGAACTGCCAGCTGAGAATTTAGAAGCTGATTCACACAGTTAAAATTTCACTTTATAGAAACTAACACATCTCATAATAGAATAAACTTCCATAACAATTAAATAACCAAAAGACTTAGAGTTTAACGTCTAGTCGGGGAGAAAAATTTGAAGAAGGGATTTTTCTCAATTCTTCTAATAATGCTGCTGATTACAAATGATATGTTCCTCGCGTTCAAAGTTTCTGCTGAGGAGAACCAAAACTCGCCTAGCGAGATCTCAAAGGATTTGTCAAACATCATTAAACAAAAAAACGTCGCTGAATCTACAGCTTTCAATAATAAAGAAGCCATAGGCAATGAATCCCCGCAAATCGAAGACGAAAAGCTTTGCTCCATAAATACGACCAGGAAACCCTGGGAACAGCCAGCAAACGAAACTAACCAATGGCAAAAAATGGCTTTCGGAGGAAAGAACACTACAAGAATAGTCATCAGGCTCAAGACCTATGATAGTAAAATAATTGAAGAAATAAAAATTCTAGCAGAAAAATGCGGTGGCAGAATTGTAAACAATGTTTCGATCAGAAACGAAGTAATAGCATTAGTGGTCGAGATTCCAACCAAATACGCCCCATTTTTCACAGAACAGGCAAGAGGCAGAAAATACATCAGCTATATTCAGCCAAGCATGAAATTTAAAGTGACATTCACTCCAAATGATCCCTACTGGAATCAACAATGGGCACCGAAGAAAATAGAGGCAAACTGGGCATGGAATACAACATTGGGTGATCCTTCAGTATTAGTAGCTGTGATAGACACAGGAATCTACTACTTGCACGAAGACCTAATTGACAACTACGTCCCCTTAGGGTATGACTGGGTTAACGACGATACGGACCCTATGGACGACCACGGACACGGCACTCATGTAGCAGGCATAATCGCAGCGACAATAGACAATAACGTTGGAATTGCAGGATTAGCCCAAGTCAAAATAATGGCTGAAAAAGCCCTAGATGAATGGGGATGGGGCTATGACGATTGGGTAGCAAATGCAATAATACACGCAACGGATCAGGGGGCAGACATTATAAGCATGAGCCTAGGTGGATACGGCCACAGCGAACTGATCTACGAAGCCGTAAGGTATGCCTATAGTAACAACGTTTTGCTTGTTGCAGCCGCCGGTAATGACGGAACCGACATGCCGTTTTACCCCGCAGCTTACGAAGAGGTTATAGCTGTAACCGCAACTGACAGCAACGACCAAAGGCCTTGGTGGTCCAATTACGGAGAATATGATGTTGAAATAGCCGCTCCAGGAGTAGACATATTATCCACTGTTCCATGGGGATATGCAACAAAAAGCGGAACATCCATGGCAACGCCCCATGTCTCAGGAGTAGCTGCACTTGTTCTAAGCGTCAACCCAAATGCCACAACATATAGAGTCCGATATTGGCTCAGATTAACTGCCGATGATCTAGGAGATTCTGGATACGACATATATTATGGATATGGACGAGTAAACGCAAGAAAAGCCGTCGAAAACCCATTACCTGAACATGAAATCCTCGTTTCAGAATGGAAATATCCACCATACGTCGAACCCGGAGCAACCGCCAAAATAAATGTAACAGTCTATAACTTTGGAACAGAAGATGAATCCAACATAACGCTGAAACTGATTGTAAACGCCACAACGGTCGACGTTCAAACAATAAGCTTGCTCCAATCAGATACCTATAAAACAATAAGCCTCTACTGGACACCAAGTGTAGAAGGCTTATACAACGTAACCTGCCACCTATTACCTGTTCAAAACGAAACAATAATCGAAAACAATGTGGCATCAGTTTTCCTATACGTCGGTTTTCCAATAAAAGCTGTTGTCTTGCAGTCGGCAGGAAACATAATACCTGAAATAATAACAAACTGGCAAGTATTAAACAGAGAATGGCGGAAATTCGGCGAGGAGATGATATACATAGACTATACAACGCTGGACAAGGACGATATTACTTACGAGGACTTGGCATCAACAGAAGCCGATGTACTTATAATATCATGTGCATACGACCCAGATGCAGGCTGGGAGTTCACAGACAGCGAAATTGAGGCAATAAGCCGCTACGTCAAAGAAGGCCACGGGCTTATAGCAACAGCAGGAACATTATACTACGGTGTTCCAAACAATAACAAACTTGCAGCACTCTTCGGACTGAACCAAACAGTAGCCTGGACAGTAACCGGAACAGACCTCCTCCACCTGCTAAACATTTCGCATCCAATATTCCAAAAAGTCCCGGATCCCTTCATATTCAGCTATTGTGCCACCTCCATCCCCTTCGACGGGGCTTGGGACTCAAACGAGCTTACAGACGGAAAGTATTTGGCCATTGGGCATTACCTTGAAAGCGCCATAGTAGCTAGACGAGGACTCCTCTACATCTCGCCTTGGTTTGAAATACTCCCCGCTTATTATCACCATCACCTACAGCTCTTCTACAATATAATTACATGGTCCACATATCGAAAACCGCCGCATGATATCGCCGTTTACCTTGAAGTCCCACTGGCACTAAAGCCAGAAATGGCAACGATAATAAACGCTACGGTAAGCAATGCGGGAGCGAGTAACGAAACAAACGTGGAACTAAAGTTACTAATAGACGGTGAAGTTGTCCATTCATTATTTATCCCTCAACTCTTGGTTGAAAGCTGTGAAACATTAAACTACAGTTGGACCCCTACTGAGGAAGCCATATATAACATAACAGCCTATGCGCCACCGATACCGGGCGAAGAAACAACCATAAACAACGTAGAGTCTGCCCAATTAATAGTTTCATCAGGGCTGACGGCAATACTAAAGAATGTGGACGCATGGGGCCAAGCAACCAATGAGGACATTCTGTCACGTCATGGAATACCATACATCACAATTAGGTCCACAGATTTTGGGCAAGTAGATTTAGATGCATTTTCGAAAGTGATAATCGCCTCCGACCAAGATCAAAGTTTCTATACTGCGATAGAGAAATATCGATCATGGCTTGAACAGTACGTGCTTGAAGGTGGAATACTAGAAATTCATGCAGCCGACCACGGCTGGAACGGAGGCCAATGGGTCGGAACGCTTCCCGGAGGACTGCAATGGACAAGCTATTTCTCAGACTATGTTGCAGTGGTTGATCCTACACATCCGATCTTACACATGCCAAATAGGATTATACCTGAAGAACTTAACTACTGGGGATGGTCAGTTCATGGATACTTCAGTACCTATCCAGACAACGCCGATATAATTATAGTTGGAGGCTACACAGGTTATCCAGCCTGCCTAGAATTCCATTATGGAAACGGACTGATAATAGCCAGTTCGCAAACCCTTGAATGGGCATACATGAATTCGTTCAGCCCACTGCTTGAAAACTTCCTCCTCTACTTTAAATATCCACATGAAATAGCAATTGGCCTCGAGGCCCCGAAATGGGTTGAACCTGAAACAACCGTAACAATAAATGCCACAATATACAACGTGGGAGAAAATAACGAATACGATGTTGAACTACTTATATTCATAAACGGAACTCCAAAGTTTTCAACCAGAATATCAATGCTAGAACCGAGGCAGAGCTACCCTGTCAATTACACATGGCAGCCACAAGCCGCAGGAATCTACAACATAACAGCATATGCGCCGCCAGTTCCGGAAGAAAAACTCGTAGTAAACAATCGTCAAACAATTCTGGTTGACGTAAGACCTCCGATATTCGTACTTTTTGACCAAACCCACGAAGCGGACTATCTCGAACAGTACAATTATCTGATACAAAACCTGAACATGGAAGGCTACGCAATAGAAGCACTTACTCAAAGTCCCCTAACTCAGGAAAAACTGACCAGCTACGACATTTTAGTTATTCCTCAGCCTCGCGAATACTACAATTCTTCAGAAATACTTGCGATACAAGAATTTGTAGCTTCAGGCGGAGGCCTCTTCCTAATAGGAGACGACTGTCCATGGATCTACACAACCTTGACCGAATTTGCAGGAATAACTTGGGACGGTGAGTATTATGGATGGTGGGGATACACAGATAACATTACTCCACATCCGGTTACGCATGACGTGGAACTTGCGTTTTTCGACGCGCCGATATCACAACTTATGGTGACTTCGCCTGCCCGAGGCATTATAAGAGACGGGGCTGGATATGGCGAAATAATGCTCGCCGTCTCAACCTACGGCAAAGGAAAAATAGTATGCATAGCAGACGAACAGTCAATAGATGACTATGACATATTATATGCCGACAACCTGAAACTTGCGCTAAATATAATGAGGTGGCTCTACACCCCGCCGAGATATGACATTCAAGTCGAAATGGATGTAGAACCATATATTGAGCTAAACACCTCTGTAACGATAAACGCATATATATATAATCGCGGGCTCTGTAACGCAACAAACCTACAATTTTACATGTGGCTAAACAATATATTGATTGTCCAGGAAACTTTCCCGATAATATTGCCAGGTGGGCGAAAAACCATAAACTACACTTGGACCGCTGAAAGAAGAGGGAAATACAATTTCACTGCCTATGTTCCTCCATTACCAAACGAGACAAGAACCCTAAACAACATTGTACAGAAAACGTCAATAGTCTTCTTCTATGTAAAAGTTGAAACAGATCACGTTTGGTGTGGTTTAGGAAACCCAATGAACTGGTATGGAGACGACGCCTACTTTGAATACCCCCTCCCCTTCAAGTTTCCGTTCTATGGAAACTACTTTAACAAGATTTATGTTTCAACCAACGGCCTAATAACGTTCCTTGAACCCGACACAAGCTGTTCTAACAGCCTAGAAGCCTTAGCCTCAAAGTTCGCCATAGCTCCAGCCTGGGACGACTGGGTAACAGAGTATCCAACTGACATCTACATAATGGAAAACTCAACATGCATCCTCATAAGGTGGTACGTACGCCATTACGGAACCGATGTAATTGGCAATTTCGAGGCAATACTATACCGGAACGGCATAATACAATTTAATTACGGGTACAGCAACGGACCAGTGTCGGCCACAATAGGCATCTCCAACGGAATAAATCACATAATTGCAATGGACACCGCATCGATCAACTCTACACTCACAATAAAGTTTATCCCCTACATACACGATGTAGCAATAAGAAACGTTGTTTCATGGCCCGACAAAGTATATGTCGGTCAACCAGTCAACGTAAATGTGACGCTGGTCAATGAGGGCGAAACCCCAGAAGAAGTAGAAATAAACGTCTACTTCGAAAATTCAACTCAAAAAGAAACGTTAACTGGAGACGAGGCTAATATTATAGCGCAAAAGCCTCCTCCACCCAACTCCATTTGGATAGAGCCTTCCCAAATAGACCTAACAAACTACCTTTCTGGAGATAGATTTAACATAACCGTGTGGTTAAACCTAGCAGAACCAAGCTATGCATGGCAAATAATGCTAATATTCAACAGCACTATTCTAAAAGCGACAAATGCAGGATACACTGCAGGCGCTACGAGCCAATTCTTCGAAGGGCTGCCAACCTTAGCTGTAGAACCAGTTTTTGGGCCGCTCAACGCCACCCACTCGTACGTCTTGTATGGTGAATCCTTAATGGGAGGTATCCAGAGAGATCCTGGAATGGGAAGCCTATGCTGGATTGAATTCGAATTAATCGAAAAACCAGATGAACCTTACATCGGTCACCTTGTCCTTGAAGAACAAGATACGTGTGTTTTAAATCTGCACCTAGAATATATCTGGCTAAATAGGTACGGCTGCGTATATACGTTCAACGTTCCTCCCGCCACTATCCCACCTCCTGCTCCCCCAGGCGGAGTGAAACTCAAAATAAATTTGGAGCCAGGTGCCAGCTACACAGTGACCGCTACGCTTAACACGTTAGGCATGTCCTTCGGAAACTACACGGTTGAAGCCGCCGTAACTCCTATTATAGGCGAAATGGACTTAAAGGACAATATCTTTACAGATGGAGTCATTCAAGTTTTGTGGCAGCATGACGTCTCAATTCTGAACGCTTCACTGTCGAAAACATGGGTTTACCCAGGATGGCCTGTCACCATAAACGTAACGGTAAGTAACAAAGGGGACTTCACCGAAAATGTAACAGTTAAACTATACTATGAAACAGTAAGCGAAAGTCCTGCTGCAACAACAGTCATACATAACCTTGATCCAAACCATACCCAAACGGTATCCTTGATTTGGGAAACTGCAAATGTCACCCCATGCAACAATTACACAATAATAGTAATCGCAGAAATCGAAGAACCAGACACTAACCCCGAAAACAATATCGTCACGGCTGGAAAAGTAAAAATACGCATGATGGGGGACGTGAATGGAGACGAAAAAGTAGACATTAGGGACATAGCGGCAGTAGCTGCGAGCTTCGGAGCGGACTGTAATTCTCCCAAATGGAACCCCGATGTAGACTTCAATAGGGACCAAAAGATCAACATAATTGACATAGCTATTGTTGCATCAAACTTTAGGAAACACCCCTAAACACCCCCAAACCCCCATTTTTTTAATAGAAATGAACCCGTACAATATGCAAATATTACAAATGTTCTAAATTATCGCGATGTGTTTCACATCTGTATGAGATGTTTCTTCCAGCTCTTACATTTAGCTTCAGCTAAGCCTTTTCCTTAAGATTTACAAACTCTTAAGGCATAGCAATGTATACTAATTTAAGATCAACATTAGTTGATCGTCTTCTCTTCACGAACTTCCGAGACTTTCTCCTATTCCTCTTAAGTTTTTTAGGAATTAAAGTCAAAATGAGCGCGATTAGGACTATGATAGCCGAAATAGGTAAAAAAATCATTGGGTTTTCTCTAGGCGATTTAACCGTTACAAAAACCGTATCCTTAGCTAGGTTGCCTGCCTTGTCGTAAACCACAAGGACGATCTTGTAGGTTCCTGGTTCAGAGAAATTGTAAACGAATTCTATGCCGTTCTGAATTGTTTCGTTACCTAAGTCCCACTCGCATCTGTCGATACCGCTTAGTTCGTCATAGGATGATTTCGCGCTGATTCTCACATGTTTTCCCGCTTCTACCGTAACATTTTGACCAGCATCCGCGACTGGAGGCGTTTTGTCCAGCTTTATTTCTGAAAGAAACCTATGAGTCTCTATGTTTCCCATAGTGTCAACACTCCAAAACTCAAGTGTATTGTTGGCTCCTTCAGTGCATATGACAGGCTGACCGTCGATTCTTACTTCCCTAATTCTGCCATTATTAATCCGATAAAAAGTGCTTTCAACCCCACTTAAATCATCCTTTGCAGTTAGCTGTATAACAAACTCTCGATCATGCCATTCACCATCATAGTTATGCATGGTCTCGGGCGGTTTAGCGTCAGGAATTTTACCATACGGTCTCACTAGAGGGTAATGGTCAACGTTTTCTCCCATAATGTTGTAAGGGGTATCCCATATGCCATCACTCCCTAGCCTGTTCTGCGCTACACCCCAGCACTCATCCTTGGCTTCCGGATACTTTTCTATATAGTCGCTCCAGTAGTTTCCGCCGGAGGGGTAGCCGCAGTCCCAGATGTTAATTGTGTTTGTTGTTACTTGCTTTTTGTTGTCAATAAAATTGTTGTGGTAGATTACGTTGTTGGGCGCGTCGGTGAGTTCGATGCCTAAAATGTCATTTTTGGAAATGGTGTTTTCAGCTATCAGGTTGTTTTGAGAATCTCCGGAAAGCCACATGCCATGAGAGTTGTTCCATATTAGATTTCCCAAAATAGAGTTGTTGAATGATTTTGAAAGAATGGTGATCCCATGGCCGCCTTCAACGCTCTCCTGGACAGTATTATTTAGAATAGAGTTGTTATGAGCCTCGTTCAGGCTTATTCCGACAGTATTTCCACTTAAAATGTTAGATTCAACCCTAACCGAAGAACACATATAAAGAAGTATGCCCTGGCCACATCCAGAGATATAATTACGCATAACAATGCTTCTTGCATTCATGTGTACTCCAATTTGAGAACGCAAAACCCTATTAGAACTGAAATTAGCAAAAGCAGAAATTTCGACGCAAGATCGCGAACCACCATTCCTAATTGTAAAGTTCATAAAAGTAACATTTGAACCGCTAATCTGCACTACAGGCCCATCCCCACCACCATCAATCACAGTTGACCGGCAATCCTCCCCGACAATAACCAAATCAGAAACGTAAACGTGATCCTTTCATGATAAACACCGCTTCTGACATAAATAACATCTCCAGCAGAAGCAGCATCAACAGCCTTCTGAATACTCGAATAATCACGAGGAACAACAATAACCCACTGCAACTTGTCCAAACGGCTAGATTTAACCTCCCCCACCCACAAACACATCAAAGAAGACAGAAACAAGCCACAACAGACCAGAAACACAGTCGCGAACATTAGCAGTCGACGCCCATATGAAAAGCAAGCATTATATACTGTGGGTCTGCCATACATTGACTTAAACCAATTAAAAAGTTGGATCTGCGACATATGAATTTTCTTTTCTTATAGAGAAAAATACCAGAACGATTTATTTTTCTGCGAAACGAAATATCTCAGCGATGAAGGTCACAATGAAGAAGCAAACCCTGCTGGTTTTACTCTCAATTATGTTCTTGTTAGTGCTGCACAATCTACATATGGTCAACGGGGATTTTGGCACGGTCGAGATTGGCTATGATGATGGAGAAGCCGACGGCGGAGTTTCAGACTTAGCAAATAAAACATATGGTTGGGGGGTTCTGTTTGATCATCCCGCCCTCGGACAACCGTTTCAGCTTGTATGTATAAAACTTTACATTTACGATGTGACAGGAGCCGACGGTCTCCTAAGAATCTTCGTTTACACATACACGCCTAAGGATGAAAAATACGTAAAGCTTTTTGAAACTATTGTAGGAGGTCTGTCTAAAGGATGGAACCAAATTGATTTTGAGGAATATAGGCTATTTGTTAAGCGGAAATTCATTATTGGAGTCAACTGGGCGAAAAATTATACACTATTCTTGGGTGATGATCGGGACACCAAATGTCATTCTGGAGGGTTCAACACAACTAGAATGACGGGTTTTGAGCATTTCGAAGAAAGAAACTTTATGATTCGTGCGGTTCTAAGAAAATCGGTAGTGGTCGATGTAAAGGCGGCTCCAAAGCAACTGAATCTTAAAAGCAGAGGAAAATGGATAACAGTCTGCATAAATCTGCCTGGAGATCTCGACTCAGCTAAACCTGCCCTAGCTAGTATAATGCTCAACGGCACAATCCCTGTGGGCATTCTTCAAAGATATAACTGCAAGACCACAGCCTGGGAGATAATGGTAAAGTTCAGAAGATACGCAATTAAGGAAACTATAATACAAAGTCCGCTGAAAATAAAGGTCAAATTCGTCTTAACAGGATATTTCTCGAATGGCATTGTTTTCTACGGAGAGTTCTTATTGGAAGTGAAAAATTAGAGAAACCGCTAGTTTTTCATGAAGCTCCGTTCCTAGAATACCATATGTTTCAGAACTCACCATATTTCAGACCTCGAAGCTAGAATTTTATCTACTAGGAGTTATTCAAAATTGATAGAAGAAAGATACTGAATCATTTAAATATGCCAATTAGAAAAACCAAATTGGAGGGGAGAGGAAAGCCAATACATGCCAGATACAATTATAAACATTTAGATTTTGAAAAGAAATATGAGTGATATTTATGAAGAAGATCTTATCATTTTTGCTGATTTCTCCTCTCTTGCTCATCTTAGCAAGTTTTCAATTCATTCCCTCAGCCTATGCCAGTCCTGACACATTAGCCTATTATCCATCAAACTATAATCTACTCGGCTCAACAAGCTACATCTCCGGTTCACTCACCGATTTACAACTAAACGATAGTATATACATGACCTTCAGAAGTTATGGATATTCTACATCCACACTTTACCCAGTTGCGAACATGAACTTCACTTCCTCCTCTAACGGATGGTCAACCGTTGCAAATGTTACAGCAGGTATCGCGTCCTACGGTTATGATGATTCAAGTGGGAACACGCTAGGATCCGGACCTGGAAGCTACCATCATAAGGCTGAACCAGAAACCTACTATTCAAACATATTGTCAAACGGCAACTTCACAAATGACGCCTCCGGCTGGAACTACGGTGAAGCAAGCGATGAAAACGGATGGGCCAGCGGAGCTTGGTCCAGCACTGGCGGCAGAACAGACGAGGGCTGTTATCTTATAACCGTGACTGATAATTCGGCAACGATTTTGGATACAACGATAGAAGCCTGGATAGACTACCAATTGACAATTAATTCTGTTCCCTCATCGGCTATTGTAAAGGCAGCATACAATTTGACAACTTCCGGAAAGGGAGAATCCATCATCATAAAGATAAAATTAATTCGACCAGACTCATCGGTTACAGATGTATACGCTAGCCCAACATACACTTCAACAATTGGAAGTTACGTGTTTGTCAGCGTTAACGTAACCCAATATATCCTGTCAACTGGAACATATATCTTAAGACTCTACCATACACAAGATACGGGAGACCGAGCAGCTGATAAGATAACAACAAAAATTTATTGGGACGACATTGCTTTTTCAATTTTCCAACTTCAACCAGCAAACATAACTTTCACGTCTGAAACAAGCTTTAACTACGATTATAGCGCTCCTATTTCCGCTTCTCTCTCTTACGCCTACTCGGTCAGTGGAGACTCTATCGGAAATGGAAGCTCCATTACAATTAAATTGATCAAACCTGACAACACAACAATTGAGCTGGACAACGTCAACCTTCCAACCAGCCAAATTTCATGGACATACAAATCCGGAATAGCGATAAACACAACCTTTTTTGCTCAAAGCGGCACTTACCATCTTCAAGTCATAAGCAAACTAATAAGTAATAACAGTGGAACCTACATACAACTAAATTTCGACAACATAGGAATAAAACTAACTTATTATAGCGAATACGCCGTTGAAGTTGAGTTGTCCGGAGGCTCAAACAATTACAACTGGACACAAATAACGTGGACCGTCGATTCAGCATGGACTGAAGAAAATGTGACAGTTACGCTTCAGCTTTTCAATTTCACATCAGGACAATACCCAACCAGCGGAAACGGATATATATCCTACACATCAAGTTCAACATCAAATACCGAAGAAACTAAAAGTCAAACTATAACTGCTAACCCTGAAGATTTCCGAAACGCATCCGGAAACTGGAAAATCAAAATCTCCGGAATAAAGTCAACAATGAGCAAGTTCGAACTCAAACTAGACTTCGTAGAGTTCAAAGTAGAATATATAAACATGCCTCCAGTTGCCTCCTTCACCGAGTCCGCCGAAACTGTTTATACGGGCGAAACCATAACCTTCAACGCTTCGGCTAGCTATGATTCCGATGGCACAATCGTCTCCTATTTCTGGGACTTTGGCGACGGAACAAATGCCACCGGCGTAGCGGTGCAACATTCCTATAGCGAAAACGGTACCTATACTGTGACCCTAACCGTCACAGACGATAATGGGGCAGTAGGCACTGCAACGGCTACCAAAACAGTTCTGAATCGTTCACCCATCGCCTCATTTACAGAGTCCTCAGAAACAGCCTACACTGGAGAGTCCATAACCTTCAATGCATCAGCCAGTTACGATCCAGATGGAACTATAGTTAGTTATTATTGGGATTTTGGCGACGGCACAAATGCAACTGGAATTATAG
>Ga0190363_1000193_pt1 | contig 34166 bp, 28 predicted proteins | sample 48721867_MG_FD_161272 | JGI IMG/M metagenome (GOLD analysis project Ga0190363, IMG submission 161272) | Hydrothermal vent microbial mat bacterial communities from Southern Trench, Guaymas Basin, Mexico - 4872-18-6-7_MG | ecosystem: Environmental > Aquatic > Marine > Hydrothermal vents >... | reverse complement strand
ACATGCCTGGATAAGATGGAGAAGAAAAAGGAGATACTGAAGAGATACAACTCATACTTCTTCGTTGTGGCTAATCCAGAATTGAAGAAACACGAAGAATTTGGAGAGGTAGTTATAAGAACTAACGCCCCGACCAGGATACGAAACTTTTTCGATTAAATTAAAAATAGGAGGTAACAAAATGGCAGATCCAGAAGAGGTAAACCCGGAGAGGGTTGGAATAAGAATGGATGTTCTTGATAACATCATTAGTGATTTGAACGCCAATGAGGAACTGAAGGAAATATTCGGTGAACCAGTATCTAGGGCCTTGATCGTTGTCGCAGATAACAATGATCTGAGGATAGAAGATGGTGGAGTAGTTGAACTTACGGATGAACAGGAAAAGAGATTTCTGGAAATCCTAGATGATATTATAAGGGCAAATTCTATATGGCAGTCAGAATAATGAAAAACAAGTGGCATGTAATAGGTTTGTCCCTTTTTGTCATCTTATTCTTTATCCATTATGCCAGTGCAGATATCATACCCATAGCTATAAAGGAAGCAAAGATAGAGGACATTACGAATATTATATACGCGATATCGGGAGGTATCGCCACGGTGATGATCATACTGCATGGTTTTAAATGGATGACATCAGACAACGATCAGGACAGGATGATGGCGAGAACAGGAATTATACACGTACTCCTGGCCTTGATGATAATAATGCTGGCTGCAGCCCTGGTAAATCTTTTATTCAAACCACCTACCGGTTATAGTTAGAGTCTAACCCTGGATGAGTTGGGTGGTATGTAATTCTCGAGGTCAGCAAGTGAAGGTTCCCAGTTCCTGACCAAATAGATAATTCATCAGGTGAGTGGCTATTGCCACCAGTACCAAACCCGTAAAAATCGCTATTATCCTCTTCTTTGCCTCTTCCCTTTCCTGAGGGCCAGTTTCTCCAGAGCCCATCCACTTGATCCCTGCCCATACCATCATGAAGGTAGCTATGGCAGCAACAATTCCCTGAATTAACAAAAGAATTCTGCATAACAGGTCAGCAACATTTTCGCAAATATTCCTATAGGGAGAACCAACAGGAAAAGGATTACATGCAGGAGGCTGGGCATTAACACTGAAACATAAAATACCAATAAAGACAAGTAAAAGAATAAATTTCCTCAAAATTGTCATCTTGTTATCTATAGTAACTTTGTTATTTAAACCTTTAAATTATTTATGGGTAATAATAATAATTTTACTAATGATATGAAAATTCATAAAATAATCATAGGTCTAATTTCAATCTTTCTCTTGGTCAATTCTAGCGCTAGTGATCCTCCTGATATTGTGGGTACAATATCCATGAGGGCTGGAGAGGTGATAAAGGCCGTCTATTGTTTCTTCTTTTCCATCACCACTGCTGTAGCTTCCGCTTTAATAGTAATCAGTGGGATTACCTGGATCTCATCCATGGGGGATACAGAGAAGATATATCAGGCCAAAATGAGAATTATATGGTCACTGATAGCAATGATACTTATAACTATTGCTTGTCCACTTATAAATATTCTCGCCCAGGCCGCTGGAGCTACCCCTGTTGATTGTGCCTGTTTTTGATTAATATTTAAGATTGGGCTAATATGTAACCATGAAATTCAGGCCCCTCCTGATAGTTGGTTTGTTCTTGGTCTTACCCGGAGTCGTTTCTGGGCACATATGTAGTGGTGCTGAGGCATGTAATACTGGAGAAACCCCAGATGCCGGATTCTGTATTTCCGTACAATGCCCGATTAAATGTGCAGCCGAATGCGGAAAATTGACCCATTGTCATTCCTTGGATAGAACCCAATGTAGGACTTGCTGTAGTGGGGAAAAGTGTGCGGGTTATGGTAGCCTTGAGCTATCCGCTTGCATCGAATCTTGTACAAACACTTGTCTGGTGAATGGAGATTTCTGTAGCATGCTTGACATCCTGAGGATGCTGGCGCTGGGTGCTGGCATTATCTTGTTCTCCATAAATGGAATAAGATGGATGATTGCAGAGGATGATCAGGGAAGAGTAGAGGCCAGAAGAGGGATACTCTGGGTGCTCTTTGGGTTAATTGTTATTGCAGTAGCAACATCACTAGTGAATTATATCATGATAGGGGACCTGGTCTGTTAATTTCTTGTGTTAACAAGATATAGTGCCAACATAAAAATATCCTACCAGACCGGTGGCTGTCATTATCAATGCCATTCCAAATAAAACATAAGTAAGTCCCCTCTTTGCCTCTTCTCTACCGGCTTCACTATCACTCAGAATCCATTTAAGTCCGTTTATCGAGAATAGAATAGCCCCAATGCCAAGGGAGAGATATTGTAGCAAGCGGATAACATTGCAAAACTCCTCCATACCCTCGCAGGTTGCCTCACAGACATCTTTACATATATCCTGTGCATCTCCAGCATACCAACTACACATACCACTGCAACAAACCGGGCAATTTCCTGTACACGTTGTTCTCCTGGCACATTCTCTGACGCAGGTAACACTGCAAACATCACATCTGGGCACTATATTTGAGGGATCAGAGGTATCATAGGGGCATCTAACTACCGGTTCTTCCAAAGATGGGCATCGCATGTCTCCACAGGGTGTGGTTGCATTACACTCAAATTCTCTCATCTCGTATGAGGATGATCCGGTCTCAATCAAAGTGATTAGGAATCCCACTAAAATCAAGCATCCTAAACATCTTGGATTTATACCCATTTTCATCCTCATATGTAGAAATTTGTCTAAAGCTAAATTTAGGGGGGGACGTAGTAACATACAAAATCTGGCCCACCATAGAGATAATTTACCAATGATACGGTAACAAAAAAGAGAATCAAACCTATCAGGACATAGAATATTCCTTTTTTTGCCTTGTCTCTCCCCTCGGGATCTGCGGAAACCAACAATTGAAAGGCGTTAAAGGTAAACATCGCCACAGCTATCCATATTGCTAAGTTGGTTAGGATACTCTCAATATCGCATACGCTCTTTCTCATCTTGCATGTGCCTTCGCAGGTGCTGGTACAGGCCTCAACCTCCTCCCTGCTATAGTTAGCCTTGGAACACATCTCTCTCTTACAGCAGTCTTCACATTCATCACCACACTCCGTTCTTCTACCACATGCTTCTGCGCATCTAACCTTGCACTCCGGTACAGATCCACAACTGACATTCGGAGTCGCGCCATCTGTACAATTGTAATGTCCCTCACACCTAAAATTTTTTTCATATTCACAATATGACTCACCCGTTGGGCTTTCCTTGCACTCCTCCGCACAGGCCTGAACCAGAGAGCATCTACATTTTTTACCCTGGTCCGTTAACTCACATCTTGTCAAGCAATATCCATCTGGGTTTGGTTGAATCGCTGAGTCGCATACAAAAAGTGTGTTACCACTTCGATCCGTGATACTACCAGTATAGTTCAGGCAGTGTAGCCCCAGAAACTCCTCACAGGGGGTTTCATATATACTCTTAGTTACCGAGTCCAAATATGCTCCCCCCCCCGTTTTGAGGGTTATGTTATATCTGATTCCTATATATTTGAACTCCCATCCAGGAAAAAGGCCCGTGTCAGTAATTATTATAATAACCTCCATTCCGGGACCTAAATAAACACCTCCCCACGGCGCCGATGTTGTTTCGTCACCCCATTCATCATACAGATAAACCTTGTATAAGCAGGCATTAGGACCTGTATTTCGGAAGGTAACCCATATCTTGATATCTTCATACATCCCCGTTTCTTCCTTCTTCAAAAGGACATGACTAACCTCAAGAATCTCCCCACAGCAACTACCCACACAGCCCCCCTGGGCAGTCCCGGGACTTAGAATGAATGATATTATCAGAGCATATAATAAAGATTTTGTTGTTTTCATATTCCTTAACTATTATAAAATTATAAATTATTTATTAACAGATTATTTCTCCAAAATAGAGCATATTGATTATTCCCAACGCGGACATAATGATGAGCATACCCACTATCACATATAAAATTCCTTTCTTTGCCGAATCTCTTCCCATCTCGTCGGTTGTGACTATCCACTGGGCACCATGGAGGGTCACAAGAACTACTCCAATTCCAATCGAGAGCGCTTGGAACAAGGTGATAATATTGCAGAATTCGGTATAGAATTCACACTTGCTCTCACATGCTTTTCGACAGGCTTCAAATTCCTTTGAATCTGGCATATATTTCGAACATGTAGTTCCTTGACAACAATTCGAGCATTCGCTCACGACATCTTCACCATAAATCCCCGAGAATGAACAATTTGTCAGATCTCCGCACTCCTTGGCGCATCTTACCATGCAGCCAGCACAATCATCGGGGTCGCACCATACTACGGGGATTTTACCATTTACACAGCTAAAGTTTCCAGGACACTCTAATGGGGAATCCTCACACTTGAAGTTCTGATACTCTGCTACAGTAGTGTTTACTAAAACTACCAAGAATATTATTAGGATCGGAATTTTAGGTTTCATAATATATTCATAATAGGATTTATGCTGCACAATATAAAAACGTGTGAATGGAAAAGAAAAGTATTTTATACTAATCTTCATTATTTTTTAATTATATCATTAACTATTATTTGAATGCAAATGAAAAAACTTAAAACTCTTGTGGGATTATTTGCAATTCTTTTTCTTGTACAGACTACATCAGCACGCTTAAAATTAAAACACTGGGCACTTATCCAAGGACTTTGTTTCGTGACCTACAATCTCGTTTATCTCATGATGGCATTGGCTTCCGCATTTGTCGTTCTTCTAATGGTCTACGGCGGAATAAAGATTATTGGTGGAGGGGAGATGCAAAGCAGCGAGGAGGGCAAGAGTATTGTTAAGAATGCTATTATTGGATTAATCATCGTCCTTGGTATCTCTGGATTTGGATGTTATATGGCCGAGGTTTGGGAGTTTCCCGAGTGTGTTCCCTGTCCCGGTGATCCTTATGCCCCACCCCCTGCATGGGGTGAATATTTCCCTGTAAGAATTAATATCACCAATCCCCATCATGATGATCTGTTCGCGGATTTATCGGTGGTGAGTTTCAGTGCAGATATATTTGATGGGTCTCCAGAATTTGATTGTGTATGGAATTTTGATGATGCCACTCCCACTGTGGATATAAGAACCCCAGGCGGAAGTTGTGGGGTTAACCATCTTTTTAATCTGAGCGGTAAAGACTACCAGGAATATAACATACACGTTACAGTGACAGATGCCTGGGATGACAGGGCGAAGGATTCGGTAAGAATTTACGTTATATCCCACGACTTCATAATGGTGAATATCACAGAACCGGAGAGGGATACCAGACCTCTGGCGAGAGGTTATGCCTACGGATATACGGGCTTCCCGGTAGAGTTCAGGGCAGAGATTATGAGCCTAAACAAACCATTTGATTATAATTGGACATTCAATGCCACCGATATACACGGTGGAACTACAAATGATTTATTTCATGCTATAAATCACACCTTTGACAAGCCCGGTTTATATGAGGTGACATTTGAGGCTGTGGACAGTGCAGGCAACTATGATAATGATACAATCAAGGTTTTTGTTAAGCCCGGACTCTGTGATTCAAAAAAGGCTCATGAATTCATCCATCTATATATGGATCCTGAGCATGACCACCTTAAGTTATGGGAATTCGAGTTTAGCGATGAGTTGTTTGAGGAACCCTTTGGATGGCCAACGACGGAGTGTGTCTATCAACTTACTGCGTATAACTATAGTAGTGTGTGGGTCTGTGGTATTAAGGTTACAAGGGAGAGGCCAATTGCGATAGATTATAGCACAGTGGTATGGGTAAAATCTGGGGTTATTATAGACGGGAAGAAACCCGGTGGGGGTGATGCAAGGTGTCTTGCGGAGGATTTGGGAACAGAGGGTACGGATTATATTTATTGCCCCGATTGTAGCTCTCCTGGATGTGAGATATATGACACAATGCTTACTAGTAGATGCGATATGAATGATGGTATCCCCGATCAGGTCGAGAAAGTAATGAATGAATCTTATCGTCCACCTAGTGCTACTGATCAAGATAATATAAAGTGCGGAACCGATGAAGACTATTGTTCCAATACCTGCCCAACGATAGGGGACAAAACCTGCAATTGCGAATTAACCGTCAGTGATGATTCTGGATATGGCTATAAGCCAAGATATGGAATTCTCTGCGGTAATGACGGGAGATGGTATGCCTGTACCGAACCCTGTTGTCATGGTGATTTCGCTTGTGATGGTACGGGGTGGAAGAAATGTTCTCCAGGTAGATGTAGAGGGGGTCATTGCGTATAATATTAGTAAGGTATTTATAGCTTTTTATAGCTTTTCATATATATTTTTAATTGACAATGAAAACAGAAAGATTTATAATTATAATTATTACTCTGTTGGTCCTGACTCTTAATGTTTCTTCATGCAGCCTAAATGTAAATCTGTTTGAGAATACTGGTGCAGCAAATGATGGAGTCATTCATGAGGGTGATAATATAGGTATTCAGGCATGTCTTGTGACTTGTCCGGACTCTTCCGACATACAGGTGATTATTGAGGTTCGTGATCCGGAGGGATATACTCATAGGGTCTATAAGTCCACTAATGGTGCCGGGTGCACCGGTAGTGCGAGCTATCTGGAGGAATTTGACAACAGCCCGAATACAGATAACATTGGCATTTACTCCATCACCGTTAGGGCGCCCTTCTATGATCTGGAAGATACATTTAGTTTCTTTGTGGAGGTAAACTGTAATGAATTTTCACCAGATTCTGATGTGGGGGCCTTCGTGACTATATCCCATCTGCAAAGGACCAAAATCGGTAGAGATGACTATGTAGCGTGTTGTAATCCCAGCCAACCGATCTATGAACTGTGTTGCAGGAAGATTCTATTTAATTATGATTGTTCTGTTGCCAGTTGTAACCCCGGATGTGCCTTTTTACGAACGGAAACTGATATAAATGACACCAGGTTATCTGAGATAATGGAAGCTGGCAACATTGTTCTGTGCAGTTATAAGAGGCTCACTGGGAACTATGATGTTAAGTACGTCGATAATGGTACGTTTGAGGTGATAGGGGAGTCCATCAACATTTTCACCTATGGGAAGAGGGTCCACCTCATCGACCTGCGTAACTGTACTATTGCAAATAAAACCCAATGTGGACCCAGTGTTAAGAGGGTGGTATTCCATGTACCAACCTATAGAAACTACATTCAGAGCAGGATAGTGCATCACGATCCTTTTTGTGAGGGACTATATAGCCCTGAGTTAATACCGGAGGGGCCGTATGAGCTTTATACCCCTCGATATTCAGATGTGTATGGAAGGAGGACCACTGACTTTTTTTATTGTTATCATGCCCCCGATCATAATCCCAAGGTTCCCTTAATAGTTAGAAATACCAAGTGGTGCGATAGGATGAACATGCGCTGGTATTCCGTCCATCCATTGGATGGGTTGAATGTTAACTATGACTATATACGGGATGCCGATAAATGGAATACTCTATCTGGAACGATTGTTTTAGGACACGCCTGTCCCTGGTGCGGCACTGAGGAGAGACAGGTATATATCTGTGGAAATCTAAGCCACATCATAATCAAGAGACCAAATAACGGATCAGTGTTTGAGGTCATGGATTGGATCAACTTTTCGGGGGATATCTGGGGTAAGCTGAATGTAGACACCACATGTACACCTACCTGTGAGTGGGACTTTGATGACGGGTTCAAATCCTTTTCATGTGATACCCAGCACCAGTATAGAACAGTTGGCAACTATACAGTGACTTTAAAAATATCGTATCCATACCCAGGGGACACACTGAGCACCTCGATAAAAGTAGAGATTGTCCATCCCGGGGAAAAGAGTGCTTCTATCCTTGAGCCAATTGATATTAATGATGTAGAGTATGCATACTATGCTAAGAATGGTGTGCTGTTTGTTGGACACGGAACGGGACCTGGTAGTGCTTATGATTATATTTATAATTGGCGTTTTGGTGATGCAACAAGTTCAACGGGAAAAACAGTCATTCATAGCTATGCCAACACTGGAACCTATTTTGTATGTATCAATGTTTGGAATTCCAGTGGTGCTCTAATGGGCACTGATTGTATATATGTTGAGGTAGTAGAGGATATGCCTCTCTTATTAAACACGACGGCATGGCTCTGCACGGGAAAAGAAATCGAAAAGGATACCTGCCTGGACTTTAATATTTATAATCCATTCTACTATCCATTGAATGATGTAGATATTCTTGTAGAGGTAAATAACATCTCTGCTTCTGGATACAGCCCAGACCCCATGTGCCTACCCAGGGAGAGAAACTGCTGCCTGGATAGAGATAATCGCTCCATACATATAGTAAGAATAGATCCCCAGACTGCTGGGAAGTTCTATTTCAATAATTTCTGTCATGGGGTGGGGGAGGAGGGAGGGAGTTTCGAGGTGACTATCAATTCTTCCGTCGACAATTGGAAATATTGTATTAATTGTAATCCTGATCCAGATGGACCCCTATGTGAAGGTCGAGGGACCTGCTCGGTCAGTCCAGGACCCTGTTAATTGAGTATTTATACCATAGATGACAATTTCATAATGGATGAAAGATAAAAGAAGATGGAACGAAATGAAGCGTTGATTGTAATAGGTATATTGGTGCTGATAATAATCTGGGGGGCAATGTTTATCCATAAACCTGGGCCGGGTCAGACCACTACGACCATTACAATCCCCACAACCATTACAACTATGACTACCATAACCCCAACTACAACCTCAACGGTACTGCCAAACATGACCACGGTCCTGACAACATCCACCTCCACAATTCCTGAAAATGTGACCACAACAACGATAAGGGGTCCTCCCTATATAAATTTTTCCTACGATGAATGCGACGAAATCAGCAATAGCTATGAGAGGGATTCTTGCTACCATAATACTGCGATGAGAGATAAGAACCTATCCATATGTCAGAGAATAGAAAATGAGGGGAGGAGGGACATCTGTACCTCGGCGATTATCATGAGCATTGCCGTAAACAACAGAGATATCTCAAAATGCGATGAAATTCCCCTAAGGGTTATAAGGGAGAGGTGTAAAAAGCTTATAGAAATCCAGAGGTGATTGAAGTGAAAAAAAGATATAAACCAATACTCTTTTTGATAGCTACAATCTTAGTTTTATCTCTTTCAGAATCTGCGTTGGCAATAACTTGTCCCTCCAGTACTACATATACATCAGAACCAACATGCGGTTGCTATACTGATTGTTCTGGTTGTGGTACATGCACGTATGCAGATGGAACTGCAGAGAGCTATTGTAGTGCCACGAATGAGACTACTGGCGAGTGTATAGAATGGAAATGTAACTATACTAACTGTTATTGCGCAACGGTAATAAATGGTATAGACCCGGACCCGGGAGAATGTGATGGTACAAAATATTGTGATTCTACTGGAACCTGCGTTTCGGTAGGTTCTCCAACTGGAGGTGGTGGAAGCTGTCCATCAGGGATAAGCTGTAGCGGTTCACCCCCTTGTAGTTGTTCAGATGATTGCAGCTGCAGTGCTGATTGCTGGAACCCCGCTGGAACTGCACATAGCTATTGCTGTGCTTATAGCTGTGACGAAAATGGTTGCAAGTGCACTAGTCATTGTTGCGATTATGGCGGTTGCTATTGTAAAGAAGTTCCAAAGTGTGGCCAGGATGGAGGTTGTACGGGGTGCCAGAAACATTGTGATGGAAATGGCTGTTGTGACGATACACCACCCAAAATAGAGCTGAAATATACCACGGATGCTGCAAAATCTAATTGGGTAGATTATGAATCTCATGCTAATCCAGAATGGGTAAATTACAGTGTAGATATCAAAGTTAGTTACTGCACCGATGACTATAGTTGTAAAAATAATTATGAATGGTGTATTATGAGATGGGGAAACTGGGGCAAGTATGATTTAGGAAATGCTCCCCCCGGCTCATCTCTCTCGTATAAATTGTGTTCTGCACCAGTAGCCTGCACAGCTTCGTGGACAAATGCCGTGGGGGTTACAGAGACAATAGATGATCACACATATGTGATGTTGAAGGCGGAGGATGAAAATTGTAATCCCGGTTATTCGGGGGTATTTGAGATTAGGGTGGATGAGGAGGGGGGCCCATACGCACAACCATCAAATTGGTGTGAGCCCCCAGCCGAGTATCACTGGACAGGTGAGTCTATTGACCTCACCTTTAATTTCTCTGACCAGGGGGACTCCGGCCCGGATGTTGTAGGGTTTGGCTATTATCTGGCGGATGCTGCCGGGAATATGTTCTATTATGAGGATCCTTATTATTTTGACTGTTTTAGTAATCCTCCCGGTCCTTCTTCTACCGATGGAGGTTACTGTGACCCCGATGTTGCATGTAACTCTAATACCAAGTCAGTATACTGTGAGAAGACAATAACCTTTAACACCAAGAATCCACCTCTGGGAGGGGACTGTGGAGACGGCTGTGACTATCTATTCACCTGCATCACCACCTACGATACAGCGGGTAATTTTCTGGGTGCCTGGGATGTTGCTGATGATTACACGGCAGCAGACCTAAAACCACCCGAGGTATGGCTTACCGGGGTATCTGGAGGTGGTAAGGTCATTGTAAGCTTGCACTGCAGAGATGATGAGAGCGGTTGCGATCCTTCCAGTTATATGATATATAAAACAGGGGATACAACCAAACCAGCATGCGAGTCAAAAGCCTGTAGCTTGCCATGTCCAGGTACTTCAGTTGGTTCACCTCCTGTTGAGTTTTATAGTGATGTGTGCGTCTGTGGTTATGCCGAGGACAATGTAGGTCATAAAACCTGTTCCGGGACCAAAATTTGAAATCCAGAATGAATCTCCTGAAACCTAATTCAATAGTAGTTGTGGTATTTTTGATTGTATTCAGCTCGACAGTATATGCCGCCGCCTGGTTCCCGATCGGTATTTCTGGGTATATTGGAACGTTTGCCTGTAGCATTGATGAACCTATCGAGCCCGCTTACGAGCAATGGGAAACTGTGCGATTTGTCTCCTCTGTAACTGGCGCAACGGCACCCTGTATGTATTCCTGGATCTCCAGTATAGATGATGATATTTTATTTAGAGATAGCGGTCAGAGAAATGACCTATCGGTGGGAAAGCACTACATCCAGCTAAGGGTCTCTGATGCCGAGACAGATACCCAGATACCTGCATTTCCATTAATTGAGGAAGAAACCAAGACCATTGAATCCAATATCAGAATAAATATTAGCGACCATAACAATTGCGATACCAGGATTATTGATAGTGATATGGGTTTTTATGGGCCTCCCATCACAACTGACCCTTACCGGTGTGCTGATACACCTGCAAATAGAAAGGACCCGTGCTTCTACCGATTATTCAAACAGAACAAGACCTGGGTTAAAATCTTCACTATCAATCCGTTGGTTGAGGATCCCAGGATGGAGAGAAGTGCGAATGGAAGCCTCTATACCAGAACCTCCACCCCAGACCGTGACAGACCATCATATGAACCGGTACCTATTAAAATATATATTGGAGCGGGTTGTGAGAGGGTGGATGCCAGATTCTTTGACGAGACGGATGCAAATTACGTGGCAAGGGCAGACTATTCTCTGCCCATCTACTACCGACTCAACGTTACTGTGGATGACGGTACCAACCCCTTAGTGAGCCACATCATCGATGGATGGAACGTAAGCCGGTATCCACAGGGATGGAATCTCCTTCCCTATCCCCCAGCAGAGGCGATTCATGAGGTAGATGAGAATAAGGTTCATCAGCCGCTTTGGCATCACCACGAATTGCAGGGTAGTAGATACTCCTATTTTGTAGTCAATCATACCCTTCCAGATAATGCCACTCAACTTCTGATAAGGGCCGATTACACCTGCTGGACCCAGCTACAGAGAAATGTTACTATCAATAATGTACAGTGTTGTGGACCAGATATAATAGAGGATGAGTCTACAGTCACCGATTACTTCCTGGTGACGAATATTGCCAATTCCACCCTGGGGCATGTGAATCTTACCATAGAGGGTTACTATGATACAGAAACAGATCCCCAGGGACAGGAATGGGTAACGGGGGGCAAAATCAGAATTAATATGACCCCAGATCTACTGGCGAGCTTGGTGTTGAGTGTGGACAACGCACCTTTAGTTAGACACAGAAAACCAAGGGCAGAGTATAAACGTTTGGATTATCCTGTAAAACACATATTATATCGGAAGGCCACTACTTCAGGACCTGACACTAAGGAATATGTCTTTGATGACAGATATGGCAGGGAATCTAACTTACCCGAGATTTGTAGATACCAGATCTGCCCATCCAACTGTGAGTGTCCCTCTGGAGACATATCAAAACCAGTCTGTAAGGACTACACAGTAGACCCCCCAATTCTCTATTACCCCAATGAGGATATCAGATTTGAAAATTGCCGATGCCCTCTAATAGAGGACTGCTATCCCGATCCATGCTACCCCTCCGGTCTGAGTAGAACCTTCCATGAGGATGAAGGGAGAAATGACTCTGGGGGATATTATGATTTTGTATATCATTATCCCAAGACGCTATTTCCTATCGAGAATTATATTAAAGCACCCGTACGGGACCTGTTGCATAATAGATTAATAAAAATCGAAAATATAACCCTCCTGTGTGGAGAAAACGCATCAGGTGACAACTGCTATCAGACAATTCAGCCACCCAGAATTGAGGACATCTGGTGCTATTGTAATGCCGGTGGCTGTGGTGATGATGATTGGACGGTAGATTTTATTATTAGGTGGAGACCCTTTGAATTATTTATAACCCATGATAATAGTACTTCTTGTACATATCCCATCTGTAGAGTTGGTTCGTATTCAATAGGTTCAGAACCTTACCAACAATGTAGTGGTGGTTGCAATGACCGCCCAAAAAATATTCCATTAAGCTCATGTAATTGTGGAATCTCATTTGATGCCAATGACTACTATTTCACCTTTAATGGAATCAAGGTATGTGAAAAGGGCAAATCTCCACCAGATACAATAGCCACCTGTGGATATTACGATGGAAGTGGTTATGTAAATCTAACACCATATGCCAAATTTGGGTTTAATAACGCCCACATGTGGGCAAAACATACATCTCATTGTGATCTTGGGCTCCAGGGCTGTATAAGAGCAAGATATTTCCCGGCGGAGATAACAAAGAATGAATATCTGATAAAATTCGGAACCAAGGGCATCAGTGATACAGACTTCAATAGTATGGGTAAATTAACCATCTTTACTCATCTGAGGGAGTTGGACTTTAACTTTTCGGATGCCTGGATGCACAAAAGGAATAGAACGTGGATAAATTATGTGGTACAATCCCCTTCAGGTTATCAGATGAATGGTACTTATGATCCGGCTGACAGGGATTGGGATACCACGGAAAGTGGAGATCTACGTGTTGGAGACGTGGTTACAGTAACCCTCCACCTCGTGGATGAACATGGACATGATGTGAGTGAGGGAAATATTGAGGTCACTGTCCCCAATTATGAGGATCAGATAGTTGGGGTGTGGTGGAAAAACGGCAACAAGTATGTGACCACTGACAGTACTGGTAGGGCTACATTCACCTTCACCATGATGCAAGAAAGTGCCGGGGTAACAGCACACTTTGAGGGGGACTGGAATAATAAACCATCCGAGGTAAGCTTTGTCTTGGAACCCGTGCTGGAATCCCCGCTACTCTCAACAGAGTTTTTCTTCCTCATCATTGTTTCCCTGTTTGTGATATTTGCATACCGCTGGTTCAGAAAGAAGAGGATGGACATATATTCCATGTGGCAGGAGCTTAAGGGAGAGGTGGAAGAATGAAGCATAAACTAATCACGATAATATTAATTGTGCTGATGGGATGTCCTCAGGCATTGGAGGTAGAGATAATCTCTCCCAGTGATAATGCCACCATACATGGCCCCTATACACATTTAAAGGCTATAGCCAGAAATGGCAACCCCCCTTACACCTTCCTTTGGATGATTGATGGCGATAGAATGTTTCCCTCCGCTCATGAATGGGAGCCTCCCGAGTGTAAATCGGCATGGCTTTCGATTGGTAAACATATAATAGGGGTTGTGTGTGAGGATAGTGAACATGCGAGAGCTACTGATTCGGTAACCGTGAATGTAGAAAGACCGGAACTACACGTATCAATCGTCTCTCCAAAAAACGGAACCATCTATGGGAAAATATCTTTCGAGGCAAACGTCTCTGGAACCCCTCCCTATGAATATAAGTGGATATCTAACCTGGATGGTGTAATAGGTAATAGCAAAAAATTTAGCAGGGAAATCTCTGCTGGAGAACACGAAATAACCCTGAAAGTAATTGATAGCCTGGCCCTGGTAGATTATGACAGGATAAGGATAGATGTTAGAGAGGCCCCAAGAGTAAACATCATATCCCCAGAGAATGGCAGTTACTACGGAGATATTACATTCAAGGCCAGAATTACCGGGGGTAAGCCCCCCTATGATATCAAATGGTTTTCAGATGGTGAACTCATAGGCAATAGCGAATCATTTACAAAAAGACTAAGTAAAGGGAAACATACCATCCAGCTCCAGGTAACTGACTCTCAGGGAACTACAGTTAAAAGAACGGTCTCTATCTCCACGGGTCCAACTATTGATGCAGAGATAGTGTTGCCCAGGGAGGGCAATTACTGGGGGGAAATAGAATTTAGAGCCAGCATCGCCGGGGGAACACCACCCTATGATGTCTCTTGGACATCAAGCACAGATGGTTTCTTGAGCGAGGAGACAAATTTTACCCAGAGTCTGTCAGAGGGGAAACACACCATTATATTAGAGATAGTAGATAGCGAGGGCCAGAAGGTAGTAAAAATGAGGAATATCTCGGTCATTTCCCCTTACCATCTCCTATATTATGCATTTTTGGGATTAATAGTCCTGATTGTAACTATAGTAATACTTAGAGTAAAGGGAAGAATATGAAGATGAAAACATTTACATTTTTTGGAATATTGGTTCTGGGAATCTTGGGTATATGCGCCTTACAAGCATCAGCAGATGATTGGCCAATGTTCATGCACGACCCCCAACATACCGGATTTTCTACCTCTAAGCTTCCAGATGAACCCTTTGTTCTCTGGAGATATGAAACGGTTGGAGGAATTACCTCTTCACCATTGGTTTCCAATGGAAAGGTGTTTGCTGGGAGCTTGGATACCAATCTTTACTGTCTGAATGAGGATACTGGAGAACTGCTCTGGAGTTTTAGAACCATGGGCCCAATACATCATATAGCTGCCTCCGATGAGAGGGTCTTCATCTGCTCAGAGAAGGATAAAATATATGCCTTAGACCACAATGGTGAGCTATTATGGAGCTATTTTGTCCAGATGAAAGAAGGGATAACCCCCTATGTCACAGTATCAGACAATATATTATTTGTAGCGAGTGGTGAAAAACTCCTTGCACTAAGTGAAGATGATGGCGATCTAATATGGATGCATAAAACACACTCCTCCGGTATGTATAGCGATTCGGGGTATTTCTACGAGGATATTTTTGCTCACCCCACCGTTTTCAATGGAAGGGTATTTTTTGGTACCACCTACGGGAATGTCTATTGCCTGAATGAATCTACGGGGAAGGTGATATGGCTGAGAAAACTGTCGGATCAGCCAGATGATATACGCGGGATATCTGTTGGATACGAAAAGGTATTTGTTACCACGAGCAGTGGCAAGGTGTATGCATTGAATATGAATACCGGGGAGACCATCTGGAATTATAAAGCCCATAACCGTATAACCTCCTGTCCAGCAGTACATAATGGAAGGATATTTGTGGGATCGCATGATGGCAATCTTTACTGTTTAGATGAGTCCACGGGGAGGGTGATATGGAAATTTTATATAGGTTATTATGAGGGGGTCTACTCCCCAGCAATTGCAGATGATAAAGTAATATTTGGGGCAAGTGATAAAAATCTCTATGTATTAGATGAGGATACTGGGAAATTGATATGGAAATACAGGATAGGTGGGGAGGGGTTTGGTGAGGGAATTGTAAGGTCATCACCAGCAATTGCCAATGGAAAAATTTTCGTGGCAACGAAGAAGGGGAGGGTTTATGCACTAACAAATCCAATTTTTTCATCTATCAAAATCTCCTCCATCCCGGAAAGTGCCAGTGTTTATCTGGATAGTGAATATAAGGGGAAGACTCCCCTAACAATAAACACCACCGCAGAGTATCACACGATCAGGATAGTGAAGAGTGGATACAAGGAATGGGAAGGGGAGGTTAAGGTATCTGAAGGAATAGATAATCTCATGATAGATCTGCAAAAGATAGAAGTCACTGTCCCCACCACAGGAAATGTCTCGATAAGTACAAAACCCAGCAATGCAGGGGTTTACCTGGACAACGAATACAAGGGGACCAGCCCCCTTACCATAGAGAAAGTGTCTCCGGGGGATCATCAGATAAAAATAACCAAAAAGGGCTACAGGGATTGGATTAAGAATATCATAGTGAGGGCCGGGAAAACCTATTCCGTAGATGCTGAATTACAACCCATAAGCGGATTTCTAATAGTAGATTCTGAACCTCCCCGTGCATCGGTATTCTTGGATGGAGAATATATGGGCGTGACACCTCAGAAATTGTATGTATCCGTAGGAAGACACAACCTGGAGGTTTCCAAACAGGGTTATATGACCTGGTCCCGAGAGGTGGAAATAAAAAAGGGTCAACGTGTTAGAATAATTGCACGATTGATATCCAGAGAGAGAAATTTATCAACTGAGGTATTTATGGCCGTTCTAATCTTCTCCCTCATTATAGCCCTTGTTTTTCTGCTCTGGAAAAAACTTAAATCTTAGAAATTAAAAATTAAGGAAAACAATGCAGCCAGGAAAAGATAGGGGGCGAATGGGAATCTTTTATTTCTATTATTCTCATTTAGACTAAGACAGAAGCCGATAAAATAGACCATTAATGGTAGGTATATTATATCAATCTGGATTTCTGGATATCTCCCAAAGAGGTAAAAAAAGAGCAAGAATGAAAGTAAGATAATGGTCTTTTTGCTTAAGAATCTTTGATTAGTAGTATCTATACTCTCCTTGATTCTATTTGCCTTTATAGCATCATAAAAAAGCAACGAGAAAAGAGAGACAAAACAAAGGCTTATTGATAATAAAAGATAGGTTAGAATCCCCCCCACATCTATAAATGGTAGAAGAAATAGAGAGTATACCAGGAATAATTTTCCATCTCCTGCCCGCCAGAATTCCACATAATACAGAGAGAAGGCAACTCCAAATAATAGAGATAACCAAATCATATTTTCGAAATTTTTGAAATTCACGAATAAGGCAAGGGGAAGGAAGAGCAATATTGCCTTATTTGGTATCCTCCCCTCCACGATATCGGTATAGGAAAAATACAGGCCAAATAAAGAAAACAAAAACAATGATATGGGATACATCATAACTCATACCTCTGAATCCTCTCATAACCCTCAATTTCGTTCAATTCTAACAGCAGGTATTCAATAAATCGATTTTCTTTTTTGTTCTTTGCTATATATATTCTAGAATCTCCCTCACCAGCCACATATGTTGATATTTCGCAATTTTTCACCAAGTTTAGAGTCGCATTTTCTGAGGATATTACGATATCGAACTCACAAAAATCTCTTACATCTTTCATATTAATAACCCTGACATCAGTAATCAGTTCCCAGCCTCCATGGTCCTCCGTAGGGGTTATCTTGCAAATCTCCTTTAACTCACGTGTTGTGTCGTTAATCAGTTTCGATACAAATTCTCTTAAGTCGGGAGAAATTCCAATTTTGGCATCGTATCTCACCTTTTTTAGGTTCTCTGTGCAGAGTTCACCAATTTTATTTCCCGGTTCAAGATCGATTTCCCCTTTTAGATAGAAGTTTCCGCATTTATCCTCCTCAACACTTCCCGTCATATTATAGACACTTTCTTCAACTATGACCAGGCAATTACCCTTGCCCAGATAATCCTGAATTATCTCTTTATCAAAACATTTTACAGTAGGTGTTGTGGTAACTGTTGTATCTATGGTACCCCCACCCTCTGGTTTTTCTATACATCCAGATATGCAGATAAAGATAAGGGTAAATCCCAAAATAAGAATCATAACTTTATATGCCTCCATTTTCATTTTCTGTAATCACCCTTTTTGCAAATTCCTTGCAATAATTGCAGGAATGACAATTCCTATTACAATTTAGGTTTCCTTCTAAAAATCCATCTAGTTTTTTATTTTCGATATATATCCCTGGGGTCTTAACGTTCATAAGATTGATGAGATTCCCTCTATAATCTCTTCTCACATATGCCTCTATTATCTCAATCATATTCTCACCCCTAAGGTCTCTACCCGAGATCTTGATTCCATCCACGATATCTTCATAATATTTGAGGTCTTCGGGTCTTATCCATGGGGATTTTAGGATTTCTTCTGGATACTTTCTTCTTATGATGGTGCAAAACTCTGTGAATGGACCTGCATCTATCCGAGCCCTGTGATTTGGTGGTATTCTCGATAAATGTCCTATAAGGTTATCGTGAAAATGTTTAAATGGGCAATCCAACAAACAGCCCTCATTTACCAGAAGCCATAATTCGCAATTTACGGCATCTCTTATCTGTTTAATCAGTTCCAGATTCCTATTGATATCCCTATCCAGATTTATTGCATCCACACCTAATTTTTTGTACCATCTCGCTTTCTGAACCGAATTTATCCTACTGATCACGGAGGCTCTAACCTTAAACCCGAGTTTTTTGATTTTTTGAATATATAGGGGATTTGAGACGGTTACCATATCCACCCCCTTATCTACAAGTCTTTTAAGGAGTGGATTGATTCTTTCCCAGTAGGTTGGAGTGTAAGGTTCCAGACCCTCACAGGAAGCGTTTATTAAAATGTCAACCTTAACCTCGTGCTGCTTGCATTTTTCTATTATCTCCTCATATCCTATATCCTCATAGAAGATATATCTTCCAGAGCCAGCGTATCTTGAGGGCAATGGCAGATAGATCTCCTCCAGATTATCCCCAAATCGGTCAAGAACCTTATCTAAATATCCCTCCTCTGATATATAGGGAAAAGAGATCCCAAGTACCATCCTATTCAGTAAAGCCTTCCCACTCCACGAAATTTGTATGAACTACATAATTGTTATGAGCATAACCCCCGCCATATTCTCCTCCAGAGACGCTTCCAAGAAATAGGACCAGAGTGATTCCCCCCACCTTGATAACCTTATCTTTATCTATCCCTCCCTCTTCGGATTCTATAAAGTCGATAATACTCTTTTTTATTCCTGTCCTCCTCCTTTTATTCCTTGCCTCCTTATTTTTCATTTTCCCTTTAATATTATATACCTATACCTATATATCCTCTATAAGAGAGTGAGCGGGTGAGCCACTTCAGTAGGATGGCTCTATCGGGCGAATCTAATCTTTTTATAATATGCTCTATCTGCTTTTGATTCAAGTTACAATAGAAATCTCTGGGTTTTATTGATACTACACTTTTATCAGAGCCGTAACTTGATATCATGCATGTACCGCAAAAGGGACTCCAGACACAGGAATCGCAGAGTGTAGTAATGTTTGCTATTCCTCTCAAATGAGATGTTCTCCTCATAATTTGATTATATGAGGAATTTATATTCCCTATAACAAATTCCTCATAGGGTCTTGCAGAATCACAGATATATATTTTTCCCTCAGGATCGTAAGCTAATTGATTTATACCTGCACCGCAGGGACTCCTGAAACACATATTATCTGAATAATCTGTCAATAATCTTTTGAGTATTGTTAGAGCCGTCCCCTCCATTATCCATCTTCCACTTTTGCATAGTTTGATGCAGTAATCTAATGATTCCTTCCAAAATCCAAAGTAATCATCAACTGAAATACCTATCTCTTTCCAATTGGAAATAGCTCTACCACTATAAATTACAGGTCTCATTCTCACAAGAGAGATTCCCCGTTTTAGATATTCCTCAACTATCTCCTTTGCATAGGGTAATGAATAGCTGGTTATAGTGGGTATCGCACTAATTTTATTATAATTTTGTTTAACAAAATCTATCCACCGAACCACATTGTCATAACTACCAGGGCCCCTATGTCTGTCGTGCAGTTCCTTTGGACCATCTAAGGAGGTGCACAGCTTTACACCGTAATCGGAGAGTTCTCTAAAAATTTTCTCATTCATTCTGGAAAGATTCGAGACCAATCTATAGCTGATAATCTTTTCTCCCCGCCTCTCCTCCATATACCGGATAAAAAATCTAATGACTGAATAATTCAAGAGTGGCTCACCACCCTGAAACTCTATGGTTGGGTTTATGGAGGGAACTGAAAGTATGAAGTCTGCTACATCTATAGCAGTTTTTTTGTCCATATCCCTGCCATCCTCTCCAGAATCTGAATGACAATAAGGACACTTGTAATTACATCTTTCAGTTATTCCAACTACATGGAGATCTGGTGGGCGACACAAATAACCATATCTGGATCTGATTTTCTCCCTTATATTTCCAATATTTTTTTTCGTTACTATCAGGCCCCTTTTCTCTAGGCTCTTGAAAATGTCTGATCTATTCAATCTAAAATCTTCATACTCCTCTTCTGATAATAGGGCCCAGCAGCCATAGAATGTAGTTAATAGATATTTATTATCAATTTTCTTAACATTAATATCAAACTGTGGAATATTAATTTTCATCATAATCTTAATTTAGTATTTGCTATCAGGGCATCGTAGAAATCAAGAACAAATTTTTCATTCTCTACGTTTTTGTTTTTTATTTGAAAATAGATTTGATATTCATTATTATTTTCTTTTATCTGAGATTCAAAATCGTAGATTCCATCCATCTCCCGAAGGGCCCTACTGATCAAATTTTTTGAATATACCTCCTTATTTAATCTTATCTCTATTTTCATTCTTGATAGCATAGAGGGAGGTACCTATCAATAATTTTTTGAGTTCAGATTTATCCTTGGCATTTCTGTAGTAAACCGAATAGTTTATCAACTGGTCATGGAATTCCAAGATCAATTTTTCTAAATCTATTTTATTCCCTCTGGGTATTACTTCAACTAAAAAATTATCATTTTTCTTATCAATCATAAAATGTGCCTTGTCCAATAGAGAATAACTTGCTGCAAGTATCTCATCCTTATTGAAGATCTTCGAGTTCACAGAAATAATCTTTGAGGCTTCTTTTTCCATCTTTCTGCTATCCTGCTCCGGTATCATCAATATATTTATAACTGTTGGTGTAATATGTAAATTAGATTATATTAAAATGAATTACAGGAATAAATTACTATTATTATTTTCAATTTTAATCTTCTATATCTTTAGTTCTGGAACTGTACTATCAGGTCCAGGTGAAGCAGTAAATTCTTTTCCAGACAGGACCCTTGAATCTGCATCCAACTACTTTGTCTTGGAGATAAATTCATTAATAGAGACAATGCGGGACCATATCCTATACTATCCTGATCCTTACGATGTCAAGGGCATGGTTGATGGATTTATAAGGATTCTCATACCTCTGTATGTTATAGCTATTATAATAACCGGAATCTACATTCTGTTTGTCTCCATCTCTCCGGAAGGGAGGGCAAGAGCCAAGAATATGATCTTGAAACTTATTCTTTCTATGATTTTGGTTTCCATGTCGATGGAGCTTTACTATCTCCTGATAACAATTTCAAAAGCATTAGCTTATGGAATGTCCAGTGGTGCATACATAAATACAAGTCTATTGCCGAGAGAGACAAGAGCAGAACTGGTCTTACTATGGCTCTTTGTAGGATTTATTACTGTGATAGGATGGCTTGTCATGGCGTTGATAAAATTTTTAATTCTCCTCTTCGCGGCCCTCTTCCCTTTTACCATATTCTTTTACCTATTTGATCTTACCAAGTCGGTAGGTGCCACCTTATTTAAATGGACCCTTATGTCTGCATTCTCTCCAGTAATCATGATGTTAATGCTCAATATAGCATCCCATACTCTCAGTATGTTCTATCAATTGGGCAAGGGAGAGATGTTTGTTGCAGTATTCATTATAGGTGGGGCGTTCCTTTTGATAGCTCTGTCCCCCCTGATGATGCTTGGTCTACTCAAGTGGGTGGGTGGTGCGATAGCTGGTGTAGGTGTATATATGGCGATGACTGGCGAGATTCCCATTCTGCAAAGATCAGTGCCAGGAGCAAGGCAAATTGGAGCTGCAATGACGGCTGTGGGTGGAGTTGGCGCAGGGATGGGTCCTGGTTCATTAATGTCAGCAGGTGCAGCATATAGTTTCGGATGGGCCATGAAGAGAACGGGGGTGGGAGAAAGACCAAGAAGAAGGGGCATGAAGAGAACAGGGGTGGGAGAAGAGCCATCCCACAGAGGAGAACACCATTAAAATTAAATATGAAAATCCAACACGGGAAAAAAGAGGGAGGGAAAAGGGTTGGAATAAAGATAGCAATTGCCCTAGTTACTATCCTATTTTTAACTTCAAGTGTCTCCGCAGGGTTATGGGATGATTTCAAGGATTTCATCTTTAATTTTTTCTCAGGCTTCATTGATGGCGTGGCAGAACTAATCCAGGAGCTATTCTCATTGATCCTTCATTCCATAGAGGATCTGATATTGTATAATCCCGATCCAGAAGGCGTTAGGAACCTAGTAAGGGGATTTATTCAACTCCTGATTCCAATATATGCATTGGCAATCACCATTTCGGGGATATACCTTCTATTTACCTCTATAGCACCTGCCCAGAGAGCCAGGGCAAAATCTCTTTTAGTAAAATTAATTTTTTCTATGATTCTTGTTTCTCTCTCCTTGGACATTTTCAAGATACTTCTTGGAATTTCGAAGGCTGTCTCGGAGGGCATTCTGGCAGGTTTATATATTAGCCACGCCAATGTACCTGTAGCAACCAAAGCACTACTGGGTGCTTTATTTATACTTAGCCCATTGATAATTCTTTATTTCGGTTTGGCAGCCTTAACAGTTGTCGCTTTACGGGCTTTATTTGTTCTATTGATGGCAGCCCTTTTCCCCTTTACCCTGTTTCTGTATTTTTTCGATTTTACCAAGGATTTGGGAACAAAATTTATGAGATACACGCTTATATGGATTTTTACTCAAGTAGTTATGGCTATCATCCTCGCTGTAACCATAACTGGATTGAATACCATTGATGTCTCTTCTCCTGGGGGGGCAATGTTTCAGCTCTTTTGGGTTGGCGCGGGTTTTACACTCCTGATAGTCGCCCCTCTTATAATGACTGGGATTATGCAATGGCTTGGTGCATTAGTTGCCAGCGTGGGAATGATAATATCCCTTATTCCCGGTTTTGAGCTCCTTGGTTCTGCGCTAACATTTGCTGGAAGCGTAGCGGCAGGAATGGGTGCAGGCTCATTTGTGGCAGCGGGAGGAGCTTATGGGCTTGGTAGGACTTTTACCAGGTCCCTAACGCCATTTGAAGCCGCTAGAGGAAGGACTGGAGCAGGAAGAATAGAACGTCCTCGAAGACCACGTTATGAAAGAAGAAAGGCAGCAAAGAGAAGAATTGAAAAGGAGTATGAAAAACCTCCAGGGGTTGTTCCAGAGGCCAAAGGAAAAATAGCCAGAATCAGGAGGTTCAAACATAAGGTCTCTGCCAAGTGGGAGAGAGGTAAAAAATGGATAATATCCCCTGGATACCAGATATACAAAAGGGGTCATGGAAGGTCCCTTAGGGAAATTGGGGGCTGGTTCAACAGGAGATCTGGTGGAAGATTGGGGGTAGCAAAAACAAGGGCTGAAGCTAAGGCTAGGGCCATTGGAGGCAAGGTAAAAACCAGGGCTGGAGCAGCGGGTGAGAAGATTATTGCTAAGATGCCCGAAAGAATTAGAGAGAGCCAGAAACTGAGGGCGGCTAAAGGCAAAATCAAGGGTGTTTCTCTAAAGGCGAGAGGGGTTGCCAAGGAACTGGCAAAGAGGGCTCCCAAGTATATGACTAAGGATGCTGCAATCGAGGCAGGATTGGATATAATTTTCCCCGGGCGTACTCTATGGAGAAAACCAGAGCTTATAGGCAAGGGGGCTGAATTGGTAGAAAAGGGTGCTAAATGGATAGCTAAGAGAGAAATAAGAGGGAGGAGCTTAGGTGGGTTAGCTAGAAAAATAGGTAGTAAAGGAGTGAGAGGAAGGACTATTGGTGGGGCAGCTAAGAGATTGTATAAAGGGGCTAAAAGAGTGTATAAGGGGTATACCGAGCTACCCGGAAAAATACCCTCTATCGAGGAAGGATTCGAGATCGCTAAAAAGATTGGTAAGGGCGTGGGCAAGAGTTTGATACCTGGTTATACCCCATATAAAGTGGGCAGAGTGGGATTACGTGCTGGAGCTTCCGTTATCAAGAGAGTAAAAAAATGAAGTTCGTATAAACAGACCCTTCAAAAAAGCCATTAATTGACGAAATGGAGAAAGGCGAAATAAAAATAAGAAAATCGAGAAAAGGGATCACTTCAACTCTGATAGTCATAAGTCTATTCCTGATTCTCTCCAGCTCAGTTGTTACAGCAGATGTATGTGCTACTAAGGCTGATTATGGATGCGTCTGGTGGAATCCCTTCACCTGGGCAAAATGCTGGTATGAGAGAATTTATGACATCTTTGTTTGTGGTACCTATCATCTCATACTCGGAATAGAAGAGCTAATTAAGGAGAACCCGGAAATTGATGGTTATAAACCCCTGGTTGACCACCTAGTATTTATCTTGTATATGTTCTATACTGTTGCAATTTTAATCACTGCCATTTATATAATGATTCTCTCTGCATCGCCTAGTGGAAGGGCAAGGGGAAAATCGATGCTTTTAAGACTTATTATGGGTTTGGTCTTAGTTTCACTGTCGTTTGATATTTACAATATTCTACTTGGATTGTCCCAATCGCTGACCAAGGGCTTCCTCGCCGAGGCTATTCTAACTCAGACGGGAGAGGAGTGTTTGATAGCCATTATCCAAATCAACAATCTCTTCCTCCCATTGCTCATCTTCATGCAGCTTGTAATAATGTTTGCATATCTATCCGTAATTTTGAGATACATAATAGTGATTGCAATGGTGGTATTATTTCCATTAACATTATTCCTGTACTCCTTCGAGCTTACCAAGGGGATAGGGGTTAATTTTATGAGATACACCCTCATGGCAATATTTACGCAGCCAGTTCAGGCCATAATGTTTGCCTTGATGATTATAAGTCTCAACAGCATTGATCAATTTACTGGAGTCTCTTGCTCAAGTCTTGCAGTTATCTTCAACTGGGACGTTATCTTTGCCATGTTCCTTGCAGCAGGAGGGTTTGCTCTAATTGCTATTTCCCCTCTGATGATGTTAGGAGCAATGAAATGGATTGGTGGGGCAGTTGCAGCAATGGGTTTCAGTATAGCATACAGATTTCCTCGATTGGGAGCAGCGATTACCACGATGGGGGCACTGGGAACCGGGATGGGACCCGAGGCCTTTGAGACTGGTGCATCGGCATATCTAATAGGCTACGAGTTTGGGCGGGGTAGAATGAATATAGAATATGAAATGAAGAACCAAGCGCAGTGGGAAAGAAAAACTGGAATTAGAATAAGTAGTGAAGCAGACAGAAAATTATTCGAGAGAGACCTAAAGAGGGCTGAGATTTATAATAATAAATTGAAAGAGGCAGGTTATTCTAAAGAATTTAGAAGGATTGAGTTAAAAAAGAAATATCCTTGGTATACCCCCATGGAGGAATTTGAGAGGAGGTGGGGTATTGAATGGAGACCATGGAGAGCCAGGGCATGGGTACCGATACCCGCCACAGCGGCCTGGGGCATTGGCAAACATGTAGTGCCCAGGGTTCGTAGACCCGTGGTTAGCGGAGCTGCTAAGGTAGGTGGTTGGGCAGGGAGGAGGAGAGTAATAAAACGAGCTGCCAAAATAATCCCGGAAAGATTCAAGAGACCGGTAAAGAACAGACTTGCAATGGAGAGACAAGCAGGTAGAATAAGGAAGATCAATAAAACAAGGGATATAGAGGAGGCAAAGGAGGTATTCAAAGAACTATACGAGACCGAAGGGTTTACAGAATTTGATAAAGGAACTCTGGAGCGCAAATATGGGTATACCAGGGAGGAAATTGAGAGACTACCTAAATCCGAGTTGGCAGAAAAATTGGCCGAGGCCAGGATTAGCATCCTTAGGAGAAGTAGTACCAGGCGTGGAAGGTTTTATATGGATAGATTCAAGAACAATGCTAGAAATTATCTGATACATGACTTTGCTCTAAGGGAAAAGAATATGAAGTATTATGAAAGATATATGAAGAGATTGAGCGCTAGTTCTATCAGGAAAGGACTTTCGAGAGATACCGCTCTAAAATCGATAGAGGATTTCTATAGCAAGGATTATGCGATGGTAACCAAGGACCTTGCTGTGAGGAAAAGGGAAATTAAGAAGCTTAAGAGCATTGATGAGGTAATGGAATATCGTAAGAAGAGACTGGGAATGACAGAAGAAGAGAATAGAAGATTATTGGATGAGACAAGAGATATAAACAAGATCAAGGAAAGGACCATAGAGGAGATAAGAGAAAGGGAGGGGCTCACCCTCCCACAGAGGAGAATGGCTATAGAAAAACTCGAAAGCACAGGGGAAGTAGAAAACTATCTTAAGGAAGAATTAAATATGAGCGAGAAGGATATTAGAAAGCTCAGAGATGGGGCTAAACTGGATGCCTTGATGGAAAATTTGGAAAGAGAGGGGTTTGAAGAAGAGGCCCTTGTTGAATTGGCTGAAGACGCAAACTACGATTATAAAACATTCCAGGAAAATCTTAAGAAGAAGGGTATTCAAAAGGGCCACAAAAGGGTAAAGTTTACGAAAGAGGATTTAGAGGATTTAATGCCTTCTGAGGGTGAGGAACTCCATATGTTAAAGAAAAGGGCAGTAGAAAAAGCAGAGGGGCTCTACTCGAGAGAAGCGTTTAGCGACAAGGAGAAATGGCTGATAAGGAATAATGAATTATATGAAAGATTTGGGGATGAGAAAAAAGCAACGTGGAGTGCAACCGAAATGACCTCTCAGGACATGGCTACTAAAGATGCAGTTCGAATGGGGGACGAGTATAGAGATCTGGATGAAGCGATCCGAGACAAAGCAGGATTGGCTCACAGTGTAAACCTGGGGGCACAGCTTCATGCCCGTATGCTACTTGAGGATTATATGGGCTTTGGTCCCAGACCCAGTGAATTCTACGCCGGACTGGGGCCAGAGACAAAGGAGGAATGGCTTAAGAGGATGAGGGAAGAGGAAGATAAAAGAATATGGAGAGAATTATTAGAGGAGGAGTAAAATGAAGAAAAGAATATTCAAGATATCGATCATCTTGGGGGTGTTGGGGATTTTTGCAGAGACAGTATCGTCCGTGGCGAGCTGTGAGTGGACTGACCCAAGTACCTGGGGGAAGTGCATACTTAGTATTTTAATGAATTTACTCTTGCCGCATTCTGCACTGGAGCCATTCGTGAATGGGTTAAAGACTATGATCTTGTGGAATCCCTCTCTTTCTGGGGTAAATAATCTTATAGTGAATTATATATCCCTTTTACAGCCCGTATTTGTACTTCTGTTAGTAGTGAGTGGGTTTTATCTTACCCTGATGTCTGGCTCACCTGCGGGGCGCTCGAGGGCCAAATCCCTGTTCTGGAAATTACTTATAGTAATGATCTTAGTTTCCCTATCCTTGGATATTTTTGAGTTATTAGTAGCTATGTCGGAGGCCTTAAGCAGAAAAATACTTGCCGAAGTAAATCCGTCAGTTACTCCTCTTGACGTTTTTCCCATAACATACGCCCTGATGGCAATTGTAGGACTGTTTCTGACCGTATTTGGCATCATACCGATACTGATTTCCCTGGGGGCAAGATGGATACTCTTGTTGATTATGGCGGCATTATTCCCCCTTGCATTATTATTCTCCTTTTTGGATCTACCGGTACTCGGTTCTATGACCAAGGAGATTGGAATGAAGATGTTAAGATATTCCCTCGCGGTGATATTTGCACAGCCCGTACAGGCCCTAATGTTGGCAATAACCATTACGGCCTATAATAGTATAGGATTATCCTTCTCCGGATTTTTCATACCTCTCATAATGTTAATTGCGGGTTTAATAGCCATAACCGCTGCACCCTTAATTGTACTTGGGGTTATGAGATGGATTGGAGGTGCCTTCATGCTCCTAGGATTGTTGGCTGCATTAAAGGGGAATATAGCAGCTTCATATGCAGCTACGACTATTGGAGGTATAATGATGGGTCAAGGACCCTCCTCATTACTGGCTGCGGGTGGAACGGCCACATTTGGATTAGCTGCTAGGAGAATGAGATCGGCTCATGGGGCTGGAGCAGCTCATGGGGCTGGAGCAGCTCATGGGGCTGGAGAGGACCATGATGAGCAAATGTAAGAAAATTGGGAAAAGGAAATTATTAATGATACTCCTACTGCTACTGGTAGGAAGTCAAACAGTCTCAGCAATTTGGGGTCTAGACTGGATAATAAAACATGTCACATCCTTCTTTTTCCATCCAATAGATTACATTCTGGGATTGCCTGATGCTTGGAGGACTGGAGGTGGACTTATAGGGCTGCTTGTGAGAGGGCTAACATGGAATCCCAGCGTTGATACCTTCCGACCGATTGCTGATGATATTATTCAGCTGTTGTTACCGGTTTATGTATTGGCGATGATAATTACAGGTTTCGCCTGGCTATTCCTCTCCCTCTCAGCTCCAGGAAGAGCCAAGGCCAAATCCATGCTCTTAAAACTCCTGGTCAGTCTGATTTTTGTGAGCGCTTCCACCGCAGTTTTTCAATTATTACTCGATTTGTCCGAGTTGCTGGTGAATTTTATTATCTCCTTAGCAGGGGGCATAGATATGACTGCCTTTGCCGCAGGTTTTTCTATAGGCAGTTTTTTGCTTGTGGCCTATTTTTTCCCCTTGGGAATTCTTATCTTCTTCATTGCTCTCTTCTTGGTATTTGCAGTCAGATATGTTCTTCTGTTGTTCTTCGGAGCCATTTTCCCGCTTATAATATTCCTATTCTTCTTTCAACCCACTCATAGTATAGGTTTAAAATTCATGCGATGGACCCTGGTATTGATCTTTTCTCCCGCTCTGCAGGCTTTCTTTTTGGTTTTTTCGTTGGTTGCCATGAGCAGTGATACTTCAGGAGTGGGTAATATAGTTACCATGGCCATGATGATCGGAGGAATTTTACTCATGCTAATCTCTCCATGGATAATGCTTGGCTTTATGAAGTGGCTTGGAGGAATATTCATGGCATTGGGCCTCGTAAGTCTTGTGGGACTTCAGGAGAAATATGGTGTCTGGGGCGTACGGGCGTCCGGGATGATTATGTTTGGAGGGGCATTGATGGCGGGCGAAGGCGCATCTGCAATTCCTCTAATTGGTACTGAGCCTTTCTTCTTGGTTGGTTTAGAGCACGTATCAGAGACATTTGCTGAACACCGCACTGGGATCAGGAGACTGGAACCTGCCGAGTGGAGGTTGAATAGGGCAGTACGTGAGAGAAGAGATAGATTAAGGAGGGGCAGACCACCTAAACCAGGAACTCCAGGAGATTACAGAGCCCTTGCGAAACAGATGGAGAGTGCCCGAAATTATGAAAAGGCAGCCAGATACTATAGGAAAGCAGGGGATGTGGAGTTAGCTAAAGGGAACAAAGGAAAAGCCGCAGATGACTTTTTCAATGCAGGAAGAAACTGGGAGAGAGCAGGTAATCCTAAAGAGGCAATCAGGATGTACGAGAGAGGTTTACGTGTTGGAGGGAAAAAACATCCTCAGGCTGCAAAATATTATGAAAGGATTGCTGATCTCTATTTGAAGAGGGGCTGACCTTGGAACTTGGCCCATTTCTCACCGCCAGAGTTAGACCACTTCGCCACCTGGGTTTTACCCAGACGATTGAAACGTCTCTCTACCTTCTCTATATAACCTAATGAAATCCTTGTATCTTTCATAGAGAATAATTAAAAACTGGCGAGGTTAGGATAATAAGAGTAAAGAGACATCTAAAGGTTATTTATTCAGAAGATAAGCCCAATAGATGCTCGAAATTCCTGATTAAGTTCAATATGAACGCCATTAAAAAACTATTATATTTTTAAAGCACGACGTCAAATAACTAATTCCCTCAGGAGGGTTTATTATCCTGTGAATCTACAAAAATTTGCCTGGGTGGTTACTGGGATAAGGGCATCTACCCAAAATGCCCCATATAAAATCCCCGAGATTCAGACTTAGAGGGATAAAAAAAAGCGACAGAGAGCTTCTCGAATATCTCAGACTGGAATTCAGAAAAATTTATAGCCATTATCTCGGGGTCATAAGGGAGACCGGAATTCTCTCGAAAATCAGATTGGAGAAAAAGACGACCATTACCGCTAAAAGAAGGAACGTAAGCTATCCAATAAGGAGCGAACTTCTCGCAAATACGAGACAGTGTGCAAGGGACAAGGCCGTTGAGTGCGTAAAACTCTATCACTTCCTGAGAGAGAGGAACATAAAGACTGACTTCCCGGAATTCATGTATGAAACAGTAAATCCAAGGCTGAACTGGAGGGATGGGTATAGAATAAATCCAGACAAGAGCGTTAGGATCTCTGTAAAAAAAGGCAAATCGGTTCATGCAAAACTTGATGGCTCTCGGGATGACCTCGAGATAATTGATAAAGCATTCAATAATGTATATAAATTCAATTCTGCCGAGATCGTTAAGGAGGGGGATGATTACTTCATCTGTGTTAATTTAACCCCCAATCAAGAATGTTTGCAATGAGAGAGATTCGAAGGTACAAGAGAAATGTAAAGAGAAATATTCGATACAGAGAGAATCTGAAAACCGCCTCAGAGTTCTTCCATTGTCTCGGCCGTGCCTATCAGAAGGGTGGAAACTGTAAGGATGCGATAAACAGTTACAGGATGGCCATCCAGCTGAATCCTGAGAATTACAGGGCATATATAAGCCTCGGGGACATTCTCTACGAACTGGGGGATGTTAATGGCGCGATAAGGAGCTTTAGGAAGGCAATTAAGCTCAACCCGAGGGAGGCTAAATTCTATATAGCCCTGAGCAGGGCATTGAAGGAGATCGGTGATCTGGATGGCGCCATAAATGCCTATAATCGAGCTATCGAGCTAAACCCAGAAATTAATGGGAATGGTAAATTGCGCAGGGAATTAGAGAGGGATGTAGAGAATCCAAGAAAAATAGAGACGGATGAAAAGAAATCCCTCTACGACATAGATGGCGGCGCCGACAGAGAGAGATTTCCGGATCAACCAATCTACGATCGAGAGGTTCTGAAAAAATTGGAGGGTCTCAGAAAATTGATGATCCGGGCGATAGAAAAGTTGATTGAAAAAGGTTTGGTGGAGGACATCGTCCAGGATGTGAGCCACATCCACATCTGCTTTGAGTATGAATGGGGAGACAACTATATGAATGGTTGGGAGGAGATGCTGAAAAAGAAGAGAGGTACATTCCTGTTCCATCTCTACGAACTGAACGAATTAAATCCAAATGCTGAGAACAGAAACGTGAGGATAGATTTTAACAAGAAGACCGTCTCCGAGCCTGAGATTCTCCATATAAGGGATTCTGCTGGCGAATTACTTGAGGCAGTTCCTCCTGGAGAGATAGGTCTCGCCGAACCGGAGGGATTCACCGCTTACATAACATACGGAAATAAATACTCCCTGAACAACCAGAGATTTGATATTGTGTGGGCCGAATCGTACTTCGCAGATAGGAGACAGATAGAGAAGATAGAGAAATTTAAAAGGGACATTGAGAGGAATCCTGAGAATTCCAGGCTATATTACAAACTTGGAAGGATTCATCACGAGATAAATGCCTACACCGATGCGATAAGATACCTTGAGAAGGCAATCGAATTAGATCCTGAAAACCCAGAGCTTCACTTCTCCCTCGGAAATGTCCTCTTCGATGAGGGAGATTATCGGGGTGCAATAAAAAACTACGAGAAAGCACTTAGGACCATTATGAAAAAAGGCGGGGGAGAGTTCGAAAGGCTATCGAGTGAAGATAAATTAAAGGTTAATAGCATAAAAGAAAAGATCAATAGTGCGATTATTAAACAGAGATCCCTTGAGCCAATGAGGATAAGGAGGAGTCTTGAAGGGATAAGAGATAACTACAAAGACATACTTAGGGAACATCTCACTCCAGAGGAACTCAGGACGCTAGATAAACTGAATACAAAGCAGATAAAGAAGATATTGAAGAGACTACCCCTGGAAAGACAAAAACTACTTATGCAGGCACTGGTGGGGTACAATGTATGTAATATTGCGATTAAAGCAATTGAGACTGGTAAACCCGTAACTCCATATGAAATCCGGAACCTATCTCAAAGTTTTGGTCATAATCTCACCAGTCCAGAGGGTAACAAACTCCTTCTAGATTCTTTGACGATAACAAGAGAAATAAGAAGGACGGACAGGGCTCTAGTCGCCAGAGAGAGGTATGATACAACTGCTGAGAAGGCTTACAGATATATGATATATGCCAAGGAGAGAGGGCTTCCAAAGGATACTCTCGATCGGGGAATACGTAATTACATAAAAAATGAGGTTCTACCAACAAGGGAACAGATAGAGGCCTGGTATGCTCGTGAAACGTCCAAGAAGTTCAGAGGAGATTATACGTATTTAAGGCGCGAGTATCTGATGGCAGAGGACCTCAAGGTATGTGATAAAAATTTTAACATCTTGGAAGTCATTGAGAAGAATTCTTACATAAAAGATGCAAGATCCGAATATAGAGAGAGAGTCAAGGCAAAGCTTAATGATGGAATTCACATCAATGAGGCAAGAACCGAGACCATCAGAGAACTCAGGGAGGATGCCATTAGGGAGATAGACAGACGCCTGAAAACAGCCAAGGGAAGAGAGAGAAGGATCCTGGAGGCCGATAGAAAGCTTCTTAAAGTGGGTGTGGTGGAGAGGCTTGAAAAAAGATTTGGGGTGCCGAGGACAACCAAGGTATCAATACCTACCATGGAGAAGGGAAGAGAGGTGAGGTTTCCCGTCAGGAGAGAGTTAAAACAGCTTGGCAAACTCAGGGGCCTGGAAGTTAATGGTGAAAAAATCAGTGAGGAGGAGATAAGAAAGGCTGCCCAGTTCCTCAGGGATACGAGAATCGGTGTCAGAGAGGAATTGAGAGACCTGGGTAAGGAATTTGAAAAAACCCGCAAGGCATTTAACTATGAAGGAATAAGAGGGGAGTTTGAAAGGGCCATATCTGAGAGCGGTATTAGGTTAAGCGAGAAAGAGAGGAATGCCGTAATCGAAAAGCTGACCAGGGAGCGAGTAAGTAGGGAAATACGAGAGGCGCTGAACGACCTTGGTGTTAGGTCAGAGGTCTTAAGGGATACCAAAAAGAATCGAAGGAGGCTTGAGAGGGACATAAAGAAGGGCAGGAAACCAAAGTATGAGGTGTTTGTAGATGAAGAGGCCCTGGGAAAAACCCTTAGAGAAAGGGGTTTGACTGATGAACAGATTGAAAGGGAGAAAGCTAAGAGGGAGGTTTTGGCGGGGGAGCTTAATGAATTCTTTAGAAATTACGAAAAAACATTAACGAAGCTTTTAAGGAAGGATAGCCCCGTTAAAAATAGAATACTACGGAGGATACTAAGGAATGAAGCAAATGCCTTCAGACTATGGCGGAGTCAGCCGGATGCCATCAAGAAATTCCTTGCGAATCCCGCCGCAGGTTTTGAGGTACAAACTGGTGTGGGTAAAACATCGGTAGTATCGCCCAGTTCAGATATTATATCTCATAAATTATTCGGTACGAAATCAACCAGATTTACACAGCTATCAAATGAAAGTGCTG
>Ga0190363_1000191_pt1 | contig 34262 bp, 41 predicted proteins | sample 48721867_MG_FD_161272 | JGI IMG/M metagenome (GOLD analysis project Ga0190363, IMG submission 161272) | Hydrothermal vent microbial mat bacterial communities from Southern Trench, Guaymas Basin, Mexico - 4872-18-6-7_MG | ecosystem: Environmental > Aquatic > Marine > Hydrothermal vents >... | reverse complement strand
TAATTATAATAATTGATGCCAAAAGAAGAAACAGAAAAACTTCCTCCTCATTCAATCGAGGCAGAAGTTTCGGTTTTGGGTTGTTTAATGTTAGATAAAGACGCGATTTTGAAAGTGGTAGATTTTTTGAGACCTGAGGATTTTTATAAAAAATCTCACCAGCAAATTTATAAAGTTTGCCAAGAATTATTTGAAAAAGGAGAACCCATAGATCTCCTTTCGGTTTCCAATAGACTAAAAGAAATGGGATTACTTGAAGAAATTGGAGGTGTTTCTTATTTAACAGAACTTGTCAATTCTGTAGTTTCCCCTACTAATGTTTTTCATTATGCAAAAATTGTTCAAAAAAAGAGAATTTTGAGAGATTTAATTACAGCTTCTCAAGAGATTTATGAATTGGGATATAAAGAAGAAGAAGATGTAGACAGATTGTTAGACGAAGCTGAAAAGAAAATTTTTAATATCGCTCAAAAAACATTAAGACAAAATTTTGTCTGCGTAAAAGACATTTTGGGACCTGCTTTTGAAAGAATAGAGCAACTTTCAAAACATAAAAAACCTGTTAGGGGTTTGCCTACTGGTTTTAAGGATTTAGATAATATTTTATCTGGATTTCAAAAATCTGATTTGATAATTTTAGCTGCAAGACCAAGTTTGGGAAAATCTGCTTTAGCTTGTAATATTGCTTTAAATATCGCTATTAAAGAGAAAATCCCTATTGGAATTTTCTCTTTGGAAATGTCAAAAGATCAGATAGTAGATAGAATGATAGCCAGTATTTCTGGAATTGATCTCTGGCGCATAAGAACAGGAAGATTATCAGCTGAAGGTGAAAATAATGATTTCGTTCGCCTTCAACAAGCAATGGGAGTTTTAGCTGAAGCTCCAATTTATATTGATGATGTCGCTTCTTGTACTGTTTTACAAATGAAAGCAATGGCCCGGAGATTGCAAATGGAAAAAGGATTAGGATTAATAATTGTTGATTATTTGCAATTAATAGAACCTCTTAATCCTTCTGCAAGTCCAGTGCAACAAGTTTCTGAAAATTCCAGAGCTCTAAAAGCTTTAGCTAGAGAATTAAATATTCCTGTCTTAGTAATTTCTCAATTATCCAGAGCAGTAGAACAAAGATCTCCTCAAATTCCTCGTTTGGCTGATTTAAGACAAAGTGGTACTATTGAGCAAGACGCTGACGTTGTAGTTTTTATTTACAAAGAAGACAAATATAGACCTGATACTCCAAGAAAAGGAATTGCAGATATTATTATTGCTAAACATAGAAACGGACCCGTTGGAAAAATAGAATTATATTTTGATGAAAGAGTTGTCACATTTAGAGACTTAGAAGAAAGATATCTTTCTGAAGAAAGTTTTGGAGAAGAATAAAATTTTTTTATGTTTCCTCCTTTAATTCAAAAACTTATTGAATTGTTTTCCAAATTTCCTACCGTAGGTCCTAGGACCGCAAGTAGGTTTGTTTTTTATTTAACTAAATTAGAAAAAGAAAAGGTGAAAGAATTGGCAGAAACAATTTTAGAATTGAAAGAAAAAATAAAAATCTGCCCTTTATGCTTTAATCTTTATCAAGGTGATACTCCTCTTTGTCAAATCTGTCAAGATCCAACGAGAAATAAAAGTTTGTTATGCGTAGTTGCCAACGAGATTGATTTGGCTACTTTAGAAAAAACAAAAAAGTATAAGGGCTTATATTTTGTATTAGGAGGTACTCTTTCTAAATTGAAAAAAAAGGAAATTGAAAATTTAAGAATAAAACAATTAGAAGAAAGGATAAGAAAAGATACTCAAATTAAAGAAATTATTTTAGCCTTAAACCCTACACCTGAAGGAGAAGCAACAGCTTTATATTTGAAAAAGAAATTAATGAAATTTGAAAGAAAAATTACTCAATTAGCAAGAGGTTTACCAATTGGCGGAGAGTTAGAATATGCCGATGAAGAGACCCTTTCAGCTGCTCTTGAGGGAAGGAAATAATTTCATTTTTTAAGATTCGAGTTCAATTTTGGTAATTTGAATTTCAGTAAAAGGTTGGCGGTGTCCTTTTTTGACATGATATCTCTTTTTTGGTTTATATTTGAAAACAACAATTTTCTCTCCCTTTCCTTGTCTTAAAACCTTAGCTTTAACTTTTACTCCTTTAACCAAAGGAGTGCCAATTTTAATTTCTCCTTCTTTTTCTAATAATAAAACTTCATCAAAGACTACCTCTTCATTGGGATTTTTTTCTATCTTTTCAATTTTTAATTTTTGTCCTTCTCTTACTAAATATTGTTTTCCTCCGGTTCTAATGACTGCAAACATAATTGAATTTTTTATAAAATTTTTTAAAAAATTTCAATATTATTAAACCTCTTCAATTTTATACAAAAATACTTTATTTTCTTTTTTTTCAATTTTCCACTCTGGAATGGGAAAACCATTTGAAATAATAAAAGCTCCGGGTTTTAATTCTTTAATAAATTTTTCCTTTAATTTCTCAACGGTTTTAGGAAAAAGATAAATAAAAACTACATTTGCTTTATCTAAAGGATAATGAAAAAGATCTCCCCAGATTACCTTACAATTTTTATTAAGACCTTGCTGGAAAATTTTCAATTTAGAATACAAAACCAAAAAAGGATTAATTTCAACTCCAATAGCTTTAGCTCCTCTTTTTGCAGCCTCTCTTATTAAAACCCCATCACCAGAACCCAAATCAACTATTACTTTTCCTGGTTTAATTTCAGCTAATTTTAACATCGTGTCTATCCTTTCTTTTTTAGATCGAGAAAAAGGAGCACCTTTATAATAGCTTAAAATTAAAGAAAGATTCCAAAAAACAAATAAAATTTCCAAAAAAATAAAAATTTTAATTAAAAAAAAGACCATATTTTTTAGAGCATTACAATTTCCTTTAAAGCTTTTTCATAAATATTTAAAATTTTTTCTGCCTCTTTTTTGTCCAATTTAAAATTTGGCTCTCTTACAATTTGATTTCTAATTTGATGAGCTTTTTTTACATCTTCATAATTTTCCATAGTTTCAGGCCCTATTCTTTTTTCTAAAGTTTCTTGCAAACTATCAGTAGCTATTTTTAAATTTAACAAACATTTGTGCAATAAACTATCTGCTTGTAAAATTGCCTCTTTCCAATCTTTTTCATTATCAGATTCTAACTTCTTTTTTATTTTTTTCCACTGAGAAGTTACCTTTTTTAAACCATAAGGTCGCATTGTAAAGAATTCTTTAGCATCCCATAAAATTAACCAATTGAACCAGTCTGTAGCAAAAACAGCTACCCAAACGATAAATGCAATAGAAACAAAAAAGAAAATCAAACAGAAAATTTTTAATACTAACAAAATCCCTGTAATTTTTGGAAAAATAATAAATTCAGCAATTTTTACTATTTTCTCTTCCCATCCTCCCATAATTTAGCTACCTTAAAAATTTTTTCCTCCTCAAAATAATTACCAATAATTTGCAAACCAACAGGTAGATTGTCAACCTCTCCCACTGGTATTGAGAGAGCAGGCAATCCTGCTAAATTTGCAGAAACAGTAAAGACATCGGAGAGATACATTTTTAAAGGTTCTCTTTTTTCGCCAAATTTAAAGGGTAATGTAGGAGAGGTTGGAGTAAAAATTAAATCTACTTTCTCAAAGGCTTTTTTAAAATCTTGTCTTATTAAAGTGCGAATTTTTTGAGCTCTTAAATAATAAGCCTCAAAATATCCTGCTGATAAAACAAAGGTTCCTAACATAATTCTTCTTTTGACTTCTTCTCCAAAACATTCTTTTTTTCCGTACTTTATTCCATCATATCTTGCCAAATTACTACTTGCTTCTGAACAGGCAATAATATAATAACAAGGCAAAGCATATTTGGTATGTGGCAGGCTTATTTGTTCTATTTTAAATCCCATTTCTTCATATTTTTTAATTGCTTTTTCAATCATTTCTTTTACTTTAATTTCTAATCCTTCTACAAAATATTCTTTTGGAAGGCCAATTTTTAAATTTCTAATTTCTTTAAAAGAAACCTTTTTTTCAATTGAAGTAGCATCTTTTTCGTCTTTTCCTGAAATAGCATTAAAGACAATTTCACAGTCATTTACTGTTTTTGCTAAAGGCCCAATTTGGTCTAAAGAAGAAGCAAAAGCAATTAAACCATAACGCGAAACTCTTCCATAAGTTGGTTTTAATCCTACCACTCCACAAAAAGAAGCTGGTTGTCTGATAGAACCCCCAGTATCAGAACCCAGAGAAAAAATACAAAGATTACCAGCTACAGAAGCTGCTGAACCTCCAGAAGAACCTCCAGGTACCCTTTCTAAATTTTTTGGATTTTTTGTTTCAAAAAAGGCTGAATTTTCTGTGGAAGATCCCATTGCAAATTCATCCAAATTTGTTTTTCCTAAAATTACCGCTTTTTTTTCTTTTAATTTTTTAATGACTGTAGCATCATAAGGAGCAATATAATCTTTTAAAATTTTAGAACCAGCAGTGCATTTTATCCCTTCTACTAAGATGTTATCTTTAACAGAAAAAGGAATTCCAGCCAAAAGAGGAATTTCTCTTTGAGAAATTATTAATTCATCTACCTCTTTTGCTGTTTTTAAAGCTAACTCTGTCGTTACTGTTAAAAAAGCCTTAATTTGAGGATCTTTTTTTTCTATTTCTTTTAAAAAAATTTCGCAAATCTCTGTTGCTGAAAATTCCTTTTTTAAAAATCCTTCATGAACCCTTGAGATAGTAAGTTCTGATAAATTCATAAAATAGGTTTTGTTTTTAAATAATTGTCTTTTGTTTGAGGCATCAATTTTATTAATTTAAGAGGATCTATTTTCTCTTTAGAAACTTTATCTTGGCGCATTACATTTTTTAAGTCTAAACAATGAGTAGTAGCTTTTACTTTAAAAATTTCTACCTCTTTTAATTTTTCAACATAATCTAAAATTTGAGAGAAATCTTTTTGAAATTTTAAAATCTCTTTTTCTGTTAAATTTAAACGACACAATTTAGCTATTTTTTTGACCATTTCTTTGTCAACCATATTTTTTAGCGAGGGGGTTCTAATTCTTCTGTTTCTACCAAAACATCTTTTAATTTGTCCAAATTTTCCAAAACCATTCCACTTCCTCTTACTACTGCTGTCATTGGATCTTCAATTACTTTGGTAGGAATTTTTGTTTCTTTTTCAATTAAAGCATCTAATCCTTTTAAAAGAGCCCCTCCTCCTGCCAAATGAATTCCTTGTTTCATAATATCTGATAAAAGTTCCGGAGGAGTTTCTTCTAAAGCCATTTTTATTTCCTCAATAATTTGTTTGATTGATTTTTCCAGAGCTTTTCTAATTTCTATATCTGAAACTAAAATTTCTTCAGGCAATCCAGTAACTAAATTTCTTCCTCTTATTGGAAATTGTTTTAAATTTTTATCTTTTTTGCGATTTTCTTTTGGAGGAAAAGCTGAACCAATGGCAATTTTTACTATTTCTGCAGTTCTTTCTCCAATTAATAATTTATATTCTTCTTGAATGAAATGAATAATATCTTGATTGAGTTTATCACCTGCTATTTTTATTCCTCTTTCTACTACAATTCCTCCTAAAGAAATTACTGAAATATCTGTTGTTCCTCCTCCAATATCTACAATAAAATTTCCTTTGGCTTCTTGAATGGGTAATCTTGCTCCAATAGCAGCTGCCATTGGTTGTTCAATTAAAAATACCTCTCCTGCTCCAGCTGATTGTCCAGCATCAATAACTGCTTTTTTTTCAACTTCTGTAAGTCTACAGGGAATTCCTAAAATTACTCTTGGTTTAAATTTTGGAAAAAGTTTATTTTTTTTAACTTTTTGAATGAAATATCTTAACATTTGTTCTGTTGCCTCAAAATCAGAAACTACTCCAGCTCTTAAAGGTCTTGCAGCTACAATATGACCTGGAGTTCTTCCTACCATTTTTTTAGCTTCTTCTCCAATAGCTAAAATCTGGTTTGTCTTTTTATTAATAGCAATAACTGAAGGTTCTTGGATAACAATCCCCTTTTTTTTCACATAAACTCTGGAATTGGCAGTCCCTAGGTCTATAGCAATGTCTTCAGAAAATCCGAAAAACATAATTTTTTATTCAAAAATACCAAAAGTAAATAAAAAAATCAATCAAAAAGGAGAAGGTAAACCCGTAATTAACCAAAAAATGAATTCAGCTAAAGGAGAAAGGAAATGCCAGACAAAAAATATAACTAAAAAAAGCAAAATTAAAGAATTTTCTAAAATAAAGACTTTTATTTTTGAAAAAGACGGAGGCAAAATAGCAAAAAGAATATGAGAGCCGTCTAAAGGAGGTACGGGCAAAAGATTAAAAATTCCCAAAATAATATTTAACCAACAGAAAATAGTTAAAAATAACAAAAGACCCAAAATTTCAATTTTAAAAAAACGAATAAATAATCCTGCCAATAAAGCCAAAAAGAAATTTGACAAGGGTCCCGCTAAGGCTACTAAAGCTGGTCCCCATCTGGAGTTTTTTAAATTGTAAGGATTAAAAGGAACAGGTTTTCCCCAGCCAATTCCAAAAATAAAGATTAAAAGACTTCCTATGGGATCAAAGTGAGATAAAGGATTTAAGGTTAATCTACCATTCATTTTTGCAGTGGGATCACCCAAAAAATAAGCACATTGAGCATGAGAATATTCATGGACTGAAAGAGCAAATAATATAGAAACAGCAAACATCAAATAAATTGTTGGTTGTTCAAATAAAAGATGGATTAACATATATTAGAAAGTATATCAAAACTTGAAAAAATAAAAAAGATTAGCTAAAATTAAAAATTATGCGAAAATGTGCAATTTGTGGAAAAAAAGGTAGAATAGTTTGGAGAAGGGTTCAATTGAGAGCTACTAAATTTAATCCGACGACAAAAAGAAGACAAAAGGTTAATTTACAATGGGTAAAAATTCCTTTGGATGTGAAAAATAAAAAATTTAAGAAATTTGCTGGAAAAAGAATTAAAGCTTGTACAAAATGTATTAAAGCTTTAGGAAAATTAAAATAAAAGGCGGGCCATGGGGTAGTGGTAGCCCGAATCCTTGGGGTGGATTTAGCGGCGGTTCGATTCCGCCTGGCCCGACCAAAACTAATTTTTATAGTTTGACTAGCTTTAAAATTTGCTTAAAGGCAGTTAACCAAAAAGAAGTAATTTTGATTTTAATAATTTTTAATGAAAAAATTGTAAATTTTTATTATCTCTTTTAAAATTTTTATTATTTGAAGAAAAAGCTCTTTTTTAGTTTTTTGAATCTCTTTTTCTGGTCGATAGTAGATTTTGGCAGAAATTATTTTTGATGAGACTCCATATTGAGTAAAAAACTTAACATAAACTTTATATTCTCCTTCTTTACATTCTTTCTTTCCCCTACAAATGTTCCAATGGAAAGTCTTTTGATAAGGAATTTGACCTGTAGAACCTATTCCTCTAAATTCTTTGTTGTTTGAAATTGCCATTCTTTTTGTGTCTTTTCCAGAAATTAGAGTTAAAATAATTTGCGGTTTTTTTGTTATTTCTTTTCCTCCATTAATTAAAACTTTAAACTCTTTTTCTTTAGTTGGAGGTGAAGGTGGAGAAAACCATTGAGGGGGAAGAATACTTCCTCTTTGGCATTCTCCACAATCTGACGGACAATTTTGGCAATCTTCAATTTCACTTTGGCAAATTCCATCTCCACAAGAGGCTTTTTCTAAATCAAATGTTTTTGTTGAGAAATGACCCTTAAAATTAAAAGATATCTTTCCAGAATTGTCAGAGAGATAGCTTTTTTGAAATTGATTATCTATCTTGAGATTGTAAAAAGTATTAGGTTTTAATTGATAAATTTCAAAAGATATGGTTTGAGAGTTTTGAGCAGAAATTTTCCATCTTTTTGAACATTCATTCTCTGTTTCCCATTTTTCAATTGAGAGTTCAGATATTTCTTTTTCTGGTGAAACAATCATTGAAAGATTTTCTCCTTTTTTGATTTTTATTTGTCTGTCAATGTTTTTTACTTTTAAATTTAAAATAGTAGAAGAAGAATAATCTAAAATAATCTTTTCTTTGTCTGATTTTACTTTTATTTTTCCTGAAAAAGGGAAAACTAAAAGATCAATTTGTGTTGATGTTGGTTTTTCTGAATAAGAAACATAACCTTCAAAAGAAATTATATTTTCTACACCTAAATAAATTTTGTTTTCTGTCTGAAAAGACTCAGAAAGAAAAGTTTGAGGTTCGGGTGAAGCATATTTGCGAACTAAAACCTTGCCAGGATAATTTTCTGTTGTGTAGCCGTAGTTGTTATATAGATCTGAGATTTCTTCTGCTGTTAAAGCTCTATTATAAATGTGGACTTCATCAATGAGACCGGCAAATCTACCACCACCAGGATATTGTCCAATATAAAAGGATGTATCGCTGACGAGTCCATTTGTTCTCTCACCACTATTATCCAATACTCCATCAATATACATTCTAGCTGTTGTGCCATCATAAGTTCCTACGACATAGTGCCAACTTCCATCATTTACTACTGTATGGCTACATAAATATCTATTTGTAATATCACCAACCCAAATACCGATTTCTCCAGTAGAACAACCACCCCAACTATTGCTTATTGAAAGACCATAGCCAGGGTACGGACTGCCATTAGGCCATCGGTTAATTGGATCAGCTCTACTTGTTTGAGTAGTCTTTAGCCATAGACCTATTGTAACTGCATCAGTCATTTTTAAACTCTCATCATCCCCACAGTCAACATAATCATCACTTCCGTCAAGATTCAAAGCCTTACCATATTTCCCATCAACCCATTGAGGACCATTTGTTAAAGTTCCATCATTATCATTCCCACTTGTATCATAAGCAGTAGTTCCTGAACCTTCATCAAAATGCCAGCTACCTATTACTCCATCTATTACTCTTATAAATGTGTTTTGAGCATTCGATTCACTACTTGCCGAAGGGTTTCCATAATAAAGGTAAATTGTTGTTGTAGAATTTTGAGGCAAAGAAGGAATTTTTACCCAAATGGTTGAGGTAGCGGTAGTAGAAACATTTTCAATCCAATAAGGTAAAGTAGTTGTCCCATCAGAAAGAGTAAATATTAAATCAGACAAATCAGCTTTTGCTTTTGAATAATCAAAATTAGAAGGATTGAGGTTAATTTTTACTTGGTAATCATTTAGAGTAGAGGTAGAATAATTTTGAATTAAAATTTCCTTTCTCCAATTCCAATTTGAAGAAAGCCAACCTCCAGCTTTAATTTTTTGAACAAAAAGCAATTGAATTGAAAAAGAAAATATTAAAAGCCAAACAAGAAAAACTCTTTTAGGTGGAGTTTTTAACATTGTTGAAATGATAAATTTTTAATACAATAAATTAAAAAATAAATACCAAATTTTAAAATTGCTTTCAATAAAATTGCTTTCAAAGAATGGAAAAAGTAGGGATAATTTTGGGAAGAAATATAGGAGAATTAAAATTTTTTAAAAAAGCTATTCCAAAAGTTATTTTGACTCCCTATGGAAAAAGCAAATTTTTCTTTTTTGAAAATTTAATTTTTCTCTTTCGTCATCAAAAAGAAATTCCTCCACACAAGATAAACCATAAAGCAAACATTTTTGGTTTTAAAAAACTCAAAACAAAATTAATTTTTGGATTCAACTCCGTTGGCTCTTTAAAAAAAGAAATAAAACCAGGAACCCTTTTGATTCCCTCTGATTTTATTGATTTTGATCCTCCCACATTTTTTGACACCCAATGCAAGTTTATAACCCCAGAGATTTCACAAAAAGCAAGAGAAATTTTAAAAAAAGTTTTGAAAGATTTAAAAATAAATTTTAGAGAAAAAGGTGTTTATTTTCAAACAAAAGGACCAAGATTGGAGACTAAAGCAGAAATTAGGATGATTAAAAATTTTGCTGATGTTGTTGGAATGACAATGGCAAAAGAGGCTACTTTAGCCCAAGAATTGAATTTGAATTATACCAGTTTATGTTTTGTTGACAATTATGCTCATGGAATTACAAAAAAGAGTTTAACTCAAAAAGAAATTGAGAAAAATCAAAAGAAAAATATAAAAATTATTGAAAAAATCATTCAAAAATTTGTCTATCTCTTTTGCCACTGAGGAGCTCTTCTGGCTCTTTTGAGACCAAATTTCTTTCTTTCTTTCATTCTGGGATCTCGAGTTAAAAACCCAGCCTTTTTTAACTTTTTGGTAAATTCAGGATTGAATAAAACCAAAGCTCTACTTATTCCATGTCTTGTAGCTTCAGCTTGGGCTTTAATTCCTCCTCCTCTTACTTTTACCTGAACTTTTAATTTTCCCAAACAATCTACTAATTCTAAAGGAGATTTTACTATTTTTTGCCATTCAAAATAAGGAAAATAATCTGTTAATTTTTTCTCATTAATTATAATTTCTTTATTTGGGTCATCCGGAAAAATTCTTACCCTAGCTGTAGCAGTTTTTCTTCTTCCTACAGCTTCAAAATATTTCAAATTGTTTTTTTGATTTTTTTCCATAAAAATTTTATTCAAACTTTAGTCTTTTTAATCTTTTTTTTCTCAATCTATTTTTTGGAAGCATTTTAGAAACTGCCATTTTTAAAATTTCTTGAGGTCTTTTTTCAAAAAGCCTCTTTATGGGAATTTCTTTTAAGTTTCCTAAATATCCTGAATGGCGATAATATTTTTTTTGTTCCATTTTTTTTCCTGTAAGTTTGATTTTATCAACATTTTTTACAATTACATAATCCCCCATATCTATATGAGGTTGATAATTACTTTTGTGTTTTCCTTGCAATAAAATAGCAATTTGAGAAGCTAATCTCCCCAAAACCTTATTTGAAGCATCAATGATATGAGTTTCTCTTTTCATATTTTTAAAATTAAAAATTTATTTTACCAATTCTATTACTGCCATTTTTGCACTGTCTGATTTTCTTGGAGGCAATTTAATTATTCTCAAATAACCTCCTTTTCTTTCTTTGTATCTGGGAGCTATTTCTTGGACTAATTTTTTGGCAACTTTTTTAGAAAAATCTCTCGCTAACAATCTCCTTGCATGTAAATCACCTCTTTTTGCCAAAGTAATTTTTTTCTCTAAAAAGGGACGTAATTCTTTTGCTTTGGCTTCAGTAGTTTTGATCTTTTCATTCAAAATGAGACTTTCCGCTAAACTTTTCAAAAGCGCTTTTCTTTGATCTCTTTTTCTGTGCAATTTTCTTCCTTTTTTTCTCTTTCTCATTGAAGCTTTTCAGTAAAAAGAGAAAAATGATTTGCTAAAATTTCTGAAGCTTTATTGAAAGCTTCTTCTGGAGAAATAGTTCCATCTGTTTCAATTTCTAAAAACAATCTATCAAAATCTGTTCTTTTTCCTACTCTCATATTTTCTACCTTAAAACTCACATTTTTAATTGGTGTATAAATAGCATCTATAGGAATTACTCCTACTTCTACTTTCTTTTTGCGCATCTCTACGGGTTCATATCCTATTCCTTTTTCAATTTGAATTTCCATTTCTAATTCAGTTTTCTTGGTAATTGTAAAGATTTTAGCTTTTTTGTTTACTAATTCTACCTGAGAAGGCAATTCAAAATCCTCCCCCTTTACTTCTTTTGGTCCTTTAACCTTTAAAAATCCTTTTTGTGGCTCTGAAGTATGCATTTTAAATCTTAATTTTTTCAAATTCAAAATAATAGTAATTACATCCTCTATTACTCCAGGAATTGTAGAAAATTCATGTTGAACTCCTTTTATTTTTAGAGCTGTTATTGCTCCTCCTTCCAAAGAAGAAATTAGAACCCTTCTTAAACTATTTCCAACTGTTACTCCGTATCCTGGATAAAGAGGTTGAATTTCTATCTTTGCTTTGTTTCCCTTTTTTTCAATAATTTTTGGTTTTTCAGGAAGTGGAATCATATTTTTTACCTTGAATAAAATTCAAAAATGGTACTAATTTCAACTGGTGGGGCTTCTTTTAAAGTAGGTTCTCCCACCACTTTTATTTTCATTTTTTCTATGTCAACCTTTAACCAAGAAGGTATTTTTTTATTTTTCAAAATTGTTTTTAAGTCTTGAAAGATTTTCTTTTTTTCAGCTCCTTCTCTTAAAGAAATTTCATCTCCCTTTTTCACCTCAAAAGAGGGAATATTAATCGGCTGATCATTAACCTTGAAAAATCCATGGGAAACCAATTGTCTTGCATGTCTTCTCGAAAGAGCAAACCCTGCTTTAAATATTATATTATCTAATCTACTTTCAATTTTTTTCAAGAGCAAAAAGCTAGCATCTTCCACCTTGCCTCTTTGATTTAAAACCCATTCAACATATTTTTTAAACTCTTTCTCTCTTAATTGATAATAATTGCGCATTTTTTGTTTTTCTCTCAACTGCAAGGCATATTCCGAAGGTCCTGATTTTTTTCTCTTTCCTGGTTGTCCGGGAGGGTAAGGCTTTTTTATCATTGCACATTTAGTACTAAAACATCTTTCTCCTTTCAAAAAAAGTTTAACTCCTAATCTTCGACAAATTTTACATTTTGCTTTGGTTTTTGTAACCATATTTTATACTCTTCTTACTTTTGGTGGTCTACAACCATCATGGGGAATAGGTGTTATATCTTCAATTGAAACTATATTTACTCCTTTTGCAGCCAAACTTCTTAAAGCAGATTCTCTTCCACTACCAACTCCTTTAACTAAAATATGAATTTTATCAATTTTATTAGAAAGAATCAAATCCGCCATAGTTTCTGCTGCTTTTGAAGCAGCAAAAGGAGTTCCTTTTTTAGTTCCTTTAAAACCCAAAAGTCCAGCCGAAGTCCAAAACAAAACATTTCCATTCAAATCTGTAAGGGTTAAAATAGTATTGTTAAATGAAGAAGAAATATAAAGTTTAGCCTCTGATATTTTTTGGCCAAACTTTTTTTTAATTTCCTTTTTAATTATTTCCTCTGCTTTTTTAACTGCTACTCTTTTTTTACCCATAAAATATAAATTTTTATTTTAATTTTTATTTTGGTGAAGGAGGCGGTTTTTTTCCAGAAGTAACTGTCCTTCTTACATTTCCTCTTACGGTACGACTGTTTCTTCTTGTTGTTTGTCCTCTTACTGGTAAACCTTTCATATGTCTAATTCCTCTCCAACACTTAATTTCTTTTAATCTTTTAATATTCATCATTACTTCTCTTCTTAACTCTCCTTCTACTTTATATTGCTTTTCAATAATATCTTTTAATCGATTAATTTCTTCTGGGGTTAAATCTTTAGTTCGTTTTTCAAAATCAATTTTTGCTTTTTGTAAAATTTTTCTTGACAAGGCCGAACCTATGCCAAAAATATAAGTTAGAGCTATCCATATTTTTTTATCTTTTGGTATTTCTACTCCAGCTATTCTAGCCATAAGCTAACCTTGTCTTTGTTTGTGTTTTGGATTTTTTTTACAAATAACATAAACTCGTCCTTTTCTCCGGACAATTTTACAATCTTTGCAAATTTTTTTTACTGAAGATCTAACTTTCATAATGTATTAGATTTTTATTTTAGTCTATAAATTATCCTTCCTCTTTTTTTATCATAAGGACTTATTTCTACTATTACTTTATCTCCTGGCAAAATTCTAATTTTATTAATTTTTAATTTTCCAGCCAAATGGCACAAAACTTCCTCTTCAGATTCTTCTAATTTTACTTTAAAAAGAAGATTAGGCAGGGCTTCTATTATTATCCCCTTTTTCTTTTCTTTCTTTTTCATTTAACAATCACCCAATTTACCAAAAATTTCTCTTTTAGTCAAATTTAAATTTTTGTGCCGGGGCTCGGAATCGAACCGAGACCAAATGTTTTTCAGACATTTGTGCAGACCACTACACCACCCCGGCAAAATCAATAGATTAATTTAATATAATATTTATTTACCAAATTTAATTTACAAATCAAGTTTTCACCTTATTAGAATTTATATTTCATTTATATTTCAAAAAATTAAGAACAATCTTTCTCTGAGTTAATTGAAAATTTTTTTAAAAATTTCAAAAATTAGAGATACATCTCTTGACAAAATCTTTTTTGTATGATATAAAGAAATTTTCACTTCAAATAGAAGACGGCTTTTTTATTCCCCACCCGCCGTCTTCTTTTTTTATTTCTATAATCATTTTACACCTTAATTTTAAAAAAATCAACTTCTAAAAAACTAACAAGGGTCAGACCCCTGTCAGTTTTGGTTCCATATAAATTTCGGCAAAAACTACACTGCTATATAGCAATATAGTTTTTGCTTTAGCTCCTCAAGACTCTTGCTATTGAAAATTTTTAAGTCACCAATTCTATTTTTTATTGATAACCAAAGATATTTCTCTTATTTTGGTTACCTTTCTTCTATTTAAAAGTAAATATTCAATATTTTTATTTTACTTAAGCTTGAAATTAAATTTTCTTTGAACTAAAATGGAAATGAATAATGAGTTAGATAAAAAGGTGTTAAATTTCTACAATGAAAAATCAGTTAAAAAGCAAATTGAGATATGGCTTTTAAAATTCCTATAGAAAAAGAAAAAATTGGGATTTTCTTTCTTGTTGGAACATGGATCTTCATTGTTTTCCCTTTCTCAATGAATCTCTTTCCTCCTTATATAGGATTGGGTTTGAATATAGTAGCTGTAATATCTTTTGTAGTATATTTAGTACGTCAAAAGAAGATAATGCTGATATACTGGTTGGGCAATGCACTGGTAATATGTGGAATATGTTTTGCCTGGATAGCAAATTATCAGGGAGGCGAATTTGTTTTCTATGCAATATTATTCTCAATAATTTTTTTGGTCTTTCCAGGGATAGTTTTAACATTATTTAGTCTATTTAAAAGGAAGTTTTCAATTAAAAAATGGATTAGGGATTTAATATTAAGTGGACTTTATGGGATAGTTTTATTTGGATTTTTTATTATCTCTTCTTCAGTTATTAGAGATAAATTTCCAAGTAAGTATACTTGTGCATTTGTAGTAACATCAGAGTGGGAAAGGTTGAATTGCTATCTAAATGTCGCAAAAAAAGAGAAAGATTTTACATTATGTGCAAAGTTTTTTCCTGGTTCAGACTATTATAACACGTCCTTCAGAGAGAAGTGTTATACTGAGATAGCAAAACTCAAAAAGGACAAATCTATTTGTGAAAAAATTCCTCTTTTATCTTATTCAAGATACCGGTGTTATATAGAAGTAGCAAAAATTACGAATGATAAGTCTCTATGTGAAGAAATTAGTCATTGGATGCATAAAATAGAAAAAGACCGTTCTCTATCCCCTTCTTATATAAAGGATTTTGTAAACTACTTAGATGATATAAAGAAAGAATGTTATGAAGCACTAGAAAAAGAATAAAGAGTCACCCCCTTACTGCTATTGATTATCAGCGAAATCTTAACACCCTCTTATAATAACATTCCTCGCATTAAAATATATTATTAACACCCTTAGATTTTCCAATATGTTATAGACTTATAGGTCTGACAGGGGTCAGACCCCTGTTAAAATTTTGGTTTTTTTAATAACCATTTCCATAAGGGGATAAATTTTATTAATTTATTTTTTATCTTTTTTTCTCCTTCGTAATCTGATGTAATAATCAAGAGATTAGAACATTTTAATTTTTCAGCACATTTAAGTAGAGATTTTATTTCTCTTTCAGGAATTTCTTTTTCTGTCTCAACGGCACTTACTTGGATACATTCTTTCACTTGAAAATTTCTTTTTAATACAAAATCAACTTCTCTTTTTCTTTCATCTTGCCAATAATACATTTCTAAAAGAGGATCATCATTTTGTTTTCTTTTCAATTCTAAAGCAACCAAATTCTCAAAAGCAAAATCTTTTCTTTGAGAAAATCTGAAACCAACAGCATTAGCCAATCCTAAATCGATAGTGTAAACTTTTCGAGGACTTTTTTCTTGTTTTTTTATTTTAAAAGAAAATTTTTTAAGAAAGAAAATTAAATTTGCTTGAACAAAAAAATAAGAAAATTTTTCAATTGTATCAGTGCTTATTTCTAAAATTTTTTTAAGAGAGTTAAAAGTAATAAGATTTCCAATATTAGAAAGATAAAATCTAATCAAACTTCTTAATTTCATTTTTTCTTTTATCTGAAATCTTCCTTCAATATCTTTGGTTATAATATCATCAAAATAAGTTAAAAGAAGAAGTTTTTTTTCATCACTTAAAACTACTTCTGGAAATCCTCCAAATTCAAAATATTCATTAAAATATTTTCTTATTGTAATTTTTTGACTCACAAGATCTAAATCATTTTTAATTTTTAATCCTTTAAAGTATAAAAATTCAGAAAAAGAAAGAGGAAAAACATTTAAATCAAGATGCCGTCCGGTTAATAAAGTAGCTAATTCCCCTTTCATTAAATTAGCTGAAGAACCTGAGATAATTACTTTTCCTTTTTGAAGTTCATGAAAAGTTCTTACCCATCTTTCCCATTGCGAAACTTTGTGGACTTCATCCAAAAAAAGAAAAACCTTACCTTCTTTAGGTTTAACTGTTTCCAAGTAAGTTTCGTAGATTTTATCAAGAAGTTCTATTGAAAAATCAATAAATCTTTTATCTTCGAAATTTACAATTAAGATATTTTCTCTTTTTACTCCTTGAGAAATTAGTCTTTTAGCAATTTGGCGCATCAAAAATGATTTTCCAGCTCTTCTTACTCCAATAATGGCTAAAATAACATTTGATTTTAAAAAAGAATTTACTCGTGACAAATATCTTTCTCTTTCAATTCCCACAGGTAAATCTCTTTTCCAGAAATTCCAATCAGATAAAATTTCTAAAATTGTTGGTTTGTCTAACATAATTATTTTAATCGATAAATTCTGCAATTTTTATCGATTTTACTCGATAAAAATTACAATGTCAAGATATAGAAAAAATATAATTTGTTTGATAAGATAAAAAAATAGAATTTTTTTTTAAAAAATGGTATTTAAAGAAAGTCAAATTGGTAGGAAAAGAGAAAGAGAACCAATAGAAGACACATTTGAGTTAGAAGAAGAATTTGAGTTAAAAGAGGAAGAATTAGAAATGGTAAGAGGAAATCCTTTACTTTGGAGAATAAAAGAAGAAAAAGCTAAAGATTTAGGAATTAATACCAAGCTTTACTCAAGAGAGATTAAAAATGGAGAGATAGAAAAATTGGTAAATGATGTCTGTGAGGAAAATAAAAATTTGGAAAGAAAATGTCTTTTAAATGTAATAGGAGACATCCAAACAAAACTTTCTATTTATAGAGCCTCTTTTGATCTTTACTTGGATAAAGTAGCTAAATTAATTCTTTTTAACCAAAAATTAAAAGGAAGTCCTGCTTTTTTAGAAGGAATAGGCTTTTGCGAAATAAAAAAAGAAAACGGAAAAATAAAATTAAAAAGAATAAAAGAAACCTTACCAGATTACTACATTATCTCTCATCCTCTTTTTTTGGAAAAAGAGATTTTACCAGTTGTCGCTCAAGTAACAGGGGTTTCTTTAGAAAAATTAAAAGAAGATTTAAAGAAAATAGGAAAACTCTCTCCTAAAGATTTGTTAGAGACAGTATATGGAACAAGAGAAAAAGAGAAGGTAGTTTCTGTTATTCCTCAACAAAAGGTAATTTTGCCTTTAAATTTTAAATCTTCTCTCTCAGATATTTATTTGACTCCCTTGGATGTTATTCATGAGATTACTCATTTGGAATCTCGGTTGGAAATTGAAGATTACAGAGAAGGAGAAGCTACCTTAGCAGAAATACAAGGTGGTAAAAAATTAGCTCAAAGATGGAAAGATATTTATTTAAAAAGAATGAGTCATCTAAAAGCTCTTTTGATGCCTGCCACTTATTTAGCACAATATCTTTGTGAAAATGGTGAAAGTGGTGAAAAGGTGATTGATTTTTTACACAAAGTTTGTCCTCAAGAAGAAGTTTTAAGAAATATTTTTGGAGAAAATTGGACCCAAGGAAAAATAAATGAAGAAGCATTTGAAAAAAAGAGAAAGTATTTTGCCAGGGCTTATGAGATTGCAAAATTTTTTGGAGAAAATGTGAAGGTATTGACAATTTCTTTTAAAGACTGGAAAAAGCTTTGGGAAAAAAGAAAAAATTATAAAGAGCTATTTAGACATCAATTAAAAAAAGAATTTTTGGATTATTCTTTCTCACACTTTGGCGGAGAAGCAAGTTTAGATCTTTCTCACTATCGCTTGTCAGATTTTTTAGATTTTTTTCAAAACTTATTAAGGGAAAAAATAGAGATTTTAAAAGCAGAGAAAAAATATTTAGAAAAAATTTCTCTTTATAAAAAATGGCACAAAGAAAAAATATTAGAGTTTCTTGAAAAAAGAGGGTTAACACCTCAAAAAAGATTGGAGCTAATAGAGAGAGAAATTTCTGAGACAGAAAATAAACTAAATGAAATTAAAAAAAACAAAACAATAAAAAATATTTCCTTTAAAGATCTTTTTTGGGAAATTTAGAACAAAAATCTAAAAATTTTTCATCATTTTAGAAAGGAGAGATTTTTGAATTTCTCTTATAGCTTCATTTATACAATCTTTGACAATTTTCTCTTGCAGAGCAATTTCTAACTGAGGATTGAGTTTTACCATTTCTAATTCCATTTTTCCATTTACTATTACTTCTACTCCTTGTTTTTCTATTTTTATTTTCTCTTTTTCTAAATTTTCTCTTAATTGCTTTAATTTTCCCAATTGAATTAATTGCTTAAGAGACTCAAACATAATTTTTAAGAATTTTTGTGGGCGCGTCAGGACTCGAACCTGAAACCTTCTGAATGTAAGTCAGACGCTCTGCCAATTGAGCTACGCGCCCTTAAATTTTTTTATCTAAAAATTCTCTTATTAACTTAATATACTCTGGGGTTGTACCACAACAACCCCCGATGATTTTTGGTGAATACTTTAACCACTCTTTTACTTTTTTTAGATATAAAACAGAATTCATCCTTTTGTCAAATTTCCATCCTTCTTTTTGTTCAGGAATTCCTTCTCCTTGAGCATATACTCCAATAAATCCAGAAAAAATTTCTCTTAATTTTTTTAAACCTCTGGTAGCTAAAGATGGAGGAATACAATTTAATAAAATTACCAAAGGTGAATATTTTTTGATTTCTTCAATAACATCTTCTAATTTTTCACCACTTAAAAGTTCTAAATTTTCATTAATACAAAAACTTATTAAAGTAGGCTTTTTTGTTTTTTTTGTTAGTTTTAAAAGAACTTTAGCCTCTCTTTGGCAGTTTATTGTTTCAATTAAAAATAAATCTATTCCTAAAGAATCTAAAAGTTCAACTTGTCTTTTGTGTTCTCTTTCTAAAATTTTATCTTCTGGTACCAAGTCTGGCCGATAGCAATCTTCTAAAGGAGCTAAAACCCCTGCTACGAAAACTTCTCTTTTTGAGTTCTTTTTTACTTTTTGAGCAATTTTTATTGCAGAAATTGTTGCCTTTTTGGCTAATCTTTCTTTTTTTGCTTTTTTAAAAGTCCATCTTGTGGTTCTAAAAGTATTGGCAGAAATAATATCAGCTCCTGCTTTGACATAATCTGTATGAATTTGTTCTAATAATTTTGGAGCCAACAAAGAAGCTTCACCTGTCCAAAGAGGCAAAGCTGTATTAAACCCTCTTCTTTGAAGTTCTGTTCCAATAGCTCCATCTAATAAAACAATTTCTCTTTTTTTTAAAAACTCTTCAAATTTCATTTTGGTGTTCCACAAATGACATAAATTTTATGAAAGACATTTTCTCCTTTTTTTCTTTTTTCTTCAGCTTGAGTAGCTGAAATTTTGTTTTTCCCTTCTGGATCTTCAAAAAATTCAAATTTAATTGAAGGAAAATTTTGTTCAATTTTTACTAAAGTAGAAAGAGAAGTATTAGGGTCTTGACGAATTATTTTTTCATCAACAATTTCAGGTTGGAAACCATTCTTTATAAATAATTCAAGTAAAGTCTTTTTTGAAGGTCTCCCCCCCAAATTTAATACTATAGTTGTTTTTTCTGAAAGCAATTTTTCTTTTTGAATTTGCTTTAAAAAATTATCAATCAACCCTAGTCCAACAATATTGAAATGAGAGGGGTAGTCTTTTTCAGAATAATAATCAGCAGTATTTCTTCCTTTTACTTCAAAAGAAACAGGAATTTGAGGAAGACACCCTACTACTAAATCTATATTTTTAAGACGTTTCAAAAAAGAAAATAAATCTCCCACCATAAATTCAAAATCTTTCAAAGCCTCTTTTCCTAAAAGTCTTTTTACATTTTCTTTAGCAGTTAAAACAGCTGTTTCATTTATATCGCTTCCAAAAACTTTTTTAGCTCCTAATAATTTCAAAAGTACTGCAATAACTCCACTACCAATTCCTACTTCCCAGACATTTTTGTTTTCAATTTTTTCTTTGGCAATTTTTCTCAAGCCATTAGCAAAAATTTCTGTCCACGGGTCTCTAGGATCAAATACCTCTTCAGGAAGCTTAATTTTTATTTCGTTTCTTTTTTCAGAAAGTTCAGGTAAAATTTTACTCACATCAATTTCTTTGCTGCTTTTTGCTATTTTCTCTTGAAGCTCTTTTATTTTTCTTTCTTGTTGAGTTTCTTTTTTCTTTTCAAAGATTTTTTCTCTCATTTTTAAAAAAAATGCGGACGGGGGGACTTGAACCCCCACGGGCAAGATGCCCACATGCCCCTCAAGCATGCCTGTCTTCCAATTCCAGCACGTCCGCAAATTTTATTTTTCTTTTATTTTTGCCTTTTTCCCTTTTAATTTTCTTAAATAATATAATTTTGCTCTTTTTACTTTTCCTCTTTTTAAAATCTTAATTGATTTAATATTTGGGGAATGAAGTGGAAAAATTCGCTCTACTCCTACTCCTAAAATTTCTTTTCTTACTGTAATTGTCGCTCCCATTTCCTTTCCGTGTTTTCTGGCAATTACAATTCCTTCAAAAGCTTGAATTTTTTCTTTATCTCCTTCTTTAATTATTTCTTCCACTCTTACTGTATCGCCCGCTCTTACATCTGGTAAATCCTTTTTTAAATATGGTTCCAAAAAAGCTCTAATTTTGTTTTCCATAGAAATTTTATATACCATATTTTATTTTATTCTTCAATGACAAAAACCTCTTTGACGAGTAAGAACCATTGGAATTTTAAATTTATCACAAATTTTTATAACCTCTTTGTCTCTTATTGATCCCCCAGGTTGTAAAATAGCCTTAACACCTGCTTTAATTAAAATTTCAGGACCATCAGCAAAAGGAAAAAATCCATCAGAAGCAGCAACACAACCTTTTGCTTTTTCTTTTGCTTTCATTACCGCAATTTCGCAAGCTCTTTTTCTATCTTGTTGTCCAACACCTGAAGAAATCAAGGTCTCATTTTTTACCAAAACAATAGCGTTTGATTTAGAAACCTTGCAGATTTTCCAGGCAAATATTAAGTCATTAATTTGTCTTTTTGTGGGTTTCTTTTTAGTAACAAATTCCAAACTTTTAATATCAAGCTCTTTTAGATTTGGTTCTTGAACCAAAAATCCTCCTCTTACTTTTTTGAAATCTAATTCTTTACTTTTGGTAGGATTTTTTAAATTCTCATTTTCCAAAATTATTAATTTTGGCTTTTTTGAAAAAATTTCTTTAGCTTCCTTTTTTACTTTAGGACAAACTAAAATTTCAAAAAAATTTTTTACAATTTCTTTTGCTAAGTCTTTTCCCACTTCCCTATTTACTCCAATTATTCCTCCAAAAGCAGCCAATGTATCTCCTTTTTTAAAAGCATTCAAAAAAGCAGATTTAATATCTTTTCCATAACTGGCACAGCAGGGATTTTGATGTTTTAAAATTGTACAGGCAGGTTTTTTCTTTTCTATTTCACAGAGAGTATCAATAGTAGCTGTAATATCCAAAAGATTATTAAAGCTTAGTTCTTTTCCCTGAACTTTTTTAAATCTAAAGAGAGCTAAATTATCCTTGCTTTTTAAATCCACATAAAAAGCTCCTTTTTGATGAGGATTTTCTCCGTATCGGAGCAAAAGAAATTTTTTAAGTTCAATCTTGATATTCTCTTTGAAAATGTCTTTCATAACTTTTTTTAAATTTTTCTTTTAATAAAGAAAAAGAAACTCCTAATTTTTCTCCCAGATCTTTCAAAATTTTATTTGCCCCATCTAAATCTTTTTCTATCTCTTTTAACTGAGTAAATTTTTCAACGGTGTCAAAATCTACTAATTCACACGCTAAAGTAAGGTTTTGATGATGTAAATTGAAATGGCAATACCCCATTTTATGCAGTCTTCCTAAATTTTCTCCTAGAGTCTGACTGAACCACATTAAGTAGTCTTTATTAGATAATTCTTTTTTCCCAGTTTCTTGTCTTACTATTTCTTTAGCATCTTCTAAAAGTAAATTTTTAATTCTTTCTGAGATAGAATGAGAAAAAAGATTTTCTACTTTCGCTTTTGTCCTAAAACTTCTTACCATCACTACTGGCTGAAAATTCTCTGGTACCGAAGTTTTTTTTGATAATTCTTCTATTGGGATTTTTTTATTTTTAAAAATTACCTCTTTTAACTTAATAATCGCTAACACTCTCGGTACTCTTATTTTAGCTTTAGCCAACTCTTCACTTATTGTTTTTTCTTTTTCGGCATCTTCTCTACTTAAAAATCCATGATAACTAAACCAGGCAAATGGTTGACCTATTAAAGATGGGGCACACACATCTCCTATTCCTTTTAAATCAATGTCTCTAAAGTAATTATTATTTTTATCTTTGAAAATTACCCTTCCTAAAAGAGCTGACCGGCATTCTCCTGGTATAATTTCTAATTTTTTATAAGATGCATTTTTTTCTCTTTGAAGTTTCAAAAATACACCCAAAGGATTTTCTTTATGCTCTTTTATTTTAAAAGGCAATTTTATTTCAGGATTTACCCAAATTACTTCATTTTTCATTTTTTCAAAAAGAGCAAATTTTTCTTCTTCTTCAAGAGCTTTTTCTAATTCTCTTGCCTTCCCTTTAGGAAGTTCTCTTTTTTTCATTTTTTGTCAAGAAATTAAATATTTTCCTATCATACTGAGAGGTCTTCAAAAAAGCCTTTTTAGCCAATTTCAATCTTATTTGCAAAGGGATTTCATTTTTTTCTTTTAAAAGTTTAATTATCATTTGGTAATCTTTTGGATCAACTACCACTGTGACAAATTTATAATTTTTTGCTCCTGCTCTTACCATACAAGGTCCTCCAATATCAATTTTTGGCAGAGGATAAAAATTGCAAACTACCATATCAATAGGAAAAATTTTTAATTTCTCTGCCTCTTTTTTTTCTTTTTCATTTTCTCTATCCAAAAGTAAACCTCCTTCAATTTGAGGAGAGATTGTTTTTAATTTCCCTCCAAAAATTTCACCTATTTTATTTATCTTTTCAATAGGCACAAAATCAATTTTTGCTTTTTTTAAAACTTTTCCAGTTCCTTGAGTAGCTATTATTTCCCAATTCATTTTTTTTAATTCTTTAGCTAAAAAAACAATGTTTTTTTTATCATAAACAGAAAAAATAGCTCTTTTCATGTTTTCAAATATTTTTTCCCGTATTTTTCAATGTGCTCTTTTTTAACTCTTTTTAGTTCAGATAAAGGAAGCAAAGATAAAAGTTCCCAAGAAATTTCCAAGGTTTTCTCAATTGATCTTTCTTCTTCAAAACCTTGTTTTAAGAATTTTTCTTCAAAAAGTTCAGCAAATTTTAAGTATTTTTTATCAATTTCTGTTAAAGAAGCTTCGCCCAAAATAGCTGCTAAATCTCTTGTTTCTTTACCTTTAGCATAAAAAGAAAACATTTGATTCAAAACTCCTGGGTGATCTTCTCTAGTTTTTCCTTCGCCAATTCCCTTGTCTTTTAATCTGGAGAGAGAACTTAAGACATCAATAGGTGGATAAATTCCCCTTTGATGAAGTTCTCTTGACAACATAATTTGTCCTTCTGTAATATAACCTGTTAAATCAGGAATAGGATGAGTTTTGTCATCTTCTGGCATTGTCAAAATTGGAATTTGAGTGATTGAACCTTCTCTTCCCTTTATTTTTCCTGCTCTTTCATAAATTGTTGCCAAGTCAGTATATAAATATCCTGGATATCCTCTTCTTCCTGGAATTTCCTTTCTAGCTCCAGAAATTTCTCTTAAAGCCTCACAATACATTGTCATATCGGTTAAAATAACTAAAATGTGATGCCCTTTTTCAAATGCTAAAAATTCAGCAACAGACAAAGCAATTCTAGGCAAAGCTATTCTTTCAATTACTGGATCATCAGCCAAATTAATAAATAGAATTGTTTTACCTAATACTCCAGATTCTTCAAAACTTTTAATGAAAAAATTAGCTTCTTCAAAAGTAATTCCCATCGCTCCAAAGACAATTGCAAATTTTTCTCCCGTTTTTCTCACTTTTGCCTGTCTTACAATTTGAGCTGCTAATTGATTATGAGGAAGTCCAGCTCCTGAAAAAATAGGAAGTTTTTGTCCTCTTACTAAAGTATTAAGACCATCAATAGCTGAAATTCCAGTTTGAATAAAATCTTCAGGATAATCTCGGCTATAAGGATTCAAAGGAGAACCTTGAATATCAACTTCTTTTTCTGGAATAATTTGTGGTCCATCATCAATCGGTTTTCCGCTTCCAGAAAATATTCTTCCTAACATTTTTTCTGAAACTCCAATTTTCAAGGTCTTTCCCAAAAATTTTGCTTTTGAATTTTTAATTTTTAATCCTCTCGTTTCCTCAAACATTTGTACCACTGTCATTTCATCTGAAGCTTCTAAAACTTGTCCCAATCTTTTTTCTCCATTTTCCATAATCACCTCTACCAATTCTTGATATTTGGCTCCTTTTACTCCTTCCACAAAAACCAAAGGTCCCTTTATTTGGGTTATTGTTTTGTATTCTTTAAGAAACATAATTTTCAATTTCTTTGATAGTTTTTTCAATTTCTTTTAAATTTTCTTCTGGAATATATTTTAATCTTGCAATTTTCTCTTTTATTTGTCCTTCTTTGTCAATTTCTGATAGTTTTTTTTCTTTTTCAATTAATTCTCTTGCTTTTTTTTCAAAAGTAAATATTGCTTTTAAAATTAAGTATTGTTTCAAAAGAGAACAAAAAGTATCTATTTTGTCAAAAGCATTCTGAATTAAAAAATCTTCTCTAATTGATTTGGCAATTTCCAAAACTAATTTGTCCTTTTCTGAAAGTCCTTCTTTTCCCACTAAACTTACTATTTCTTGTAAATTGGCTTCTTTTTGTAAAAATTCTTGAGCCAAATTAATTAATTTTGGAAATTCAGGATCAATTTTTTTTGCTAAATACTCCCCTACTCTTTCTTTATAAAGAGAATAAGAGGTTAACCAATTAATCGCAGGGAAATGTCGTCTATTTGCCAAGCTATCGTCCAATCCCCAAAATACTTTCGTGACTCTTAAAGTGCATTGAGTTACAGGTTCTGAGAAATCTCCTCCTGGAGGAGAAACAGCTCCAATTACCGATACCGAACCTTCTCTTTTTTCTCTTCCCAAACATACCATTTTACCTGCTCTTTCATAAAAAGCAGAGATTCTTGAAGCTAAATAAGTAGGATAACCTTCTTCTCCTGGCATTTCTTCCATTCTTCCTGAAATTTCTCTTAAGGCTTCTGCCCAACGAGAAGTGGAATCAGCCATCAGGGCTACATCATATCCCATATCTCTAAAATATTCAGCAATAGTAATTCCAATATAAATTGAAGCTTCTCTTGCAGAAACTGGCATATTTGAGGTGTTTGCAATCAAGACACTTCTTTCTAACAAAAGCCTATTTGTTCTTGGGTCTTTTAATTTTGAAAATTCAATTAAAACATCTGTCATTTCATTTCCTCTTTCACCACATCCAATAAAAATAATGATATCAGCATTTGCCCATTTTGCTAATTGATGTTGAATAACAGTCTTTCCAGCACCAAAAGGTCCTGGCACACAAGCTGTCCCTCCTTTTACCATAGGAAACAAACTATCAATTACTCTTTGGCCGGTCACTAAAATTTCTTCTGGAGGAAGCTCTTTTTTTACTGGTCTTTTTTTTCTTGCCGGCCATTTGTGATACATTTTTAAATCAAAAATTCCTTTTTTTGTCTCCAATTTCCCAATAATTTCTTCAATGTTATATTCTCCTTCTTCCTTTATTTCTTTTAAAACTCCTTTTTCTAAAAAAGGAGGAACCAAAATTTTATGTAAAAATTCCCCTTCTTTTATTTCTCCTAAAATATCTCCGGGTTCTAATATTTCTCCTTTTTTTACTAAAGGTTTAAAGTGCCATTTTTTTTCTCTGTCTAAAGCCGGAACCTCAATTCCTCTTTCAATAAAAGCTCCTGACTTTTTTTCAATTAAATTTAATGGTCTTTGAACTCCATCATAAATGGAACCCAAAAGCCCAGGTCCTAATTCAACTGACAAAGGCTCACCCGTGGCAAAAACTGGTTCTCCACAGGCAATTCCAGTTGTATCTTCATAAACTTGGCAAAATGCTAAATCTCCTTTAATATTAATTACCTCTCCCAAAAGTCTCTTTTCAGAAACCCTTACCACTTCAAACATTTTAGCTCCTTCCATATTCTTGGCGACAACTAAAGGTCCTGAAATTTTAATTATTTTTCCTACTCTTTCCATAAATTTTTTATTTAAATTGAAATTTCTTCTTTACCAATAGCTTTTTTTATTATTTCTTTTAATTCTTCTTTTTTGTCTTTTTCTTTTATTGGCAAAGAAACAATCGCAGGTAATTTTTTTTGGGAAATTTTTTTCAATATTTCTTTATCAATTTTTGAAAAAACATCTTGAGTAATAAATAATATACCTAAATCTTTTCTTTTTTCAATCTCTTTTAATGTTTCTGAAAAATTCTCATTTACAAAAAACACTTCAAATCCTAATCCTTTAAAAAATATTACATCTTTCCTTTCCCCTAAAATTGCAATTTTAAATTTTTCCATAATTTAAAATATTGTAAAATTTGCTTTTGTGGTAATTCCAAAAAAGCAAGATAAAAAAGTAACAATTAAACCTGCTATAAAAATTCCCAAACAAATAATAAAAAATGATTCTTTAAAATTTAATCCAAAAATAATTGAAATTAAACTCCCCGTCCACCCTCCAGTGAAAGGAAGAGGTAAAGCAACAAAAAATAAAAGCCCCCATTTTCCGTATTTTTCAATTAAGGGTTTTGCTTTTTTTTCTCGCCAAAGAATAAATTCTTTAAATAAAGAAAAATTTTTAAGATAAAAAATTGTCTTTTCCAAAAAAACTAAAATTAAAAAAACTGAAAATACATTTCCCAAAAAAGAAAAAATAAAACTCAAAATAAGGCTTTTTTTAAATATAAAAACTCCTATTGGTAAAGCTCCTCTTATTTCTAAAATAGGCAAGGCAGATAAAAGAAAAATTTTTATAAAATCTAATATTTCCATAAAATCCTTTTTGAAAATTAAAAAGGAATTCTTACTCTTTCTTGAATTTCTTTTGGAGCCAATCCATAAAGTTTTCCCTCCATAATTATTCTTACATTTCTATTTGCGGTTTCTCTTCCCAAAAAATAGGCTAAAATTACCTCAGGACCAGAAATTATAAATTTTGAAGTTTTTAAATACTCTGTTTGAAGATCTTTTAATTTTTTCATTAATTTCCATAAATTTTTGTCTTCCAAAAAATTATTTAAAATTTTTTGAACTTTCAAATCAAACTCCTTTTTAAAAGAAAAAATTACATCTTTTATATCTCCACATTTTGCCAAAACTTTTAAATCCCAATTTATTTTTCCACCTTCTATTAAAACATCTTTTATTTTTTCTATTTTTTTTAAATGATAAAGCCTAATAATATTTGCTAAATTTAAAAGATCAATTTTTCTTTTAAAAAAATCTATTATCCAGTCGCTTTTTAATTTTTTTGCCAAAATTAAAGAAATTTTGAATTTTTCTTTATCTAAAAATGTATCAATAAAAAAAGGCTCTTTCTTTTTTTCAAAAGCTTCATTTGCCCTTTTTATAGCTTTTTTAAATTCTTCGTCAATTTTGCCTCTTTTTTCGAAAACCTCTTTTTTTAATTCTTTTGGGTCTTGAGAGCCGTGAGAAGAGACAAACTCTGAAAGAGAAATTCCAAAGAGTTTTTCTTTAAAAAACAATTTTAAGTTATGAAAATCAAAAGACAAAAGACAAAGTTTTATTAAATTTTTATCGTCTACTAAACAATAGAGTAATTTTTTTGCTACTCTTAAGTCTTCTTTTAATATTTTTCTGTAATCTTTGGGGTCTATTTTTAAAATCAAACCTTTGAATTCTTTTGCATAATTTGTATCTTCCAAAACTCTTAAAGCTTCTTTTGCATCTTTTGCTCCTACCATCCTTTGAATGTCTGTTTCATCCAAAAGCCACTTTTCAATAGTTCTTACATAAACACTTGAAAAGGTATAATCTGTCATAAGATTTTTTATTCAAAAAGAATTTTAGCCACAAAAGTTTGGGTATTTGCTTTTGTTATTTCAAAAAGGCTTTCCAAAGTGCAGTCAATGTCAAATTTTTTTGTCTTTACTAAAAAACCAAATGACCCTTCAATTGATTTTAAAGAAAGTAAATTTTCCTTCCCTTTTTCTCTTAAAATTTCTCTCAAAAGATTCTCTTTTTTTGAAACTGCCAAAATTTCAATTTCTTTTTCTGGAATATCTTTAATCTCCAAAAAAACCTTTTCAATCAGTTTTTCTAATATCTTTTTTTCTTTTTCTCCCTTTAAGTTTTTTAATTGTTCAAAAAATTGATTATAAATTTCATCCAATTTTCCCTTTTTTTCTTTTAAAATCAAAATCTCTCTTTTTCTTTCCAATTTTTCTTTTTGGGCTAAAATTTCTCTTTCAAATTCTTCTCTTTTTTTCTCTAAAATTTCTCTCTTTCTCTTTTCTAATTCTTTTTGATATTTTTTTTCAATTTCTTTTCTTTCTCTTTCTTTTTCTCTTTCAATTTCTTTTATTTTTTCTTCTTTTTCTTTCAAAATCTCATTAATGATATCTTTTAAAGCCATAAAAATATTTAGGTAACCGCAATTCCATTTAAAATTAAGACACTTACCAAAAGTCCCAAAACTGCATAAGTTTCAACCATTGCTGCCAAAATAATTGCCTTTCCTCCTGTTTCTTCTTTTTTTGCTAAAGCTTGAAGCCCTGCAACAACAACTTTTCCTTGAAAAAAAGCTGATAACAAACACAAAAGAGCACAAGGCAAACAGGCTAAGAAAATTTGCCAACCTATTTCCAGAGGAATCATTTTTGGGTTACCTGTTAAAAGACCAATTTTTTGAGCAGTTAAAATCGCAACCAAAAATCCATAAATTCCTTGAGTGCCAGGCAAAGCTTCTAAAACCAAAGCTTTTCCAAATTTTTCAGGTTCTTCAGAAATTACCGCACTCGCTCCCCTTCCTGCCATTCCTATTCCTAAAATAGATCCTATACCTCCCAATATTACAGCTAGGGCTCCTCCCAAAAGTGCTAAAATGATTCCTGCTTCCATAAAATTTTATAAAAATTAATTTTTTTTAAAATATTCTGACCTTTTCAAAATTTAGGTATTTACTTTTTTACCACTACAAATTATATTTGTCAACCTTTTTGACTTTTTTAAAACTTTTTCCAAAAAATAATAAAGAAAATTACAGAAACCAAACTAATTGTTGCTCCATAAAGAAAACTTAAAGTTGGAGCTATTTGCCATAAAAAACCTGCAATTAAACTTGCAGGAAGGTTTATTAATCCCGTTGAAGTATGAAAAGCTCCCAAGGCTGTAGCTTTTAATTCATTAGGAGATAAATCTGAAACAAAAGCTCTTTGATTTCCATCTAAAATAGCATAAACCACACCATAAATAGCAAACAAAATTATAAAAGCTGTCAAGCAATTAAACAATGCAAATCCAATACAAGTTAAAGAGAATAATAAATACCCAAAAATGAGCACTTTTTTCCTTCCTATTTTATCAGAGAGTTTACCAAAAGGAACGGCAAGTAAAGCATAAAAAATATTAAAAAGAATGTATAAAAGAATTGGAGTTCCAACAGATAGTTTTCCACTAAATAATTTTTGAGCTTTTAATATAAAAAACATATAACTAAAATTTGCTAAAGCAAATATGGTAGAAGTTAAAAGAAATAGTTTAAGAGATTTGGGAAGATTTTTGAAACTAATTTTTAAATTTATATTTTGAGGTTTTTTATTTTTTTCTTTTACAAAACATAAAGGAATTAAAGAGAGAAAAGAAAAAATTGAAGCTATGAGAATGATTGATTTAAAATTAAATCCCAAAAACCAAAATAAAATAAACACTGAAATTGAACCTCCAATTGCTCCTAGAGTATCCATTGCTCTATGAATTCCAAATCCTTTCCCTTTTTCTTTTGGGAGAGAATCTGCAATGATAGCATCCCTAGGAGCGGTTCTTATTCCCTTCCCTACTCTTTCTAAAGCAGAAAAAATTAAGATTTCTTGCCAGATTACAGAAAAAGATAAAAATAGTTTAAAAATGGCTGAAATTAAATAGCCTAAAAAAACAAAAATTTTCCTTTTTCCTAATTTATCTGAAAAAACACCACCTAAAATCTTCAAAATACTTGAAATGCTATCTCTTAATCCTCCAATTAAACCTACAATTAATCCTGTAGCTCCTGATGCTTTGATAAACAAAGGCAAAATCGGCATTATCATTTCACTGCTAAAATCATTTAAAAAACTAACAAGACCTAAAAAAATTATATTAGAATTGATCTTTTTTGATATTTTGATCATTTTAGCTTTATCTTTTTGATAATTTTCACTAAAAGATAAGTTAAACTTTTCCTTCTTAATTTTAATCTTGGATGGGTTTTTTCTACTTCTTTTCCTGTTTCTACTTCAATAGTGGCTGATTTTTTCATGGCAAGCACTTGAGATGGATATACACTTGCATGGCCAGTCATGATAAAACTTATTACACAAGCAATACTAGCATAAGCTGCAATTTTTGGTCCAAACAATTCTACTGCCATAATACTTGCAGAAATTGGTGTATTTCCTGCTCCAGCAAGAAGAGCAACAAGACCAATAGCTGAAAATGTTGAAGGGTCAGTTTCAAAAATTCTTGCAAATAAAGCACCTGAAGTAGCTCCAATAAAAAATATAGGAGTAACAATACCACCACTTCCACCAAAATTCAAAGTGAGACAAGTAAAAATAATTTTCAAAAGAAAAGCATACCAAACGATATCTTTTCCTTGAAGGACTTTTTGAATTGTTTCAACTCCTAATCCTAGATATTGATTAGAGAAGAGAAAAGTTAAAAAAACAAGAAAAAAACCTCCCAAAATAGCCTTTAATGGTTTTGGTAAATAGAAGGTATTATCTAAATTTTTTAATTGATTCATAATCTCAATAAGGAGACGGGCACAAATTCCAAAAAAAATTCCAGCAATGATTACTTTTATAATAAATGATTCATTAAAAACGGGAATAATTTTTAACGTGCGATGGAAATAATTTATTCCCAAAGATAGGGCAACGTGATAACTAACCATTCCAGCAATAAAAGAAGGTAAAAGCACATCATACAAAATACCTCCCACATAAAGAACCTCTACTCCAAAAAGAGCTCCTGCTATAGGAGTGCCAAAAATAGAAGCAAAACCTGCGCTAATTCCACAAATAACCAATTTTTTACGGTCTCTTTCATCAAATTTAAAAATGTCAGCAAAAAGAGAAGAAAATCCTGCTCCAATCTGAGCAGCAGGACCTTCTTTTCCTACAGATCCTCCCCCAGCTATTGTCACTATTGTAGCTAAAAATTTTACTGGAATAACTAATGGGTTAATTTTTCCCGAATATTTATGAATTGCTTCTATTACTTTTTCGGTTCCATGTCCTTCGCTTCCTGGACACAACTTTGTTAAAAGACTACTTATCAGTAATACAAGAGGCAAAAGAAAAAAATAATGATGGTAGGAAGTAGTTAATCTTACAATAAAAGCGAGTGTCTTTAAAAATAAACTGGTTGAGAACCCCACAATTATTCCAATGAATGTAGCAAAAGCAATCCACTTAAGAACGCTAATGAACAATATCGTCTCCTCTTCTAAAACCTTTTTTATTTTTTCATTTTTCAAAACATCTTTATAGGTCTTTATCGCCATAACATCTCAAAATTCAATGCCTTTCAAACTTTCTTTAATAGCCCATTTTAATCTTTTATCACCTTTAAACTTTTCTCTTATTTCATTAGCTTCTTTTGAATTGTTGCCTCTCAAACTTATTAAGACTGCTGCAGGATCTACATCAAAAAATTTTTTTCTTAATTCCCAGGCTCTTTTTGAGTTTAATCCCATTGTAGAAATCACAACATCTCCCGACAAAAACCATCCTGGAGAAAATTCCATTCTATCAATTATTTTTCTGAATTTATAAAAAAGTTCTGATTTGTAAAGTCCAGTTTTTTGAAGAAATGCTTGCCACCTCCAAGCTGTTGGTCTTTCTGGTTTTTCTCCAGTAAATTTCTTTATTATTTTATGAAGCCAATTTATGACCTTAACGGATTTACTTTCAACAATTTCTTCTCTCTCTTTTTGTCTCAAAAGTTCTTTCCTTATTTCCCAAGCCCAATCACTATCGTTGCCTATTAATCCCAAACAAAGTGGCCGCCAAAGTTTTTGGGTTTCAGGTATTTTGTGTTTTTTAATAAACTCTTTTGCTCTTTCTGAAGTTATCCCAGCTAAAGTTTTTACAATCACCTTGGGATTTTTTGAAAAAAGTTCTTCTCTTTTTTTCCAAGCAGAGTCAGAATCATCTCCTATTAATTCTCTCATTTCTTCTGGGACTTCTTCTTTTAATATTTCTTTTACAAGTTCTTTTTTTCTTTCTTCTTTCTCTTCTTCATCTTCTTTTTCTTCTTTCTCTTTTGTTATTTTTTCTATTTGCCTCTTTAGATTTTCTAGCTCTTCAGTTTTATTCTCTTCAGCTCCATCTCTTTCAACCTCATTTCTTTTCTCTTTAGTTTCTGTTTCTCTGATTTCTGTTTCTTTTTCTTCAACAATACCTTCCTTTTCCTTTTCTTTTGAATGAAATGAAGATTCTTTAAATTCTCTATGAACCATATGTTGTTTTCTATTTATTTCTTTTGGAGTTTTTCTACATCATATCTCTTTAACAAGGCGATAATATTTATCTCCTTCTTTTACCACTACCATTATTTTTTTCCCATCTGGACTGAATTGAAGATTTTCACAATCATTAAATCTTTCTCTCCAGGGTTTTCCATTAATAGCAACGGTGTATTTTCCTTCAACTTTTACTATAGCTGCTACTTTTTCTCCATCTGGGCTGAATTGAGGAAGACCCTTACAACTATAGAACCCCCCCTCCCAAGGTTTGCCATTAATAGCAATAGTCCATCCTTTTCCTCTGATGTCTACTATTACCGCTACCTTCTTTCCATCTGGACTAAATCGAGGTTCTTCACAATAATCAAATTTCTCTTTCCAAGGTTTACCATTAATAACAATAGTCCATTTTTCTCCGATTTTTACTGGAACTGCTATTTTTTCTCCATCTGGACTAAATCGAGGTTCTCCACACTCATTAAACCAGTTTTTCCAAGATTTACCGTTAACAGCAATAGTGTATCCTTTTCCTTTAATTCTTACTATAGCTGCTACCTTTTTTCCATCTGGACTAAATTGAGGAGACCAACATTCATCAAACTTTTCTTTCCAAGGTTTACCATTAATAACAATAGTCCGTTTTTCTCCGATTTTTACTGGAACTGCTATTTTTTCTCCATCTGGACTAAATTGAGGAGACCAAGTACAACCATCAAACATCTCTTTCCAAGGTTCATCATTAATAGCAATAGTTTCTTTCTTTCCAATTCTTACTATAGCTGCTACTTTTTCTCCATCTGGACTAAATTGAGGATGTCCACAACTATCAAATCTTTCCTCCCAAGGTTCACCATTAATAGCAATAGTTTCTTTCTTTCCAATTCTTACTATAGCTGCTACCTTTTCTCCATCTGGACTAAACTCAGGAGGCCAGCATTTATCAAATCTTTCCTCATATTCTTTTTTCCAATCTACAATAAGTTTTTTTCCTA
>Ga0190363_1000190_pt1 | contig 34338 bp, 52 predicted proteins | sample 48721867_MG_FD_161272 | JGI IMG/M metagenome (GOLD analysis project Ga0190363, IMG submission 161272) | Hydrothermal vent microbial mat bacterial communities from Southern Trench, Guaymas Basin, Mexico - 4872-18-6-7_MG | ecosystem: Environmental > Aquatic > Marine > Hydrothermal vents >... | reverse complement strand
AAGCCTAATCCATAACCTAAACCATAACCATAAACCAAAAGCTTAAACCTAAACCGATCTAGGTTTACCACCGACCTAGTTTTATCAATTATCGCCACACACGCGCGCCTGTATATTTAAAAAAAAAGCCTAAAACCTAAAACCAAAGCTAAAAATTGGAAAAATCAGCAAAAACCAAGCAAAATTTAGCCTTTTTTAATTGTCGCCAAATCGATATTGTGCGACACAAAGGGGGAGGGGGGAGCAAAGTCGGAAATTTTTGGCAAATTTTCCGCGAGGCTTAACCCCACTACACAGCCGGTTTCCTCCTTTTCAACCAGATTTTTGAAAATTTGACCCTAAACCTTCAAAAATTTTGCCGTATTTCCCACATATTTGGCTTCTGAGAGGCTTTTTTACCCAAAGATGTCCTAAGTCATCTTTTGAAAAAAAACCTCTCTACGGCTAAATCTGTGGGGATTTCAGCATTTTAACTTCAATTCTCGGGAAAACTTGACTTTTTTTGATTTTTTGCTATAATCTGAACTATGCCAAAGAAGAAAAAGAGAACCAGAAAAGTAAAACTTGACCCTTTATCCAAACCCATTAGATATCTCCAATACCGCTTAATGGGTTATCCAAAAGGCAAAGCAGCATTAATGGCAGGTTATGCTGATATTTACCACTGCCAGCAGATTGAAAATACTAAGACCTATAAAGAAGGTTTAAAAGCTTTTTTACTTGACCATCCTTTAGTAGCTTTAGAACTTAACAAAAACATTCTCCAGGATGAAGATAAAAATGCTAAAAACCGAGCTATTGATATGTATCTTAAGCTTATGGGTGAATATCCAAAAGAAGAATCTTCACTTGAAATTGGCAACCTTAAAATAGTTTTCAAACAAAAGGATGAGACTGAGGAAAAGTCAGATAATTGAATACTTTAAACTTGCTGGTGAGCGTTTTTTAAAAGGCAATGAAATTGAAGAATGGTGCATAAAAGATAGAACCTTTAAACTTTCAGAATCACAAAAAAAATTTATCAATTCAAAAAAACGCTATTGCTTATATTACGGAGGCTATGGTTGTGGTAAAACTTTAGCTTTACTTCTAAAACTCATCATTTTTTGTCTTTTTTTTCCAAACAATCTTGTTCTTTTAGGGAGAAAAACTTTACAAGACATTGAAAGAACTATTTTACCAGATTTATTTGACCTTCTTCCTACCACTTGGTATCAATACAAGGTTAAAGAAGGCACAATTACATTCTTTAACAATTCCCAAATCATCTTATTTGGTTTAGAAGCTTTACAAGAAGGTTCTCTTAAAGATATTAAAAAAGCACAACAAAAGCTTAAATCTTTAAATTTAGGTGCTTATTTTATTGACCAGCTTGAAGAAATTGAACAGGAAGTTTTTGAATCTTTAAATGCTCGCTTAAGAAGAATGAATGTTCCCATAAGACAGGGAAATATGACCTGTAATCCAGCCAATTTCTGGGCTTATGATTATTTTATCCGAAATCCAAAAGAAAATGTTGAGGTTATTCAAGGTTCAATGCTTGAAAATAAAGACAATCTTCCTGCCGATTATATTGAAGACCAACTAAATCAACCAGAAGACTATATTCGCCGTTATGTTTATGGAGAATGGGATATTGATATTTTGACCGAAAATAATGTTTTTCCAAAAGAATACATCCAAAGACTTGAAAGAATGATAAAAAAACCAATTGCAATTGAGGAAGAATGTGAAATTTGGGAACAACCAAAAAAACATCTTACCTACCAGATTGGTGTTGATCCATCAGAAGGAGTAATTGATCCATCATCAATTTCAGTTGTTTCTTCTGAAGGTAAAAAAGTTGCAAAATTCAATGGCTATATTCCAATTCCAGCTTTAGTTGAAAAGGTTCGTTTCCTTTACTTCAAATACAACAAACCATTGATAATTCCTGAAGCTAATTCTGCTGGTGCGGCTTTAATTGAAGGCATTAAAGACTTAAAAATTTATCGCCGAAGAGTTTTTGAATATCGAGAAAAAAAAGAAGTCAAAAAAGTTGGTTGGAAAACCACTTATGCATCAAAAAAAGCATTAATTGCCCATTTTTTGAACCTTTTAAGACAAGATTTTGTGAAAATTTACGATAAACAAACGATTGAAGAAATGAAAACCTTTGTTTGGTCAGATTCAGCTAAACAGAAAGGTGCTGGAGCTCAAAGAGGATTTCACGATGATGATGTTATTTCAACAATGCTTGCTTATTGGGATTTGAAACCATCAGATAACACTTCCTTAAAAAATGCTCTCAAAGAAGAGCTAAAAAAACTAAAAAGGGCGAGAATTCAAATTCAAAACTTCATCTAAAATGGCAAGAACAAAACGCTGGATTCAAAAAGCAATCAAAAGACCAGGGCGAGTTAGAGCCTATATGCGAAGAAGATATGGTTCTAAAGCCTTTAACAAAGATGGCACTGTTAAAGCTTCTTATATCCGAAAAGCTTTGAAAACTGCTCGAGGTAAAAGCATCAAAGCTGCCTTAAGACTTGCCCTGCGTCTTAAGAGAATGAGATAATGCCTTTAACAAAATCAGGCAGAAAAGTTTTAAGAAAACTTCAAAAAACTTACGGCAAGAAAAAAGGCAAATCAATTTTCTATGCCTTAATCAACAAAGGAGTTAAAGGGTCGTCAAAATGGCATCGTAAAAGAAAACGCAAAAGAAAATGATTCCAAAACCAGAAAAAAATGAACCAAAAAAGGAGTATTATATGAGAGCAATCCATAAGCTAACCAAAGAAATTGGCTTTGATAAAGCTTATGAAGTTGTTGAAAAAGTTTGGAAAAAAAGAAAACATTTAAAAGGTGGCAAATATATTTTCAATGACAAAGAATTTCTAAAATGACCATTTTACAAACCATAAAAGAAAAAATTGAAGATTTTGAGAAAACTTCTTTAGAAGTTAATCCTTCTTATGCACCAACTTTAAAAGATATTATCAAACTGATTGACCTTTATTGGGTAAGCAAATTCCGTGATGGTGATAAAGATTCTTCTGGCTATAAAAAAGCTTTCTTTAACATCGTTAATTATCCAGTTGAAGTTGCTTCAAAAATGATTGATATTGATACCAAAGATATTCGGATTATTGCTGAGAAAGGACAGAGTTATTGGCCAGCTTGGCTTTTTGAGAAAGATTTAAAAATCTGGATGAAAGAACAAAAATTTGCCAGATTTTTGAATGAAATTGTTTACAACTGGCCAAAATATGGAACAGTTGTTGTTAAAAAAGTCAGAGAAAAGCTTTTTTTAGTTCCTTTGCAAAACTTTTATGTTGAGCCAACAGCAAAAAATTTGGAAAATTCAATCTACATCATTGAGGAACACGATTTAACACTTTCACAACTTCAAAAATTCAAAGGAGTTTGGGAAAATGTTGATAAAGCAATTGAAAAAGCTGAAGATAATCATATTACCGTCTATGAATGCTTCCTTAATATCCCAGGAGAACCTTACAATTACTGGATTGTTTCCGATATTGGTGATGGAATTGTTCATGTTGCTGAAAAAAGAAATGAACTTCATTACAAAGAACTCCATTGGGATAAAATTCCAGGAAGATGGCTTGGAAGAGGAATGGTTGAAAGATTATTTGAAGAACAAATTGCTATCAATCAAAACGAGAATCTTTTCAGAGCAGGACTTCGCTGGACTTCAAAACATATTTTCCAAACTCGAGATGAAACAGTTGCTTCAAACCTTTTGACTGATGTTGAAGATGGAGACCTTTTAATTGTTCAATCAGAAATTACTCCAATTGTAGTTGAGGAAAGAAACTTACACGCTTATCGAGAATCAGATGCAAAATGGGAAACAAATGTAATGAGAAAATCTTTTGCTTATGATATCATTCGAGGTGAAAGACCACCAGCTGGAACTCCATTAGGAACAGCAATTTTGCAAACCAAAATGGTGAGTGGTTATTTTGACTTAAAACGAGAAGATTTAGGAGTTTTTCTAAAAGAAATCCTTTTTGATTGGGTAATTCCAGAATTTAAAAAACAAAGAAGAGCCGAACATATCCTTTCTTTAGGAGAATTTGATGAATTTGAAGTTGATAGAATTAAAAAGCTTGTTATCAGAAAACGATTAAATGATGCCATTTTAGATTACATCGAAAGAGAAGGAAAATTGCCAAATTTTGAAGAAAGAAGAATTTTAGAAGCAACTGTTAAACAGGAAGTTGAGAATGCTAAAGAAATTGTTATTCCAGCTGATTTTTACAAGGATTTGAAATACAAGATTGATATTCTGATTACTGCTGAACAAATTGATATGGCAGCTAAATTGACTACTTTGCAAACTGTGCTTCAAATTATTGGTTCCAATCCAACCATTCTTGAAGATAAAAGAACCAAAAAGATTTTCTATCGCTTGCTTGATTTAGCTGGAATTAATCCAATGGAGCTTGAATTTGAAGAAGAAGAAAATCCTTTAGAAGTAGCAATTCAAACTTCAAAAGCTAAAAGAGGAGGTTCAATTGCAAAGGTCAGCTTACCAATAGGTTTGACAGAAATTCCAACTGAGGTTAGAATTTAATTATGGATAAAGACCTTAAAAAATTCATCAAACAAAACAGGAAAATGCTTCAAAAATTGTTTGAATGGCGAGCAAAGGAATTAAAACAGATTCTTTGCAATCTTGATTTAACTGACAAAAATTTAGAAATCAAATATCGTGCTTTTCGCTATTTTTTAGATGAAATGCGTCAATGGTTAATTGCCATCAAAATCATTTCTGAAAAAAAAGACAAAAAAAAGGATTTCATTTAAAGGTCGGCGGTAGCCTCCGCTAAAAAAGGCTAAAAGAGTTTCGCCCTTCTCTTAAAAAGGGCAAAAAAATGGAAGAAATTTTGGAAGAAGAACAACAAATTCAAGGGGAAGGGGAAACCCCTGTTGAAACCCCAGAGGAGGGTCAGGAAGAGACCCCTGAAAAAGAGCCTCAAGAAAAACCTGAAGAAGATGTTGAAGAATTGAAGAGAAAAAATCGCCAGCTTTATGCCAGATTAAAGAAAGTTGAGGAGCAATTGAAGAAATATAAAGCTCAAACTAAAACAAGTGAGGAAGTTGGAATTGATCCCGTTCAACTTGTTAAAACCGTTTCTGTTTTAAAGGATTATTCTCCAGAGGAAGTTGATTTTATTTCAAAAATTGCAAAGGCAGAAGGAGTTTCTCTTGAAGAAGCGGTAAAAATGCCTGAAGTTCAGCTCTATATTCAGGCTCGGAGAGAAAAGGTCGCAAAGGAGCAAAAGGTTCCTGAACCCTCCTCGCCTTCTTCAACCACTAAAGAAATTACTCCAGAAGAAATTGCAAAAATGAGTGATGAAGAGTTTAGGAAGTATGAAGAGGAAATGAAAAAGAAGATGGCAGGAGGTTCAGGAATCTAAAACGATAGATGGCGAAAGCACAATCTTTTTCTGTCTTCACGCCTGAGATTTGGAGTCCTCGAGTGTCAATGTTCTTTAAAGCAAAGTTAGTGGCTGCTAACTATTTCCTCGATTATTCTGCTGATGTTGCTGATGGTGGAGACCAAGTGCATATTCCAAAGATTGCTGAAGGATTTACGGTTTATGATATTCCTGTGACTTCTGGTGAAGTGACTGCTTCAAACATTTCCGATACTTCCACTACTTTGCAGCTCAATAAGTGGAAGGGTGCTGCTTTGTATCTGAGCGATTTCCAATACAAGCAGGCTGCAAGACAATATTCTTTGAGAAACTATTATGGACAAGTGATTGCTTATCAGTTAGCTAAGCAGTTTGATACTGATTTGCTTGATGAAGGTGCTAATATTACTGCAGTTGTTGGTGATTCTGCTACTGAGCTTCAGTCCACTACTATTGAGAAGGCTTTCAGCATTATTGAGTCCAATAGTGTTCCTAAAGAAGAGTGTGTCCTCTTCTTCACTCCTAAAGCTTATTGGCTTGAGCTTATGAAGATTCAGAAATACTATGATGCCAGCCAATTTGGTAAACCAACTGTTCCTCAAGGAGCTCACGACTTGCTTTATGGTGTTCCTTTGGTGATTACTTCTCAGGTTCCTGCTGGAACTGCTGGAACTGAAGGTGGACACAGGAATCTTTTAGTTCATCGTGAAGCTTTTGTTTATGCCTTCCAAAGCTTAGGAGGAAGAGGAGGCGTGCCAGTAAGAATTCAAGAGAAAGAATCTGAGCACTTAAGAGTTAAGATTATTGGCGATATCATTTATGGAACTAAGACTTTAAGACCTGAAGCTGGTGTGAGAATTATTTCGAAGAACTAAACTAATCCCCCCGCTCTTTTTTAGGGCGGGGGGATTAGAAAAAATGGGAGAGGCAACCAGAATTGAAATCCCACAGGGATACTTAGATTATCGCATTGGAAGCGGTCAAGAAAATCTTGAAGTTTGGAATCTTTTTATCAAAGAAGGTGAAAGAAGAAAAGGTTATGGAACTCAATTGATGAGAGAAGTTGAAAGAATTGCTCGTGATAGAGGATTAGCCTGTATATATCTTTTTACAAGAAGTTCAAATAAAGGTGCACAAAATTTTTACGAAAAATTAGGTTATCAAAAAATTGCAGAGATTCCAGGTTTCTATCGTTCTGAGCCTGGAATCCTATATGTCAAAAGACTATGAAAATCATTTATTTAGGCAATTTTGATAATCCATATTCAGATGTAGACGAAAAACATATCACTTATTCACTTGAAAAATTAGGACACGAAGTTATTCCAATAAATGAACGCTATTTTTACCAAGAAAGAAACCGAATTGTTGAAGAAGTTGCCGAAGGAGCTGAAGTTTTTCTTTTCCATAAAGGTGGAATTAAATTCAATGTTGCTTTAGAAGATTTCATTGAACTTTTAAATCACATCACTTGCAAAAAAGTAATGTGGTTTTGGGATAAAGTGGCAATTAAAGAGATTGCTCAAAATAGAGAGAAATGGGTTCAATCAGTAATTCCATTCATTGAATATGCTTTTTTAACTGATGAAACTTGGGCAAGAAGGCACAATTACAAAAATGTTTACATTTTACGACAAGGAATTGGAGATAAAAATGCTCATTTAGGGAAATATCGCAAAGAATATGATGTTCCAATTGCTTTTTTAGGAAGCGTTTATGGAGAAAGAATTGAATGGGTTTTTCGTTTAAAAGCAATTTTTAAAGAAAAATTCAAAGTTTACAACAATATTTTTGGAGAGAATTTATGCGATTTCTGTGCTTCAGCAAAAATTATTGTTGCTCCAAAATATCCTCAAGATGATTTTTACTGGTCAGCCAGAATTTACAAGATTTTAGGTTCAGGAGGCTTTTTAATCCATCCAAAACTTTATGGTTTAAAAGAAGAATTTGAAGAAGGAAAACATTATGTTGGCTATAAAACTTTTGAAGAATTAGTGGAAAAAATTGAGTATTATCTAAAACACGATGAAGAAAGAGAAAAAATCAGATTAGCAGGTCATAAACATTGCATTCAAAACTATACTTACACTCAAAGGGTCAAAAAAATGTTGGAAATAATTTCAAAATGATGCTTTTAATCACAGGTTGTGGTCATTCAGGAACAAAATTTGTAGCAGAACTTTTTCAAATTAAACACGAGCCGAGATTATCAGATTATCAGGTTTTTGTTCCTGCTTGGCATAATAAAAATATCTCAAGAAATTATGTGAGAGAAAATTTTACTGGAGAAGAAAGAGAATCAAACAGCTTTTTAATTCCTCATATTGAAGCAATTTTAGAATTTTTTCCAGAAGCAAATATTTTCCATTTGGTGAGAGACCCAAGAAAAGTAGTTCGTTCTTTTATGAGCAATGGACTTTATTCAAATGATGGAATTGATTATCATAATGTAAAGCTTGATGTTCCAAACTTTGAAAACTTAAGCCAATTTGAGAAATGTTGCTGGTATTGGAGAGTAGTAAATGAACGATTGAGAAGTTTTAAATTCCCTTTAATCAGATTGGAGGACTTGAAAGGAAAGCCGATAAATGCAAAACCACATTCTTTTCCCTCCTGGGAAGAATGGACTGATGAACAAAAAAGACAATTCAATGAAATTTTAGGTGATATTTTGCCTTATTATGGCTATGAAAAAATTAAAATTTAAAGGTCGAGTTTTCAAAAAACTATGAAGGATTTAAAAATAGGTTTAATTGCTCGAGCTGACAATTCAGGTTTAGGAACTTTATCAAGGCAGTTTTACAAACATTTAAAAGATTACATTGCCAAAGTAATGATTGTTTGGAATGGAGTTTATGAGTATTATCCAGAAAGATTTCCTGAAGAAATTTCCTATGTTTGCAAAAGAGGAGTTCCAGATTTAGAAGAAATTGACAATTTTTTGAAAGATATCAATTTAGTGCTAACTTTTGAAACTCCTTATAACTGGAATTTGTTTTCTAAAGCAAAAGAGAGAGGAATTAAAACGGTATTGATGCCAAATTATGAATGGCTTCCGAAAGACTTACCAGTAAAACCAGATTTATTTTTATGTCCTTCTAAACTTGATTACGATGAAGCTCCAGAGCCAAAAGTTTATTTACCAGTTCCAATTGATAGGGAAGAATTGCCATTTAAGTTGAGAAAAAAGGCAAGAGTTTTTCTCTTTAACAATGGACACGGTGGATATTTAAACCGAAATTCATTGCACGAGTTTTTGGAAGCAATTTCACTTGTGAAACAACCCGTGCAATTTATCATTCATTCCCAAGTTTATTTTGATGTCGTTAATGATTCTCGAGTTGAAGTGATTTTAGGAGATGTGCCGTATGAGAAACTTTATGAAAGAGGTGATATGTTTGTTTTTCCGCATAAATTTGATGGACTGTCTTTGCCAATTCAGGAAGCGATGTCAGTAGGAATGCCAGTGATTTCAACTGATATTTATCCGCATAATACTTATTTGCCAAAAGAGCTTTTATTTGAACCAGAAGCAATAACTGAATATTATATCAAAAGACCGATAAAAGCAGCAATCATTTCACCAGTTAAGTTAGCTCAGAAAATTGAAGAATTTGCTTTGCAAGATATTTCTCATCTTTCCAAAAAAATGGATGAATTAGCAGAAAAATGGTCTTGGAAAAATTTAAAAACGAAATATTTGGAAGTTCTACAAGGATTGCTCCAGTAAAAGTTTGTGTAATTGGAGGAGCAGGATTTATTGGCTCAAATTTAGTTGACAAATTGATACAACAAGGGTATCAAGTTTTAGTGCTTGATAATTTTGTTTCAGGAAGTAAAGAAAATATTAATGAGAAAGCAGAATGGATTGAATTTGATATTCGAGATGATTACCAGAAATTAGCCAAGATTTTGAAAGAACATCAAATTCAAGATGTTTATCATTTAGCGGCTGAACCTTACATTCCAGAATGTTTTGAGAGACCAAAAGAGTTTTTTGAAGTAAATGCAGTTGGAACTTTAAATGTTTTGATGGCTTGTAAAGAAGCAAAAATTAGAAAACTGATGTATTATTCTTCTTCAGAAGTTTATGGAAGCTGGCCAGGGAAAATTAGCGAGAAAACTCCAACTAATCCACATTCAACTTATGCCGTTTCCAAATTAGCAGGTGATAGATTATGCTTTACTTTCTTCAAAGAACATAATTTGCCAGTAATAATTTTGAGGCAGTTTAATACTTACGGACCAAGAGAAACTCACGAATATGTAATTCCAGAAATTATTTCCCAGCTTTCAAAATCAAATGTTGTGGTTTTAGGAAATGTAAAAGCAAAAAGAGATTTCATTTATGTTGAAGATGCAGTTGAAATGGCAATTGAATTGATGAAATATGGAAAACCAGGAGAGATTTACAATTTAGGTTCAGGTAGATTTTATGCTATTGATTGGTTAGCTTTCAAAATTGCCGAGATTATGGGAAAGAAGATTGAACTTAGAATTGATCCCAAAAAATTTAGACCTTATGATGTTGAAAAGCTATGGTGTGATAATTCAAAGATTTGCAAAACAATTAAAAGAAGACCAAGAACTCCAATAGAGGAAGGTTTGAAAAAGACAATTGATTGGTATTATCAAAATGGGCAAAAATGGGGTTTTGAAAAATAAAATACCAGTTAGCCAACCAGATTTATCAGGAAATGAGCTGAAATATGTTGTTGATTGCATTAAAAGAAATTGGATTTCCTCTAAAGGTGATTATGTAGAAAAATTTGAGAAAGCATTTGCAAAGTTTCATAAAATGAAATATGGAGTAGCTTGTTCTTCAGGAACAACAGCTTTGATTTTAGCTTTAGCTTCTCTTGGAATAAAAGAAGGAGATGAAGTGATTGTGCCAGAATTTACAATGATTGCCACTGCTTGGGCAGTAAGCTTTTTAGGTGCTAAACCAGTTTTTGTAGATTGTGATGATGATTTAAACATTGATGTTTCAAAAATTGAGGAGAAAATTACACCAAGAACAAAAGCAATTATTCCAGTTCACATTTATGGAAGACAATGCAAAATGAGAGAAATTTTAAGAATTGCTTATGAGTATAATCTTTGGGTGATTGAAGATAGTTGTGAAGCTCACGGAATTAAGCCAAAAGGAGATATTGCTTGTTTTTCCTTGTTTGCTAACAAAATTATTACTGCAGGAGAAGGAGGAATTTGTTTGACTAATAGCGAAAGATTAGCAAAGCAAATGAAGCATTTAAGGGCAATGGCTTTTGATGAAAATCATACCTTTTTGCATAAAAAGTTTGCTTTCAATTTTCGAATGACAAATTTACAGGCAGCAGTAGCTTTAGCTCAAACCGAAAGATTGGAAAAAATTTTGGAGAAAAGAAAAAAGATTGAAAAGTGGTATGATGAATGTTTGGAAGGAATAAAGGGAATTAAAAAAATGCCAAAAAGAGATGTTTTGTGGATGTATGATATTTTAGCCGAAAATCGAGACAAATTAAGAAAATGGCTTGAGAAAAATGGAATTGAAACCAGAGTGTTTTTCAAGCCAATGAGTATGCAACCGATGTATTTTAATCCTGATTACAAGAAATTGAAAGCCTATCAGTTTTCCCAAAAAGGACTTTATTTGCCAACCTTTACCTCTTTAACAAAATCAAAGGTCAAATATATTTGCCAAAAAATAAAAGAATTTTATGAACGAAACTAAAGGTGTTTATATTGCAGTTTTAAATCAAGGTTGGATAAGACCAGAACTATCTTTTGTTTTGACTGATATTACTCATCAGGGCAAATACAATGTTTATCTTTCTTATCCAGCTGACAAGCCAATTCAAAACAATCGGAACAAAATTGTTAAAAAGTTTTTAGAAAAAAAAGAGTATGATTTCCTTTTGATGATTGATTCTGATATTGTGCCACCTTTAAATATTCTGGATTTAGCTGATTACAATCTTGATATCGTTGGAGCATTATGTTTTGCTTTTCGAGACCATAGAATTGTGCCATTGGTTTTGAAGGAGAACAAAAGAGGAAGATATCAGGTAATGGAAGTTGATGGAAGCGAAGGATTGGTTGAATGTGATGCTGTTGGTTCAGGATGTATTATGATTCATCGAAGAGTTTTGGAACATCCAAAAATGAGGTATCCATTTAAGAATTATTACGATGAAGATGGAATTAGAGTTTTAGGATTGGATTTGTCATTTTGCAAGAGAGCAAAAGAATTAGGATTTAAGGTTTACTGTCATTTAGACTTTCCTTGCTCTCATTGGACGCCAATGGATTTGAAAGAAGTTTATCAGGCTTTATGTGAAAGAGAAATAAAACCAATAAAACTTTTACCAGAAAAAGAAAATGGTTTTCAATGATACAACAAATAAAAAAGGATTGATTCAGGATTGCGAGGATTTACTTGGGATGGAAGATGGAGCAATTTCTGGTGATACAAATCTTTTAAAAAGATTCACCAGAATGATAAATAACTGGTATCGAACAGTGAATGCTTGGATTTGGGAAGCTTCAGGAGAATGGGAATATGATGATTCAAATTATACTGATTTGCCAATTGCTACCACTAATTTAGTTGATGGACAGCAAGATTATACTTTGCCAACCTGGGCTCAAAAAGTGATAAGGGTGGAAGTGAAAGATAATGAAGGAAATTGGCATCAATTGCAAGCAATTGACCAAAGCCAGATTGATGAAGCTTTAGAAGAATTTGAGGAAACTCCAGGACTTCCAAAATATTACGATTTAATTGGACCAACGATTTTTCTTTATCCAAAACCTTCAGAAGATTATGTTACTTTAGAAGGAGGATTGAAAATTTATGTTTCCCGTTCTATTGATGAGTTTGATTATGATGATACAACAAAAGAGCCAGGATTTAACAAGGATTTTCATCAAATTCTTTCACTTGGAGCTTGTTTAGATTATGCCATTGGTTTTGGATTAGCTGATAAAGTAAGTGCTTTTAAAGAAAGAATTGCAATTTTGAAAGATGCTTTGCAAAAGTATTATGGACGCCGACATCGAGATTTAAAAGTAAAACTTTTTCCTTCTACTGAATCTTACATCTAAAGGTCGCAAAGAGAAAAAACAAAAAAATGAGATTAAAAGGTGCATTAACCCTTCAGGGTAAATTCATCATCCGCCATTATCGAAATGGTAAGTTGATTGATGAGGAAGAAATTACCAATACCATTACCAATGCTGGTAAAGCAGAAGTTGCTGGATTGATTAACGAAGTCACTTCTGGTGGATTTAAATGGATTGCTCTTGGAAGTGGAACTACTGCGGCTACTGCTAATGATACTGCTTTAGAATCAGAAATTACTGGAAATGGTCTTGGAAGAGCTCAAGCAACTTGCTCAAGAGTAACTACTGATGTTTCAAATGATACCGCTCAATTGGTTCATACTTGGACTGCTTCTGGAACTCAATCAGTGACTGAAGCAGGAATTTTTGATACTTCAACCGCAAATGCTGGAAATATGTTGGCAAGACAGACTTTTTCAGCTAAAAACTTGGAAGCTAATGATACTTTAGAGGTAACTTATAAAGTGAAAGTAGCTTAATAATTATGCCTAAGGGAAAATATATAAAAGATATTCCAAGAAATTGGGACGGAATAGAATTTGAAGAATTAAGGAGGAAAGTAGATCCTTTATTTAATCAACTTCACGATGAGTTGTCTGATTGTTATTACAATTATTGGAGATATGGAAAGAGTAAACCTTTTGTAGTTAAAGGAAAGGTTTTTGATGTTCAAGAAACCCCTGAAAAGTCAAAAGAATTATTTGATAAATTACACGGATTAATTTTTCATTTGCACAAATTAAAGTTATACCAAGAAAATGAAAAGTTGGGTAATAAAAAAAATATGGAGCTACATAAAAGAATGACAGAAAGAATAGAAAGAATAATTTCAAGAAAGAAAATTGGTGAAAACAAGTATATTGTTGAAGTAAAACGAGATAAAAACGAGATTGAGAAGAGTCAAGAATTTATTCAAAAATTAAAACAAGAAGGTATTGAATTAGAAATATGATTCCAGTAACCAGAACAGATGTAACACCAACAACTGCAAATGCATGGGTAGATGTAGATGTTTCTTCTTATGTAGGTTCAGATGCTGGTAATATAGCAGGAGTGGTTTTAGAAGTAACTTATGATGATAGTGGTGATTATGCAATAGGTTTTAGAAAAAATGGTTCTACTGATACTCAAAAAGAAGATTGGCCTGCTAATTATTTTGGAGTTCCTTCACATTTTTATGTTTATGTGGGAGTAGATTCTAATGATATTTTTGAGTGTTTTATTGAAGATTTAGAAGGTAAAAAGGTTTATTTGGTAGGATATATAAAAAATGATGAAGGAAAGTTTTTTACCAATGCTATTGCTAAAACTACTACTAATTTAGAAACTTGGGAAGATTGTGATATTTCCAGTGATACAGGAACAGATACTGCAATTGTAAGTTTTTGGATTACTATTTGTACAGCAAATGATTATTATGATGCAGGTATAAGAACTAATGGTTCAACTGATACATTTTTAATGTCTTCTTATTCATATAGCGGATTTTATGGAGGACAAGCAATGGGGGTAGACGAAAATGAAATTGTAGAACTTTATTGTGAAACTACATCAATTACTTTTTACTTAATGGGATATTTGATTGATAATGCTAATATTTTTACTAATAGAATAGAATATGCTTTAAGCGAAAGTGATACTTGGCTTGATATAGATGTAAGTGATAATGTTCCTTCGGGGAATAATGGAGCTTTTTTCTATATGGATGCTTGTGAGTATAGAATGGGATTGAGAAAAAATGGAGAAACTTATGACAATTATTATGATGTTAGAAGAATGAAAGCTCACGCTTGGGTTGAGTTAGATGCAAATAGAATTGCAGAAGGGAAAGTGGAAAGTACTTCATCTAAGTATTATCTTTTAGGATATACAAATGAACCAGCAGGAGGGGGACAAAGTTATAGTCAAACTTGTAGTGAAACTTTAACTTTAACTGATACTTTTTCAAAACAAGCAGATTTTGTGAAAAGTTTTGTAGAAACTATTGATTTGTCAGATTCAATTTCTCTTTTGAAAAAATTTTTCCTGACTTTATCAGAAACTTTAGGAATTTCTGATAATGTAAGTAAACTTGGAAAATTCAAAAAAACTTTAAGCGAAACTTTAAGTTTAAGTGAAATTTTTAGCAAAATTACTAAATTTAAAAAAGCGATAACTGATACGATTTCTTTAAGTGATACTATTTCAACCTTAAAAAAATTCAGTTTGGTTTTATCAGAAACTTTGAGTTTGAGTGATGTTGTTAGTAAGATTGCGAGATTTAAAAAAACACTTACTGATTCTTTATCTTTATCAGATACGATTGCAACACTTAAAAAGTTTTCGATTACTCTTTCAGAAACAATTGGATTGACAGATATTTTGCAGACTTTAAAGAAATTTTCGATTACACTTTCAGAAACTTTAAGTTTGAGCGAAATTTTTAGCAAAGTTGCAAATTACAAGAAAACAATTTCAGAAACGATTTCTTTAACTGATATTGTTTCTACAACCAAAAAATTCTTTTTGACGCTTTCAGAAACAATTGGACTTACTGATTTAGTTTCAGTTCTTAAAAAATTTAGCATAACACTTTCAGAAACTTTGAATTTAAGTGATGTTTTATCAAAATTAACGAAATTTAAGAAAACAATTACTGAAACTTTACATTTAAGGGATATCATTTCAATTCCAGGAGCTTGGTGGGATACAATTACAAAATCTGTTACCAATTGGACAAAACAATCTAAATCGTCAACAACTTGGACAAAACAATCAAAATCTACAACCAGTTGGACAAAACAATCTAAATCACAATGACCAAGTGGAAAATAACCATACCAAATTTTTTAGGAGGATTTGCTCCTGCTTGGTATTTAAGCAGTTATCCCAGCTATGGAAACAAAAATATGGCAGGAGATATGAAAAATGTCAATTTAATTGACCCAAATTGTGTTACTCAAGGACCAGGACTTGCAACTTTAACAAATGGAGACCAATCAGGAGTGGTTACAACCTTAATCAAGGGAATTTTAGATAAAGCAGTTGCTTCAGATGTTTCTTATGCAATTGGTGGAAACAAACTTTACAAGATTACTTCAACTGAAGTTGTTTCTGATGCTAATTTTCCGCATACAATTGACCATCCATCTTATACAAACGAGAATGGAGAAGATGTAGCTTATTTTCAAGGCAACCTTTATTATTCCTACAACCATTCAGATGGAGGAGATGTTGGAAAATATGATATTTCAGGTAACAGCTTTGATGATGATTGGCTTTCTACTACTGGAGGTTTTTCATTGCAAAATGCTCCACATCCAATGATTGTTGGTGGAAATGATTTCCTTTATGTTGCCAATGGAAGATATATCACTTCTTATGATGGAGAAACAATAACTGAAAAAGATTTAGATTTACCGCAAAATGCTGTGATTCAATCTTTAGTTTGGACTTTAAATAGATTATGGATTGCGGTAAATCGTCCATCTTTAACAGGTTCAAACAAAACTATTGGTTCAATTTATGTTTGGGATGGTTATTCTCCAAGCTGGGAAGACGAAATAAGAATCAAAGGAAAAATTGGCACTTTATATGTTAAAGATGGAGTGATTTATGTTTTCTACCAAGATGTTACTTCTGGGAATTCAAAACTTGGCTATTTTACAGGTTCTCATATCAGAGAATTGGTAACTTTCAAAGGTTCTTTACCAGCTTATTATCAGGTAACCGAATATCAAAACTTTTTAATTTGGCTTTCTGACAATTTGATTTATGCTTTTGGAGCGGTAGATAAAAATTTGCCTTCAATGCTTTTTCAGATTGCTTCTGCAACTTATTCAAATGCTGGAGGATTAGCAACTCCATTTGGAACTCCAATTGTGGCTTCTTATCAAGATACAAATTACCAGCTGGCAAAATTTTCAGGTTATACCACTGATTGTTATTGGAAATCTTTAATGTTTGAAATTTCAGATGAGGAAATTGGCTATATTGATAAAGTGATTGTGAATACAAAACCATTAGCAACTGGAGCCAGAGTTGATGTGAAGATTACTTACAATGAAGGAAAAGGAGAAAAAACTTTAGGTTCAATTTCCTATGCTAATGATGGAAATGCTACCAGAAAAGTTTTTAAGCCACATTTAAAAGTTGAAAATTTCAGGATTGAATTAGATTGGAGCAATGGTTCAACATCAAATCCAGTTTCAGTAAGAAGCATTCATATTTTCGGTCATACATTAGCAAAAGAATAATGGCAAAAGAAATTTTCAAAGACAAAATTGAAAAAGAATCTTTTGGAGAGGAAATTAAACCAGAGGATTTTATTGTCAGGAAAAATGTTATTCATCCAATGGTAAAAGGAGGAAAATTATCTTTTGGAAGTGAAGATAAATGTTTTAAATTTGAACCTGATAAAGGAATTTGGTTAGGAAATGCTGATTTTAACAATGCTCCTTTTAAAGTTGATTTAGACGGAAATTTGACTGCTTCTTCTGCTAATATTGCTGGCTATTTAGTTGGATATTTTGTTGGCGGTGATGGAAGCGATGGAGATGTGACGGTAAATAGTGAGATAACTTTAACTCGAGATATGTTTTATAACAATTTGACTGTTGAAGATGGAGGAATTATTAACACTAATGGATATCGGATTTTTGTCAAAAATACTTGCGAAATAAAAGCTGGTGGAATTATCAGAAACAATGGGCAAGATGGAGAAAATGGTCAGGATGGAAATGGTTCAACTGGAGGAACTGGTGGAGCAGGAGGAGCTGGAGCTCCAGGAAATTCTTTACCTGCTGGACAAAATGGAGCAAATGGAGGAAATGGAGGAGATGGAATGGATTGTGGAACATCTGCTTGTCCTGATGACCACGGAAATCCTGGTGGAACAGGAGGAGATGGAAGTGATGTTACAAAATCTATTGGTTCAGCAGGAAGTAATGGAGGAAACGGAGGAAGTGGAGGAGGTTCAGGTCATACAGGACAAGCTGGAGGTCCTGGTGGAAGTGGAGGAAGTGGAGGAACTTCTACTGGTACAGTTTATAATGTTCCTCGCTCTTATATTTCTGCTTTTCAACTTTTTGATTCTTATCCTTCTCCTACCGCTTTAGGAGGAAGTTGTGGAAGTGGTGCTGGTGGAGGAGGTGGAGGAGGAGTAACTTATGCAGGTTATGGAACTCCTGGAGGAGGAGGCGGTGGAGGCGGTGCTGGTGGTGCTGGTGGTTGCGTTGCTATTTTTGCTAAAAACTTAGTTTTAGATGGAACAATTGAAGCAAAAGGAGGAAATGGTGGTGATGGAGGTAAAGGTGCTGATGCTTCTGGAGGAGACTATACTGGAGGTGGAGGAGGTGGAGGAGGAGGAGCTGGAGGTCCTGGAGGAGTTGTGATACTTGTTTATGTTAACAAATCAGGTTCTGGAACAGTAAATGTTTCTGGTGGAGTAGGAGGAGCAGGAGGATTAGCAGGTCAAGGAACTCTTGGAGGTTATAATGGACAGAATGGAAATCCAGGAGAAGATGGTCCAAGCGGTATTATCTATGAAATCCAAGTTTAAAAACTATGGCACAAATTTCACAACAAAAATTAGCTGAAATAAGGAAAAAACTTGAAGAAATTAGAAAGAAGGCTGAAGCAATAAGCCAAAAAGTTGCTACTCTCAAAAAAGCAAAAGAGAAAGGAATGGAAATAACTCCAAAAACTACAGTTGAAGAGGCACAGAAATATCTTTTGGAAGCTGGAGAAGTTAAACCTCAACAAACTCCTGAAATTCCTGATACTACTGAAACTCCTGATGCTCAAAAATCAATTGATTATGCTAAATTTTTGAAAACTTCTACTCCAAGTCACATATTAGAGTTGCTTGCTCAAAGAGAATTGGAAAGACAAGAAGATTGGAGAAAGAAAGTAGAAAATTGGCTTTCTCAATTAGCTGAAAAGATAATAAAAAAAGAAAGAAGAAGTGCTGCTGAAGAATTAGAAGAGCAATTTAAAAAATATGGAATTCCTGAAACTTTTGAACGAATTCAAAGATTAACTGAAGAAATTGAACCTTTAAAAGAACAATTGATTAATCTTGAAAAAGAAGAACAGGAAGCTTTATTGAAAGCAGAACAAAGAATGGCTCCAATGGTGTTTATCAGGGGTGAAAAGGCATTAATCCAAAGACAATATGCAGCTCAAAAAGCAGCTTTAGCAGCACAAATTCAGGCAAAAGCAGCTCAAATTGAAGCTTTACAAGGAAATATTCAATTAGCTCAACAACTTGCTAAGCAAGCAGTAAATGCAATGACTTATGATGAAGAATGGGAATATCGGCGTTTATATGATTTCATTCGTTTAAACCAAAGCTTTATTGATAGCCTTTCAGCTGAAAGAAGATGGTTTTTAAATCAGCTTTTGGAAGAAAAAAGAGAAGAACTTGAAAGAAAAAGACAAGAAAAGCTTCAAATTTTGAAATGGGCAACCGATCCTGATACTGCTCCAGCTTTTGCTGGCGTTGATTTGACTTCCTTGACTTTAGAAGAAGCAGCTGATTTAGTGAAGGAGTATCTTAAGACAAAACCGAAAGAAGAAGAGGAATATGCTCCTACTCGATTTAAGAGAGAATGGTTAGAAGCAGGAGGATTAGAAGGAACTGGAATGACTTTAACTGAATGGATTTTGCGTCGAACAGGAATGATGGAAGAAAAAGCACGAGAATGGACTGATGAAGAAATTAGAGCTACGATTCGCAATTTCCAAGCTGAAGGTTATAGCTATGAAGAAGTTGTAAATGCTTTTGTGTTGGATGATAAAATTCTCAATAAAGATAGAGCAGTGTTTATTGCGGGTGAAATGTTTGGAGTAGTTCCTCCAGGAATGACTTATGAAGAGTGGTTAAAAAAGGAGAAAGGAATTGTATCGGAAAAGAAAAAACCAGTTTGGGAGGAAGTAAAAGTAGAAGAAGAAAAAGAAGAAAAAAAGAAACCTAAAAAGAAAACAGAACCAGAATTTCGTTTACCAAAAGAAATAGAAAAAATTGGTGAAACACTTTCTTCAATTTTACCTGAAGATGTGATTAAACTTTTCAAATAAAAAATGGCTTTTCTAACAGCTTCAGAATTCAGAAAAAAATTACGAAGAGGATTGAAAGCTTCAGATTTTCATCCAAGTGTTTATAGACCTACTACTCCAAAAGAAGAATTGGAGCATTATGGATATGAACTTCCAAAAAAAGGATGGTTTCTTCTTGGTAAAAGGTTTTTAAATGTGCTTTCAGGAGTTTTAGAAGTGTTAAGAACAGGAGAATATGCAGTTGGAGGAATTTTAGCTGGTAAATCTCCTATTACAGGAATTAGAGAAAAGATTTCTCCATCAGAAGCATTAGGAATTAAAACTGAAGAAACTCGTTTATGGTCTAAAGAAGGATTAACAGCATTAGCAGTGGATATTTTACTTGATCCAACTACTTATATCACTTTTGGAACTGGTGGAGCAATGAAAATTGCTACTCGTGGTGGAATGATACCTTTAACAAAAGCAGGACAAGATTTGATGAGAAAAATGATTGAAAGAGGGGCTTCTGAAGCTACTGCTCGGCGAGTAATGGCAAAATTAATTCAAAGAGGTGGAGAAGAAGCAATGAAAAAATATGTGGCAAAATCAGGTTTGAAGTTTATGGGACAAGTTTTTATTCCAGCAGAATATTTTGAAAAAATTGGTAAAGTAATAAACCGAGTTCCTGGAGCAGGAGTATTAAACAGAGTAGGAAATGCTTTTGCACGAGTTTTCATTCCTTTTAGAGAAATTGAGAAATTACCTGCAAAATTTGGAGGGAAAGGCACATATACTGATTTTCTTTACAAACCTTATGAAAGAGAGACAATAGCTCAAATTCAGCGAGAAATTAACGAAATAAAGAAAAAAGCAATGGAAGCTTACAAAAAATATGGTGTTGAAATTGGAACAGAAATAGGTTATCGAATTGAAACTCAAGAGTTAACAGGAGATGCTTTGTTGGATGAGATAATAAAATGGATGGAAAAAGAACACAAAGAAATGTTAGAAATTGAAAGAAGTTTAGGTAAAAAAATTGGAGAAATTAGAGGTTATTTGAAACACTATCTTACTCCAGAAGCCAGGAAATTTATAGAAGAAGGGAATAGTTTTTGGAATGTTTTGCCTAAACCTTTAAGAACAAGATTGCAATCTGCAAGACCAAGGAAATTAGTTAGAATAGTAGATGAAAAAGGAAGAGATGTAACTTGGGATAAAATAAGGTTTTCTTTGAAACCAATCAAAGAAAGTAAGATTATTGAAAAATTGGAAAAAGTTGTTCAAAAAAAAGTTGAAAGATTGCAAAAAATACAAGAAGCTTTGGTAAAAAAAGATGTAGACAAAATAATGAAATTTTGGAGAGATTATGCTAAGTTTTTAAGAACTCAAATTTCAAAATTTCCTGAAGTAAAAACAATTACTGAGAAAGCAATAGAAGAAGGTAAATTTAGTAAAGAAGAATATCAAGCAATAGTTGAAGGTTTTGCTGCTTTAGAAGCAATGAAGCTTGCTCCTATAATAGAGGAATTAGAGACTCTTGTTCGAACAAGCCAAGGAGCAGAATTTCTTTATAAGCCACTTGTGATTAGAAAAAAAATTCCATACCAAAAGAAAGTTATTGAATTGCAAAAGAAAATCATTCAGCTTGAAAATGAATTGGCAGATAAAATAAGAAAATATGAATTTTTTGATTACATTGATGATAAAGGCAATTTTTACAAAGTAGTAAGGGCAGGAGAAAAGTATAAAAATGCTCTTCCTTTAACAATTAAAGAAATCAACGATTACTTTAGAAGCAAATATGGAATTAAAAATTTCTTTGAACCAGATGCTTTTAAAGCGTTTGCAATGAGAAAAATAGAGCATATCAAATTTGTTAATACTCATCGCTTTTTAGAAGCAGTAAAAGCAAGATTTGGAATAAGAATTGATAAGGCAAAAAGTCATTACATTGATGGAGTAAAGTTTGTAGAACCTCAATGTCCTGAATTAAAAGGTTATCTTTTACCAGAACCAATTGCAAAACATATTGATGATACTGTGAAGTTTTTGACTAATGAAGAAGTAATGAGAGATTTTGTGAAACTTTATGATAAGTTGTTAAGAATTTGGAAAGTAAATGTAACTGGAATTTGGCCAGCTTTCCATACTCGTAATTTTATGGGTGGGACTTTTAACAATTGGCTGGCAGGAGTAAAGCTTGCTGATTATTTAGATGCTGAGAAAATTTTAAGAGGTTCTGATCATATCATTAAGACTAAAACAGGGATGGAATATTCAGGAAAACAGATTTTAGATTTGGCAGAAAGATTAGGAGTAATGGGACAACCAGGAATGATGGATGTTTATCGTCAAGTTGAAGAAATGATTGAAGAGATTACTGCTCGTAATTGGAAATATGTAAAACTTAAAGCAAGTAATGCTCCTCGTTGGATGATGGAGCAAGTGGAAAATAGGTTAAGGTTGCCTTTGTTCATAAACCGATTAAAACAAGGATTTACACCACAACAAGCAGCAAAAGAGGTGTTTAAGTTTCATTTTGATTATTTGCCTGTTACAGGTTTAACTCCTTTTGAGCGAATTTACTTAAGAAGATTGTTCCCTTTCTATACTTGGATTAGAAATAATGTGCCTTTGCAAATTGAAATGATGATGAAACAACCAGGAAAATATGCAAATTTGGATAAAATTCGGGAAGCAATTTCAGGACCTGAAGGAAAAAAAGAAATGAAATGGTTACCTGATTGGATGAAAGAGATGTTTATAATTAGATTGCCTCGAGCTGATGAGTTACCTGATTGGGCTCCTAAACCTATCAAACAATTATTTACTGAAGAGGTAGGAAAAAGTTTATGGATGCAATTGGATTTGCCAATGGAAGATATAAAATACCTTCCAATTTCTTCTTCAGGAATTAGAGAAATTGCTTCTGCTTTAACTCCTTTTCTTAAATATCCTCTTGAGTTATATTTCAACAGAAATTTCTATTTTGGAGGAGATATTTGGAATCCTGATTTACCTCCTGAAATGCAAACCAGAAAAACTATTGAGCAATTAAAATATCTTCCTGATCCAATTAAAAAATTTTTGAATTTTAGAGAGGTAAAATATCGAGATTGGAGATATCCTGATGAAATCAGATTTATTACTCGTTATGAGATGGATGCAAAAAAATTACACTTCCTTTTGACCTTTTTGGGAAGATATTATGCTACTTTTAGAGGAATTTTTGACGATGAAATTCCACCTCAATGGAAGGTTTCTCGTTTCGTAGGTGGAATTCCTGTAAGACCAATAATTTTGGAAGAAGAAAAAAGAAAAAGAGAATGGGAGCAAGAAAGACAAGCTCGGGAAATTTTAAATTGGTTGAAACAACATAAGTTAATTCCTTACAAAAGAAAAAGAAAGAAAAGATTGGTGGCAAGTGATTTTCATCCTGCAGTTATGGGTAGGAGATGAGAATATCACAAAAGCTCCAATACAAAAACAATAAGAAAGCATACCAGAGAAATATAAAAATGACTTCCAATAATGCTTTAAAGTTTTCCCAATTCATTATTGAAATTTTATCTTTTTGATAAAAAAAAATCAATGACCAAAGAACAAAAAATAAGACAAATCCAAAGAAAATTAGCCAAACTTTTAATCAAGCAAGGCTTGCAATTTCTGCAAGGTAGCTTTAAAATTGAAAAAAAAGTTTTTGAAAAAGAGCAGATTAAAAATTTTTTGAAGGAAAAATGCAATATTCCTTCAATGTGGCTTTGCGATTCAAAGTATTACCTTACTGACTGGCAAACTTGGCAAAAAATTATTGAATGGGATTGGTTAGACGAGAAAAAATACATTTCTGATATCCGAGATTGCGAAAATTTTGCTTACTCCTTCTCTTCCCGAATGTCCAACTGGTTTGGCTTAAATTCCGCTGGCAGATGTTCAGGCTGGGTTTACTCGGCAAAAACTGGCAAGCGTTTAGGAGCTCACGCTTTCAATCTGATTTTAGCTTATGATGGAAAAGAAATTGTGCCTTATTTATTTGAACCGATGACTGACCAGTGGACAATCTGGAAAGGTCAAAGAACCAAACTTGGAAATTGGGAATATCAAATTACCTGGATTACCTGCTTTTAAAGGTCGCAATTTTCAAAAAAAGATGCCAAGAAAGAAAAAGCAGGAAAAAATTGATAAAGTGATTGAGCTTTTAGAAGAGATTTTGAAGGAATTGAAGAAATTGAATGAGAATACTGATGATAAAAAATGCGAAGAAGAGTGGCGAAAAATCACCATTTATCCTGATGGAACTTGGAGTCCTGAGCCTGAAGTAGAATTTACAGAATGGCGAATAACTATTCTTTATCCTGATGGGACTTGGGCATTTCCTGAATATTTCTAACCATGGACTGGGTTCAATTTTCACAACTTGGTGTTGGAGTTGCTGCAGTTATTGCCCTTTATCTGGTTGTCAAAGAAGTTTTAAAACTCATCCGAAACCATATCAGCCATAATACTGAAGCTTTAACCGAGCTTAAAGATGCAATTAGAGAGCTAAAAGAGTTTCTTTTGAAAAACAATAAAGGTCGTGAAAAATAAAATCACTATGGCTTATTCATACCTGAAAACACTCAAAAAAGGAGTAAAGTACTTCGTTCTTTTCCTTTTGGCAAGTGGTATTTGCTATCTAACGAATCTTAAGCCAGAAATTGCCAATTTAACCATTGGCGGTCTTTTAGTGATGCTTTACGATTATCTCAAGCACAAGTGGGGAATTAGGTTGCCATAAGTTATCCACATTTTCAAATCTTGATTTTTTTGCTAAAATTTTACAATGCACTACCGCATTCCATTTTTGCCACCATCATTAAATCAGATTTATCATCCAACTGTTGGAAAAGACGGTAAGCTTAAGATTTACAAATCAGAGGAGGCGAAAAGGTTCAAAAAAGACGCCTCCTTTTTTTTACCCAAACACTTGGTTAAAGGAAAGGTCGCCGTTTATATCAGATTTTTCATTGCTGAAAAGCCAGAAAAAAAGGATTTAGATAATCTTTTGAAGCTTACTTTAGATGCAATTGAAGGAAGGTTGATTGAAAATGATAACCAGGTTTGGGAGTTAACTTGCCATAAATACAAGGTTGAGGAAAAAAAGGAAGAAGGAGTGGAAATTGAAGTGATACCCTTAAATCCCTCATAATTTCGCTTCTGAGGCGTTTTTTTCAAGGGGGTAATAGGGTAAGTCATCTTGAGGGGAAAAAACGCGTCAGAGGCGAAATCTGTAGGGATTACAAGCTAAATTTTTCAATTCGAGAAAATTTGAAAAAAATGAAAACCTATTTTGCCACTTTCACCATCAAAAAAAGAATCCAAAACGAAATAGTGGCAATTAGGTTTTTAAAAGCTTTAGCAAAAACGCTTGAAGTTAAGCCTGTTTCTTATCATCTTCAGCTTTTCCCAACTTTAGATGGCAAAGGAGGTTTTGGCATTACTGCCACCCTCAACTTTGCTGACAGCTATGCTACGCTGGATACCTGGCCAGAGTTTAGCATTGCTACCCTTGATATTCGTTCCTGCAAAAAATTTGATGAGAGAAAAGTAAGAAAGCTTATTAAAAGCTTTTTTAAATAGCACTTTAAAAAACAAAAAAAAGGAGGTGATAGTATGGCTTACATTGTTTTGATTGATGTTAAAAAAGGTCCTAACAAAGATAGCTTTCATTTCATCCTTCAGAATTATGAGAAAGTTTTGGAGGTTCACAAAAACATTTCTGCTTTCATTGGAATGGAATGGGAAGTGGATATCAAAATTTTTGAAGGCAAGCTGATTGAAAGAAAAATCTACAAAGGAGGAAAGGAGGTGAGAAAAGATGAGAAAAGCATTGAATAGCTATTGTGTTTTGAATTTAACCAATCCTTGGGGAAAGATTTATTACTGCTCTGCTTTTTGTGTTGCTAAGAATATCTTGCTTACTGCTTCTCATTGTCTTGAAGGAAGAACTCCATATTTGATTGAAAATCAAAGAAGATGGAATGTTGAGGAAATTTTTAGCATTTCCAGCCAGGAATTGACTTTTCTTTTCTGTCCTTGTCCTTTTGAACCAGTGGAATTGAGAGAGCCAAAACTTTTAGAGGAAGTTGTTGTGCCAGTGCGTTTTGAAAATTACATTGGAATGTTAAGTGCTGGAAGAGTAGCTTTCATTGATGAAATTTTTGGAAGAGTAGTTTTATCAAATAAAATCCTTTCTGGAACTTCAGGAGCTCCGATAATTGCCAGCGATGGAAGGGTTATTGGAATGATAACTGGAAGTTTAACTTGGAAAAATCAAATTAGTGAGCTTTTTAGTTATGGAATTTCTGCTTCAGTGATCAAAAAATACCTTGAAAAAGCTATAGAGGAGGTGAAAAAATGGAAAAAATGACTTGTAGTGAAATAGCCTACCTTTTAGCTTATCCTCCCAGGGTTAACGAGCTAACTCCTTACTGGCTGGCTGAAATTATTGCAAGGGGAAGAATGATTCACCAGAGGCTTGGATTTGATAATATCAAAAGCTTCCAGCGAATTCTAAAGCTTAACAGCGAAAGTATTTTGATTACTGGCTTACCTGACCGAATTGATAACAATTTTTGCTATGAATTTAAGACTTTTAGCAAGAAAACCAGGAAAAAGGTGGTAAAATGTGGTGAAATCCAGTGCAAATGCTACACTTTCATTACTGGTTTGCCTTCAAAGCTGGTGCTTTATGATGTTGAAAAGGAGAAAATTGTTAGCGAAAAGATTATCAAGTATTCTCCAAAAGAATTTAAGCGAATTGTTAAGAAAGCTTTGCAAATCCAAAAGTTGATTAGGGAATTCAAGCAGACCTACAAAAAAATCCAGAATGGAGTATAATTTAAGTAGCACTTTTTAAAAAGTGCGAGTCCAAGCCAAGGCGCCAGCTTGGGCGACCCTCCCATAAGGGAGGGTTTTTTATTGACAAAAAAGAAAAAATGCTTATAATGGGATAATACCAGCCAGAATGAGAATAGGAGGTTGAGCTCAACCAAACTGCTCTCATTCTGGCTGGGAGCAGTTTTTTTATTATGGCAGAAAGAGAACTTTATCATAATGAATACGAAGAAAAAATCTACGAGATTTTAGATAATTCGCTTATTTTTCATCTGCCAACTATTGAATTTTTAATCAAAAAGAAAGATTGGGAAGCTTTAAATTTATTCGTGGTTTATGTGTATTTTTCTAAAAAACAAAAAAATAGTAAGCGAGTTTGGGTTTCTAATGAATTTGCCAGAAAAAATATGGGATGGAGAAAGAAAAAATTCCTTGAAGTAAAAAGGAGATTAATGGAATACGGCATTATAAAGGTAGTGCCCTATAAAGAAAAAAGTCCAAAAAGCAAGGGAATGGTAATAAAAAAGTGGTTTGTTGAAATCAAGCCTTTATTAAACGCCGAAAATATTTTGAACGCCGTTAAAACCTCAGAGGTTCCCGAAACGGCAGACCTCAGAGGTTCCCATTCCTCACCTCTGAGCAATGGGAACCACAGTTCAATAGTAATAACTTCTTTATTATGCAATAGTAATAATATATCTCTCTCTAAAGAGAGAGAGTCGCAAGATAAAACTTGCGACAGACCCTTTTCTTTTAAAGAAAATTTAGAAAAACTTTTGAATTGTAAACAACGCCATATTAGAATTATTGGTCTCTACTTTAAACATAAAGGCTTCGTATTTGATAACAAGGAGCAATTTCAAAGCGCTGTATCTCGGAACCTGCGTCCCGCTCGGCGTCTGGTTGGCTACTCTGACGAAGATATTTTAAGGACTTTTGAGTGGTTAGATGAGGAAGAATACCTTGAAAAATGGACTTTGGAAACGGTGGAAAAATACATTGATGAGGTTAGAAAAATAAGGCTTGAAGTTCAAAAAGAGCTTCAAAGGTCGCAGGATGAGCAAAATAAATTATGAAATACTACGCTTATTTTTCCGATACTGAAACTTTTGAACCTTTAACTGAAGAAGAAAAGGCAAAATTACTGGAGAAAATGAAGAAAACCAAGTTTGTCTGGAATGGAAGGACTGTCCTTAAGAAAATGGTGCGAATTTTCACTGAAAAACAATATCGGATGCTTAAAGGTTGGGATTTAAACGATGAAAATGATCGGAAAGAGGTTGAAGAATATTTCAAGCGAATGAAGGAGCTTACGAAGAATTTTGATGGCGATTTAAGCTATTATGGTGAGGTTTTAGATGAAAAGAAAAAATGGGTTAAAAACGATATTTTAGGCGGTGAAATTGGTTTAATCCTTTTAGCTGAAGAAATGGGAGCGATTTGCAAAAAAGGTGAAAACTGGGTGATTAAGGGCAAAAATGGGAAAACTCCAGAATGGAACTATTTTTATGAGCTTAAAAGAGCTTTGAAAGCTTATGAGGAGCTTTACACTTACAAAGATGAGGAGTGGGAAAGGGAAAATAAAGCAGGAATTGAGGCGATAAAAGAAAGGTTAAAGGCAAAATTTCAGTTATCCACACTTGACAAAAATGAAAAAGAGGATAAAATAGAAGAAAATGAAACATTTTGAAACAGGCATCGTTATATAAAATAAGACAATGACAAGATTTTCAAGCTTAAACAAAAGAAAAAAAAGTGAAGAGTTATTGAAAGAAGCACAAGAATTGAGGCGATTGCATATTGAAGAAGGTATGCCAATTTTACACATCGCTAAAAAGATTAACAAAAGCTATTACTATGTCTGGCAAAGAGTTCATTTAAAGCTTAAAAATCTGCAAGATTTAATTAAAACCTCTTCCGATGGTGAAGAGGTAAAGGTCGCCAACGAAGTTAGCGAGGTTAATGAAAATGAACGAAAAGATTTTAAAGAAGCTAATTAATCTTTATCAGGATGAGGATATTCCAGACGATTTGATGTCTTTGTGGATTGAAAGATGGTTGGAAGATGAAGATTGGGATGAATGGAAAGAAGGTGATCTTTTAAGAAAAAATGAACAGGAAAATTGAAATTCTTGCCTACATCTTAATCTGGATTGGAATTGCTGTTTTTACCATCTACTCCGTTTTAACTGGAGTTGAGAAGCACGAAAAAATGGAATGTGAAAGATGGATTGAGATGAGTAAACATTTGCCAGATTGGTATTGGACAGAATGGCAGATTGAGCAATGCAAACACTATGGATACCAGATACCAGAAAATCAACAAATTAGAAGAGCTGATTAAACAGCTTGAAGAAATTGAAAGACAGCTGAAAGAAATGCCAGCCAAAATTATTGATGCTTTAGTTGAAAGCAGAGTTGAAGAAATTAGAAGACAACAAAATTATGGAAGAGAAGAAGAAAGAAGAAGAAATTAAAAAAGCATTAGAAGAAAAAAGAAGGCAAATTTATATTGCTCAAAAGAAAAAGGAGAAGATGATAAATGAAACTTTAAGCAAGCGTGATAAGTCAGTGCAACGAGCTTCAGTTCAAAGAGATGCAGTGATGCTTTATAACACTTTTCTGGAAACTTTTGGAAGGGAGCCAAATGAAGAGGAGGTGGAAAAGATGATGGAAAAAATTATGGAAATTAAGGAATGGTTAATGAACATTTACGAAATTGAGCGAAAATATGATTTTCTGGAGTTAAAAGAGATGATTAAGGGGTATTTAAGAGCAAAGCCAGTGAAAGAAAAAGAAAGACCGATTGAAGATGAAAAACCTCCATTTTAAACTATGGAACTTTTTGAACAATTTTTTAAACAAAGAGAAATAAAATTCAAAGCTTGGGATAAAAAAAGAAAAGTGATGATTCCTTGTGCTACGGTTGATATGGAATGGCATAAAATGAGAACAAAAGAGAAAGATAGATATATTCTGGTGCAATATACGGGTTTGCAAGACAAAAATGGGAAGGAAATTTATGAAGGAGATATTGTAAATTTTGAAAGAGAAGGAAATTTTGTAATTTTATGGAATAATAAAAATTATGCAGGAGTGTGGACTTTTTCACCTATTTCTTTTCAAATTTATTCTCCTTGTTGGTATGGTGATTGGGATAATAAGAAATGTGAAGTTATTGGCAATATTTTTGAAAATCCTGAACTTTTAAACCCTGATAATTTCTAAAAACTATGCAAGTAGCAAAAGAATGGCTTAAGCAAAATAAATTTTTACCAAAACTTTCTTTGAAGGAAAACAAAGAAGTTGTTGTTGGCTTACTTGGCGGTGAATTGGTAGAATTCACCGATCCAAAAGGGCGAACAAAAAAAGGGTTGAGGTTATATGTAGTCCATCAAAAAGAAGTGAAAACGATTTTGACTACTTCTCGTCAGTTAATTGAACAATTAGCGGAAATTCCAGAAGGAAGTGTAGTGAAGATTATAAAAAGGATTATTAATCAAAAGACGGTGTATAAAGTAGAATTAGTGAAGAAACCTGAAGAAATTGTCGACCAAATGTTGCCTTATGTTGAGAGGTTGAGGCAATACAAAGAGGGAGTGGGAAGTGAAATTGAAAAAACAAATGAAAGTAGCAAAAGATTTTCTTCAAGAAAATCAACCAAAAAAAGAACTGACAATTGAAAAAATTGCTGAAATTTTGAAGACAAAAGATGAATTGACACCTCAAGAAGTGATGAAATTTAGAGAATTTTTAGCGGCTGAATACTTCTATCTTGGAATGGAACTTGCAATGATTTTGATGAAAAAACCTGAAGTCTGGAAAAATATCAGAAAATCAGTAAAATCAGATAGAAAGGCAGATATGGAATATGATGCAACGGAATGGGGAAAAAAGGAAATTGTTTTGAAAATGAAGCTTAAGGGGATTGAAAAAATGCTGTCAGCGTTGAGGTCAACATTAGAAATTCAACAGGGCGAGGCAATGAATCTTTACTAAAGGTCGCAAAAGTTGAAAGGAAAAATGACTTCTCAAGAACTTCTCGAAACAATCTTAAAAGCTTTTGTTAATCATCCAGAAGAAATCAAAGTAAACAGAAAAGTTGACGAAATGGGTGTTTTTTACGAAATTGAAGCTCATCCAAGCGATAGAGGACTGATTATTGGCAAAAAAGGAAGAATGGTTTTGGCATTGAAGCAGATTTTAAGAAGCGTTGGTTTTAAAACTCGTGAAAGAATTAGCATTCGAGTTAAGCAAGAGTAAAAGGTCGCAAAAATTTTGAAAATAATATGCTTAAAGTTCTGTTGCAAGAGGAAATTACTCCTCAACCAGAGGAACAAGTTGAAACTCAACCTGAAGAACAACAAGAAGGAGGAGAAGAACAAGCAGAAGCACAGGTTGAGGAGTAAACCTACTACCCTGCTTCCGAGCTGTTTTTCCACTCCAAACCTGGGAAGCTGGGAGTGGATGGAAAAGCAGTCTCGGGGCAGGGTAGTAGAAAAAATTTATGTCGAGCAGTAAAAAAATCATTTTAGCGGTTATCGTTATTTTTGGAGTGTTAGGATTTGGCTATCTTTTAGGACAAAGCAATCAAATTCAAATCAAAGTTGGAGAAGAAAAAGGATTTGAAAATTTAACTTTAATCACAACTCAACAACAAATTGATGCTTTAATTGAAAAATTGGCTGAATGTGAAAGCTCTAAAAATCCTTTAGCTTTGAATACAAAAGACCGAGATGGAACCGCTTCTTATGGATACCTTCAATTTAAACCTGAAACTTTTAGAAAATATGCGATAAAATATGGGTTTATTGGAGAAAATGCAAGTTGGGATTATGTGATGACGGTGATTTGGGATAAAGAGATGCAGATAAGGGTGGCAAGGGAAATGTTAAAGGATGAGGAGGTAAATCCAGCTAAAGAATGGCCGTTATGCTGGAGGAAGATAATGAAAAAAGGTCGTTAGAAAAAATAAAAAAAATGGCTAAAGGATATCCTATAACAAAAGAAGAAGCTAAAATGATTATTAGTGAATGGAACATTTGTTGTTGTGAAAGTTTTGCAAAAGCAAAGAAATTTAAAGGCAGAATGGAAATTTATCAATATTTAGCTAAAAAATTTAATCGTAGCCCTTATATTATCGCTGAAATTGTTAATTATCCTGAATGTAGAGGAATAGATAAAGAAAAAGTAAAGAAACCTTATTGGGAAGTCAAAAACTAATCCCGCTCGGCAACCTAAAAAGTTGTCGGGATAAGGGCTGGGCGTTCCCAGCCCGACCGCCAGAACAAAGACCTTTCTTTCTTCTACCTGAAAAGGGGAAGAAGGAAAGGGGACAATGGCTGGCGGGCTATATTAACGCAATAAGATAGAAAAAGGGGTTTCTATATCAACGCAATGAAACAAAAACTTTGTCCATATTGCAAAAAGGAAATGACCGAGATTGTTAGGATGTTGGATGATGATAAGACGCCAACTTACAATACAACCTGGATTTGTGAAAATCCAGAATGTCCGTTTTATATCAACTACCGAAAGCTAAAAAATTGGAGGAGAAGTAGTTCAATTTTGTTTCCAAAACAGCCAGAAAGGGTTTATAACAAGTGAAAGGTCGCAAAGCTAATCAAAAAAAATGGCAAGAAGAAGAAAAAAAGCCAGAAGAAAAAGAAGAGAAAATCCAAGATATTTTGGAAGAAGAGGAGCGGTAAGAGATATCAAGAGAAAATGATCAAAAAAGCTTACCAGGAAAAAAATGTAGGAGTGATAGTTGGAGATGGAGAAGTTGGAAGAGCTTTATGGTTAGTTTTGGTTGGAAAATTTCCAATCTATCTTTTTGGCAAACATAACATTAGAGAAATTTCAGAAGAAGTTTATTGCCTTCACATTTGCTTTCCTTACTCAAAAGAGTTTGGAAAAGAAGTTAAAAAATATCAAAAGCTTTATCAGCCAAGATTTACTGTTATTCATTCAACTGTTCCTGTTGGGACTTCAAGGAAATTGAAGGCAATTCATTCACCAGTGATTGGAATTCATCCATTTTTGGATAAGAGTTTAACCACTTTCACAAAATTTTTAGGAGGAGAAAAAGCATCAGAAATAGCCGATTATTTTAGAAGAGCTGGCTTTAGAGTTTATCTTTTTGACAAACCAGAAACAACCGAGTTAATGAAGCTTTTATCTACAACTCATTATGGACTTGAAATTGAATTTGTTAAAGAAGTGAAACGCCTTTGTGGCAAATATAAGGTTCCTTTTGAAGCTTGGACACTTTGGGTTGAAAACTACAATCAAGGCTATGAGAAACTGGGATTTCCAGAATATAAAAAGCCAAATTTGATTCCGATAATGAGAAAAATTGGAGGTCATTGTGTTTTGCCAAATTGTGATTTATTAGATTCAAAATTTGCTGATTTGATAAAAAAATTAAATGCTTGATTTAATCATTGAAATTTTTCTTGATTTGCTAAAAGGATTGTTAGGATTTTTCATTTTTGCCACTGTAGTTTGGATGTTTTATCAAGCTATTTTTGGGGAAAATCGGGAAGAATAAAAAAGCCCCCAAGCTTTTGGGAGCTTCCAAGCTGGGAAACTTGCCAGCGTTAAAGGGAAGCCCAGAAGCTTGGGGAGCGATAAAAGTCCCGAACTTTTTTCCAGAATTGGAAGAAAGAGCGTCCAACCTTTAAAATTCCAGAAGGATTTGAAAGACCACGAGCTTTTAGGAAATTTTGAAAATCTTGGATAATTCTTTGTTCAAACCTTTGAAGCTTTTCTTCATTACCTCCAGCACAACGCCAAAGAATTTCAGCTTTTTCAGCATCAAATTTTTCAGGAGAGCAATCAAACGGCTTCTTTCTCAAAGCGGCACCGATAACTGTTTCAGTTTGACAATCAACCAAAAAAGTTTCGCCAAGCCATTCAATACATTCAAAGCGTTTCAAATCTTTTTCACTTTTGACAAATTGTTCTTCCAAGCTTTTTTCCCTACCTTTGTAGCCATTGCCTTTGTAGCCATACCAACCAGAAGTTTTCCAGCAAGCATATTGAAGAGCCATTGCCATTCCTAACTGCTTTGACATTCTTTCTGAAAAATTTGCCCGTTTTGCTAAAGTGTAGCTGATAAAAGCAAGGATAGGAAAGCGATTGATAAGCATAAGCCGATTTAAAGCTTTCGACCTTTAAACAAGCCCAAAACCTGCCCGCCCGAAAATGAAGATTAAAAGGATCAAGCTAAAAATAAAGATTTGAGAAATTCGGCAAGTTCAATTTCGTTTTTAAATCTTTTTTCATATTCTGTCCCGTCTTTATCTTTGATTTTGATAATGAAGCCAATTGGAAAAACTGAATGTTTAAAAACGCCGTAGATTTCAAATTTGCTTTTTTTCCAGTCCCAAGATTGAAGAAGCTTTTTTTTGAGCATAGATTTTTAAAGCTTTCGACCTTTAACCCTTTAGCCTTTCCACCAGCCGGAGCTGATGGAAAGGGAAAGGATTAAAGATCACATTCAGGCTTCAAACAAGTTTCATAAAGCTTTTCGATCAATTCAAAATTTTGTCCATGTAAAGGGATTTCTTCTCCTCCATCCCACTCTTTATAGTAATAAACAGCATTAACTAAATAACCTTCATCGTTAATAGCCAAATAAAAACCATCAGAAGGACCACCCCAACTGAATTGAAGATCAGCGCCATCCCACGATAAAATATGATTGCCTAATTCTTCAAGCGGATCATTAGCGTTTAAAATTTCTTCAATTTCTTTCATTCTTTCTTTTAAGTTTTCAAGAGCAATTTTTTTATAGTTTTTCATGGTTTTTTAAAGCTTTCGACCTTTTTTTCTTTTTCTTTTCTTTTATCTCCTATTATATTTAACGCCTCAATCTTGTCAAGTGTTACATTGTGGAAAACTCCGCGCGCCA
>Ga0190363_1000189_pt1 | contig 34371 bp, 34 predicted proteins | sample 48721867_MG_FD_161272 | JGI IMG/M metagenome (GOLD analysis project Ga0190363, IMG submission 161272) | Hydrothermal vent microbial mat bacterial communities from Southern Trench, Guaymas Basin, Mexico - 4872-18-6-7_MG | ecosystem: Environmental > Aquatic > Marine > Hydrothermal vents >... | reverse complement strand
GAAATTTCAAATGTTTTTTGAAAAAATCTTTCAAAAAAAGAGGTCTTGTAGTTTATTTTAGCAAAGCAAATTTCAAAAAAAACCAAACCAAAAAAGAGAGAAAAAACAAAAAGTTTTTTGAGAAAGGAGGGTTTCATTATTTATGTTATTTTATAACGTTTATATTATTTTATAACATATTATAACAAAAAATTTATTTTGGAAGAGAAACCGGACATTTTTTGAGAAGATAAAGAAGTTTTTTAACCTCAATAGTAGCAACACAAACTACTTTGTCAGCACCTCCATAATAAACAAATATTTTGTCTCCCAAAAGAACATTTCCACAAGGAAAAACTACATTAGGGACTAAACCTTCTTTTTCAAAATCAAACTCTGGTTCCAAAAGAGGATAAATTGTCCTTGCTAAAACTTTTAGAGGATTTTTTAAATCTAATAAAACAGCTCCCACCCTATAAACCTTTTCTTTTTCAGAAAATCCATGATAAAACATAATCCAACCTTTTTTGGTTTTTATTGGTGGTGCACAGGCACCAATTTTTCCACTATCCCACCATCCTGGTCTGGTAAAAATCCAACGGTGTTCTTCAAAAAATACCTTTCCTTTAAGAGATAAAGTAGAAGTAAAAGAATAGTCAATGTCATGGCCAACCCTATGGATTATTAAATATTTTCCTTTAACTTTTTCAGGAAACAAAGAGGCATTTTTGTCATTTAAGTCAGCTGGAGATAACAAAACAGGTGGGGCAAAATTCCATTTTTTCTTTAAAAAGTCTTTTACAGAAATCCAACTTAAAGCTACTCTGGGAGTGTAACCATCGAAAGCGGTATAGAGAAGGTAAATTTTATTTCCTATTTTGGTAATTCTTGGGTCTTCGCAACCACAAGATAAATTTTCGTTTGCTCTTTTCTCAAAATTAGCTCTCGGCAAATAGATTGGATCTGGAGAGCGCCAATCAATATGAAATCCATCTTTACTTTCAGCATAACCTAAAACAGAAATATTGTCTCTTCCAATTGCTCGATAAATTATATGAACTTTTCCCTCTAAATAAATAGCAGTGGGATTAAAAGTTGCTTTGTCTTCCCAAGAATGAGAGGGGTTTGGAGTAATGATTGGATTTCCAGAAAACTTTATCATTTTTATTCTTTTTTCTTTTGTCAAAAGCAATTCCTCTAAAAGGGAAGACAATTTTATATAAGCTAAACAACAAGTAGTATCTGCAGCTCCATAATAAAGATAAATCCAGTCTTTTTTTATTAAGGCACCTGAAGGAAAAACAACATTTGGAACTCTTCCTATTTTTTCATAATATTCTTTAGGAGTTAAAACAGGAACTTCTAATCTTCCAACAATCTTTAAGGGATTTTTTAAATCAAGTAATAAAGCCTCTACGGTAAATAAAGGATGAGGAGTAAAATAATCTTTAATGTAAGAATAAAGCAACAACCATCCTTTTTTTGTTTTTAGAGGAGGAGTTCCAACTTCAATATGGTCTTTTAAATCTCTTTGCAAAGGTAGAGAATATTTTTCAAAATTTTGATACCACTTTTGCCACCAATCTAATGAATATATCTGATCTTCTCTTTTAAAAGAAACTAAACAAATTTTTGCTGGAGGTCTATCAGTATGTAAAGTCAAAATTGCCCAAATTTTTCCTCCAATCCTTTCTGGGAAAAGAGCCATCGCTTTTGCATTAAAAGGAGTAATTAGATATTTTTTTTCAATTTTTTCAAGATCTCTTGTAATTGCCAAACCCACCTTAATTCCTTCAGCTTTAGGAGGATAGACAGAAAGAGCAGTATAAAAAATATAATATTTGTTTTCAAATTTTGTAATTCTTGGGTCCTCACAGCCAAATTTTTCCCAGTCTTTTTCTGGAAAAATTAATCTTTTTCTATTTTTAAAATTAATTCCATCTCTACTTTCAGCAATGGCAATATCAGAAGTCAAAATATCTTTCCTTGCTGAAGAGTGATAGTGTGGAAGAGAAACCGCTCTATACAAAAGGTAAATTTTGTTTCCTTTTCGAATAGGACAACCATTAAAAACAGCTTCTCCTTCCCAAGCATGAAAGCTTACAGGTTTTAAAATCGGATTTTCTTTTGCTCTTTTAATTATCATTTTTGCTTTAAAACTTTCTTTTTCAATTTCTCTTTTTTTAATTTCAATTTTGGTTTGCTTTCAGATATTAAAGCTTCCAAAAAATCATTTAAATTTGCCCAGGCGCAAGATACATAATTGTCAGCACCACCATAATAAACCAAAAGTTTTTCATCTTTTATCACAGCTCCACAAGCATAAACCACTCCTGGTTTAAATCCATTATTTTCAAAATCTTCTGATGGTTCAATTACTGGCTCCTTGGCACAAACAATAACCTTTGTTGGTTCATTTAAATCCAAAAGCATTGCTCCGACTTTGTATTTTTCAGGTTCTAATTTATCATGAGCATGATAAAATATTAACCATCCAAATTTAGTTTTTAAAGGCACAGGTCCTACTCCTTTTATCTTGCTTTCCCAATGCCAATATTCTTTGGCAGGAAGAGGATCCCAATAGCTTTTAATAAAGGTTTTTCCATCAAATTCTAAATTTTCAAAATAGCTAATTTGGATTGAAGGATTTAAAGAATGTAAAATTGCATATTTGCCTTTAATCTTTTCTGGAAACAAAACCCAATTTTTGTGAATTTCATTTGGAGGAGAAATAAAAACAGGACTTTGCCATCTCCAGTTTTTGTTTAAAAAATCTTTTACTTTTATAGAAGTTAAAGCCAATCTCAATTGGGAATCAAAAGCAGTATAAATCATATAAATTTTTTCTTCATTGTTTACTCTTGTTAGACGCGGGTCTTCACATCCTCCTATACTTCCTCCAGAGGCAAAATTAAAATTGTTAAAAAATGGAAAGGGCGAAATGTGTTCATAAACTGGATAATTTAGTCTTTCTTTAATTTTAAAACCATCCTCTGATAAAGCATAGCCAAAACGAGAAATTCCATCTTCTCCAATTGCCCGATAAATAAAATGAACTTTATTTTCCAATAAAATTACTCCTGGATTAAAAGTTTGCCAATTTTCCCAACCATTTTCAGGTTTGGGTGAAATTATTGGAGATTTTTCAAATTTAATTAAAAATGGTTTTTTTGTTTTTTCTTTTTTTCTTTCTTTTTTTCTTTTTTGGCTTTTTTTAGCTTTTGGAGAGGTTTTTTTTCTTTTTTTAACCTTTCTTTTAGGAGAGCTTTTTTTTCTTGGCATAATTTACTTTAATATTTTAAAAAATCGGCGACCTTTTGATTATTGAAATGATAATTAAAAATCTAAAAAAAATCAATTTTCCAAATTTAACTTTTTTTGTAACAAATTTCTACAATAGCTAATTCTAAGGGAAGTTGCGCAATCGGAGAATATCTCATCTTATTTTGGGCATCTAAAAATAAATTGATAATTCTTGAAAGTTCAGCCTGACTAACATTTTTGGCTTGAAGAGAAAGTTTTTTCATTTGTTCTTTTGTAAGAGTACTAAAAAGAGGATTGGCAAAACTTTCTTTTCCTTCAACGATTTTGAAAATTAAAATTTGTCTTAAATAATTAATAAGGGATTTGGTAAATTGTTGAAAATCTATTCCTTTCTCTCCAATTTCATTTAAAAAGTTAATTGCCGAAACTGGATTTTTTTCTAACAAAAAGTCAACAAATTTAATTAAGCTTTCTGTCTCTACAAAACCCAACAATTCTTTTACATCTTCCAATTCTATTTCTTTCTCTAAAGTGCTAGCAAAAGTAATGACTTTTTCTAAAATACTTTCAGCATCTCTCAAGGCCCCACCACAAGACAAAGCTATTAATTCTAAAATTTTTTTATCTAAATTTACTTTCTCTTTTTGACAAATAAATTGGAGTTTTTTCAAAATGTCAAAAAAACTCAATTTTCTAAAATCAAACCTTTGACAACGAGACAAAATAGTAGGAATCATTTTGTGAATTTCTGTGGTCGCTAAAATAAAAATAACTCTTTCTGGAGGTTCTTCTAATGTTTTTAAAAGAGCATTGGCAGCATCTTTTGAAAGCTGATGTGCTTCGTCAAAGATAAAAACTTTATATTTTAATCTAGTAGGAAAAAATTTCACTCCCTCTTTTAATTCTTTTATCTCATCAATTCCTCTGTGAGAGGCAGCGTCTATTTCAATTAAATCTAAAGATCTCCCTTCAATAATTTCTCTGCAGGCAAGACATTTATTGCAAGGTTCAAATTCTCCTTTTTTTCTTTCAAGGCAATTGATGGCTTTGGCAAAAAGTCTGGCAACGGTAGTTTTTCCAGAACCCCGAGGACCTGAAAATAAATAAGCATGAGAAATTCTCTCTTTGGCAATAGCGGTAGTAAGGGTCTTGATTACATGTTCTTGACCCAAAACCTCTGAAAAGGTTTGAGGTCGGTATTTGCGATACAAAGCTAAATTCATAAAATTTTAAATTTCAGCTATTAAAAAATCCAAGGCACTTTCTGGAGAAATTTGACCTGTTTTAATTTTCAAATCTACAAAAAAAATCTTTTGATAAATTCTTCTTATCTCTTCTAAAGAAAATTTTTTTGCTTGAAAACTACTCTTTTTAACTACAAAAGGATGGGCATTCAATTTCCCCCCTGATTTTAAAATTAAAATATTTCTCAACTGAAAATTAATCATTGCCAAAAGATAAAGAGGGGAATCTCCTTTTTCTAAATGCTGATGGATCAAATTAATAGCTTTCTTTTTATCTCTTTGACAAATGGCATCAACTGTCTTGAAAATATCAGGTTCTATTTTTGGGCCTACTAAAATTTCTACATCTCTTTTTTCAATTTTTTTTCCATCTTTATAATTTACTAATTTTTGAATTTCATTTTCCATCTGCCACAAATCATTTCCAACAAAATCTATTAATTTAGACAAGGCTTTCTCTTCAATCTCTGTTCCATATTTTTTAAATTCTTTTTTCACCCAGTTTTTTAATTTTTCACCAGATAATAATTTAAATTGTTGCCATTTGCTATATCTCTTTAAAGTCTCGAAAAATTCATCATTTTTGGGAATTTCTCCCTCTTGAGAAAACAAAATTGTATTTTCAGACTTAGAAAATTTTTTTATATTTTCTAAAAATTTTTTTTTAAAATCTTTGTTTTTATCAATATTTTTAATAATAAAAAGTTTTTTTTCTTTGAACATTGAAACTGTCTGGAATTTTTCTTTTAAAAATTGAAAATTAAGCTTTTCTCCTTCAAAAAAAATCAAATTCAAACCACTCTTGTGGAAATTTTTATAATAAGAAACAATCTCTTTTATTTTTTTTCTCAATCTAAAAACATCTGGCCCAAAGAGAAACAAAATCATAATTTTTTATAACTTTTGGCATTTTTCACAAAAATAACTACTTCTGCCTTTAATTTTCAGTCTTTTAATTTTGCTCTGACATCTAAAACATTTCTCCCCTTCCCTCCTATAAACCTTTCTAATTTCATCAAAATTTCCCTTCTCTCCCGTAATTCTTCTATAATCAGAAATTGATTCTCCGCCTCTTTTTATTGCTTCTTTTAAAATTTCTTTCATTGCTTTGAAAATTTCCCTCAATTGGTTTTCTTTTAATTCAAAAACCTCTTTTAAAGGATGAATTTTTGCTCTCCACAAAATCTCATCAGAATAAATATTTCCAATTCCAGCAATAATTTTTTGGTTCATTAAAACCTCTTTTATCTTTCCTTTTTTGGGAAGGACTTTTTTGAATTTTTCAAAAGTAAAATTTTCATCTAAAGGTTCAGGTCCCAATTCTTCAATTTCTTTTTCTAATTCTTTTTTGTCTAAAAGAGTAACTTTTGCAAATTTTCTCAAATCAGAAAGTCCGAGTTGAAAGCCATTATCTAAATAAAAAATGAGATGTAAAAAAAGATTGATAGGATCTTTTAAGGGTCCTTCTATTTTGCTTTCAATTTTTATTTTTCCTCTTTCTTTTTTTATCTCCCATTTTCCCAAAAGTAAATGCCCAGTTAATTTTTGATGAATTAACAAAAAAGAAGGAGGTTTTCCAGAAAGATTAAAAATAATATTTTTCCCCCTTCGCCAAATTTTTTCAATTTTCTTTCCTTTAATTTTCTTTTTAAATTCTCTAAAACTTTTTGGTTTCTTTATAATTTTCTCACAATCTGTCCAAACATCAACAAAAACTCTCCCTAAAATTTTCTTTTCCAAATCAGAAACTGTAGTTTGAACTTCTGGAAGTTCAGGCACATTTAAAAATAGAAAGTTTTTTATTTTAAAGCATTCCTTATCTTTTCAATAATCTCTCCAGGTGTAAAATGGGCTTTTATTAAATAGTCAACAGCTCCCAATTTTAGTCCTTTTTCTATATCCTCTTTTTGTCCTAAATTAGAAAGAATAATTACGGGAATTTCAGCCAAAATAGGATCTTCTTTTATTTGACTCAAAACCTCAAAACCATCTACTCCCGGCAAAATAAGATCAAGCAAAATTAAATCTGGTTTTTCTTCTTTAATTTTTCTCAAACCTTCTTCTCCATCCATTGCTTCCAAAGGTTCATAGCCTTCTTTTTGTAATTTTTGGGCAATTAATTCTCTTAAAAATTTATCATCTTCTACAATTAAAATTTTTTTTGCCATAAAATTTTATTTTTTATTCACCAAGACACTTTTTTACCTTTTCTATTACCTCTTTTGGATCAAATTCGGTTTTTATTAACCAATCTTTAGCTCCCAATTTTTTAGCCTTATCTAATTCTACTGGTTGACCAGAATTAGAAATGACGATGATGGGAATTTTTTTTAATTGTGGATCTTTATTAATTTCAGCCATTACCTCAAAACCATTCATTTTGGGCATTATAATATCTAATAAAATTAAATCTGGTTTTTCCTTTTTAATTAAATTTAATCCCTCCTCACCATCTCTGGCTAAAACCACTTCATACCCTTGTTGAAAGATTTTTCTCTTTAAAATATCAATCATTATCTCTTCATCTTCTATTATGGCTATTTTCTTTTTCACAATATTTTTTTCTAAAAATTTTTATTTTTATTCTTTGACCTTTTTTGGCGCCTCACTCACATTCTTTGCTAAAGGAAGAGTAAAATAAAAAGTAGTTCCTTTTCCTTCTTCTGACTCAAACCATATTTTTCCTCCATGGCTTTCAATAATATTTTTGGTAATAAAAAGCCCCAAACCTGTTCCTTCTGTCTGCATTCTCATTACATTGGGGGCCCTGAAAAATTTACTAAATATTCTCTTTTGTTGATCTTTTGGAATTCCTACTCCAGTATCCTTTATTGAAAATTCTATCTCATTTTCTCTCTCTTTCAAACTCACAGTCACTCTTCCTCCTTTAGGTGTATATGAAATAGCATTTTCTAAAAGATTTTGAATAGCCAATTTTATCTTTTCTACATCAACTTTTACTAAAAAAGAGCCATTTTCTACTTTTAACTCTAAAACCAAACCCTTATTTTCTGCTAATTCTTTATAAGAATTTACCATCTTTTCTACAATTGTGTCAAGTCTAATTAAAGTTGGTTTGTAAACATATCTTCCTTCTTCAATTCTACTTACATCTAAAAGATCATTTATTAAATGGATCATTCTTTCGTTAGCTTGATAGGTTTTTTCTATAAAATTTTTTTGCTCTGGGGTTATCTCTCCTAAATCTCCGTCTAAAAGCATCTTTAGTGTCCATTTAATAGCAGAAAGAGGAGTTCTTAACTGATGAGCTGCAATAGAAACAAATTCACTCTTTAATTCTTCTATTTTCTTTTCTCTACTAATATCGTGTAAAATAACCAAACTTCCCATTTTTTTCTTATTTGAACTAATGGGAACTAAAGAAACTTCCAAGACTAAATCTTTTTTAGGGCTCCATTCTTTACGAGAAACCTTTTTATCAAAGTCTCCTAAAATTTCAATTAAAGAACCAATTTGAGGAATTTTTGCTAATTGAAAAATATCTTTTCCTATTAAGTCTTCTTTTTTGATATTAAAAATTCTCTCTGCTTCGGGATTAACTAAAGTTAGTTTATTTTCTTTATCAAAAACCAAGAGTCCATCAGCAAAATTTTGAATGATAGCTAAAGTTTTATTTTTTTCTATTTCTGCTTTTTGGCGGGCTTCTTCTACATCTTCCAAAATGTTCATTAAAGCAAGTTTTGCCTGTTCTAATTCTTTTGTTTTTTTTCTTAATTCTTCCAATTCTTCTTCTCTTTTTTCTTTTATTTCTGCTAACTCCATTTCCCTTTCTGTCAACGTTTTGGCAATTCTATTCAATTCTTGAAGTTCTCTTTCTCTTTCTTCGCTCAACTGTTTCAATTGAAAAATCAAATCTTCCAATTTTTTTTTCTTAGTATCAGAATTTTCTTTTTGAAAAGAAATTTTATTTGTTTGCTCCATGTTGCTTTAACAATTCTTTATATTTTTTTAATTCCTCTTTTAATTTTGCATTCTCTTTTTTCAGTTCAATCATTTTCAATTCCCTTCCAACACTCAATTTATAAAATCTTTCTAATTCTTTCAGCTTTTCTCTTAATTTTTTTGTTTTTTCTTCATTTTCTTTCTTTAAAGCCAAGGCTTGTTCTTGTAATTGTCTGGTTCTCGCCCTAACTTTAATTTCTAAAACCTTTTTTGAATCTTCCAATTCCTCTTGATATTCTCTTATTTCTTTTACCATAAAATCCAAATGTCTACTTAATTCTTCTATTTCATCACCAGTCTTAATTCCAAAATTTACATCCAATTTTCCTTTGGCAACTTGTTCAGATAACTTTTCCATCTTCCTTATAGGAGAAGTTATTCTTTGACTAATAAGAAAGCTAATTAGCAAAACAAAAATAAAAAATGTTCCAATTAAAAGAGAGAAAACTTTTTTTAGATTATAATAAATCAAAAAGGCACTTTCTATATCTTGAGTAAAAATTATATACCACTTTTGGGGCAAGAAAAAATCCCAGCTAAAAATCAAAGAGGGTTTGTGTTCGGGCCAAAAAATTATTCTCTCTTTTGGAGCTTCTTGAAACTTTTTAAATAATCCAGGATAAAGAGTATTTATATTTTCTATTTCTCTTTGAGAAGACAAAGCAGTATTAGGTTGCAAATGCAAAATGACCATTCCTTTTTCATCTACAATAAAAAATTCCTGTTTTCCCGTTATTTTTTGAAAAATTTCAGTCAAACTTTTCAAACTAATATCAGCCACAATTACAAAAGAGACTTCTTCTTTTTCATTTTTTATGGGCAGAGCCATTTCAATTACTGGTTCTTTACTAAACAAAGAAGCAGTAACTTCAGAAGATATATATTTTTCTTTCCCTCCAATGATTTCTTGGTAATATTTAAAATAGGAATGATCCAAACCAATCAATTCACTTTTGTAAGGAAAAGTAAAATAAACTCTTCCTTGTTTGTCTAAAATCAAAAAACCATCAAAAATCTTTTCTTCATAAATTGTAAATTCTCTTTGGTATTTTTTTAAAAGAGTTAAAATTTCTTCCTTTTTTAATACCTCTTCTTTTTGTTCAAAAAAAACCTTTTCTTTTGAAATATGTTTTAAAATACTTTCACAAAGAGAAAAGAAAAAATTTATCTGATTAGAAACTTGCCTTGCCAAAAGGCGATGTCTCAAATAAATCTCTTGGCTAAAATAATCAGCTGATATTTTCTCAAAAGAAATAAATAAAATTAAAGCAGGGACAACTATCCCCAAAATAAAACTTGTAGCTATTTTCCAAAAAAGGGGAATTCTCATAAAAATTAAAATAAACTTTTTTGAAAAATATTATTTTTCAATTTATCATCTCTTTTTATTTTCTGCAACTCTTTTATTCTTTTAATCAAACTTTTAAATTCTAAAGCTTCAAAAAAATTAATTAATTTCGATTCATCCCATCCTTGCCATTTGCAATTTTCTAAATTAAAATTTAAGGGCACATTTTTATTTATTTTTGCCAATTCTTTACTTAAAATAGCTTGAGATTTAAATTTTAATAAACTCTCTTTTATTTTTGGTTTTAAAAATCTTGTCTTTGGAGAATTTTTCTCTATTTCGTCGTATAGATTTTCTATAGTCTTGAACTTCAATAATAATTCAATAGCGGTTTTCTCTCCTATTCCTTTTACCCCGGGAATATTATCTGCCAAATCTCCTCTCAAAGCCTTAAAATCTGGAAGTTGCCAGGGATTTAAATTAAAAAACTTTTCTCTAAAAGCTTTTTCATCTATCAAATTGATATTTTTTAGACCACTTTTTAAAAGATAAAGCTTGGTTTGATTTGTTACCAATTGAAGTAAATCTAAATCACCACTTAAAATGATAGTTTCTAAATTAGATACTAAGTTGGTAATAGTACCAATTAAATCATCAGCTTCAAATCCTTCTTTTTCAAAAAAAGGAATATTAAAAGCCTTTAACAATTCCTTTAATTTAGCAATTTGCAAAACAAGTTCTTGAGGAGTTTTGGGTCTTTGGATTTTATATTCTTTATATTTTTTGTGCCTGAAAGTAGGAGCAGGATGGTCAAAGCAAGCACAAATAAAGTCTGGTTCAAATTCTCTTAAAACCTTTAAAAGTAAAAGTGAAAAGCCATACAATGCTTCAACTCTTTCTTTCTTTTTTGTAGTCAAAGGAGGTAAAGCATGATAGGCTCTGTGTAAAATAGAATTTGCATCTAAAATGATAAATTTTTCCATAAAATTAAAAAATATTTGTTTTTAAGCGGTAATATTTTAAATGTGGTTTTTCTTTCCACAATTTTTTAAATTTTTCTTGCCATTTTATTTTCCAAAAATCAATTTTTGGTAAAAATAAAAATCCGTCTTTATAACCCAAATATCTTGTCTCAAAATGAAAATGCCAAAAAGCCATTTTAGCTGACACAAAAGCCATTTTTTGATTTTTTGTCTGGCAAGGAAGTTTTAAATTATTATAAAGATACTTTTTTTTACAAATTTTTAAAATTAAGGTTGGGAAAACCTCAATTAAATTTAAATCTAAAACAAAACCTTCTTTTTTCAATTTTTCTTTTGTTTCCAAAGCAAAATCGCAAAGTTCTGGCATAAAAGCTGGAGGTAAAGGCGAAACTCTTTCTTTTTTAAAAGGTTTCATTGACAAAAATTTTTCAAAAAGCCGAAATTTTCCTTTTCCTCTACCTCTTGTTAAGGGTGCATCTATAGCAATTGTTTTAATTTCTTTCAAAAAAGGTGAAATTTTATTTAAAATTTCTTTTCCATAAAAATCTTGGCATTTTTGGCACAAAAATGAAAGAGGTTTGCCATTTTGGTCTAGAATACAAAAAGCAGTGGTTTTATTTTCTTTTCCACCCAAATCTATTCCTAAAAATAAATTTCCCTTTTTAGCAGATTTTTTCAATTTTTTCTAAAATTTTTTTTCCAAATTCAAAAGTGCTCAAAGGATTTTTTTTAACAATATCTGGTGTTCCAAAACCTTCTTTCACTACCTCTTTTGTAGCTTTTTTAATTACCTCTGCTTCTTTTTTTAAATTAAAACTTATTTCCAACATCAAACTAACAGACAAAATTGTTCCTACAGGATTGGCAATGTTTTTTCCTTTGGCTTGAGGAAAAGAACCGTGAATGGGTTCATAAAGAGAAGTTTTTTTGCCAATTGAAGCTGAAGGTAAAAGTCCAATTGAACCCGAAATGACACTAGCTTCATCGCTTAAAATATCACCAAACATATTTTCTGTCAAAATTACATCAAACTGAGAAGGATTTTTAATCAATTGCATTGCCATATTGTCAACATACATCATTTCTAATTTAATTTCAGGTTCTTTTTTAGCAAATTCTTGAATTGTGTGGCGCCAAAGTCTTGAGGTAGCTAAAACATTTGCTTTATCCACCAAGGTTACTTTTTTCTTTCTCTTTTTTGCCAAATCAAAAGCAATTTTTGCTACTCTTAAAATTTCTTTTTTAGAATAAGAACAAAAATCAACAGCTTTATTTTCTTTAAAAATTTTTTTACCAAAATAAATTCCTCCAGTAAGCTCTCTAACAATAATAAAGTCAACATCTTTGAGAATTTTTGATTTTAAGGGAGAACAAGAAAAAAGAGAAGGAAAAGTAAAAATGGGTCTTAAATTAGCAAAAAGACCCAATTTTTTTCTCATTTCCAAAAGACCCTTTTCTGGTCTTATTTTTGATTTAGGATCGAGATCATATTTTGGGTCTCCTACAGCTCCAAGTAAAATAGCATCTGATTTCAAACAAAGTTCAAAAGTTTCTTTAGGAAAAGGATTTCCTTTTTCCTCAATGGCTTTAGCTCCAATTAATCCATATTGAAGAGAAAATTTGTGGCCAAAAATTTTGCCAATTTTTTCTAAAACTTTCACTCCCTGTTCTACTACTTCAGGTCCTATCCCATCTCCAGGTAAAACTAAAATTTTCTTTTCCATTAAAAAAATTGTGGGCGCGCAAGGATTCGAACCTTGAACCTTCTCGACGTCAACGAGACGCTCTACCATTGAGCTACGCGCCCAAAATTTTAATTATATTTTTAATTATAACTATTTTTTCTTCCACTTGCAACCGATTTTGTGTTCTTTTGCAAATTTTTCAGCATTTTGAATTTCCTTGTAATATTTAAGATTTGGTAAATAAAATCTGGCTACTGCAAAGCCATTTTTTACTAACAATAAATTAACATTCTTTCCATTTAAAAAAACATATCTTAAACATCTTCCATATTTGTCTACATCTTCTTTGTCTCTTTCTAATCTTACTTTTTTTCCTAAAATTAAATTTTCTAAATATTTTTTTGCTGGCAAATAGCAAGGATAATCTTTCTCATCTGCATCAATTCCCAAAAGTCTAATATGATATCCTCCTTCAACCAAAATAGTATCCCCATCAATGACTTTTGTCACCACAACCTCAAAAGAACTTGGACAACTCTTTTTTTTAGAAAAAACTAAATTTTTATTTAATAATTTAAAACAAAAAATTGAAATTATTATTAAAACTGAAAATACAAAAAACAAAAGGCCTTTTTTATTCTTTAAAAATTTTCTCATTTAATTTTTTCCTTGTTCCTCTTCCTACAAAACCCGTGCATTTTACCTGATAACCTGCATATCTTGAAATGTCTTTTTTGTATTTTTGACAAAAACACTGAACTCCTTTTTTAGTTTTTGGTCCAAACCACTTAGTAAATAAAACTTGGGAAAGACAACCTTCTTCAAATAAAATCCTTTTTAAATAAATTACATCTTCAAGATAGCTTCCATAATAAAGATTTCTTTTAAAAGAAAAATTTGGAGGAATTTTGGGAAGTCTTTTTTCCATTAATTTTTTAATTTTTTCTTGAATCTCTAAAATTTTTTTCTTTAAATTTTCAATTCGAGCTAAAAGCTTTTCTCTTTCTTTTTCTTCTTTTGTTTTTGGTCTAACAATAATAGAAAGAGAAAAAGAAGAAATTTTTGATTGTAAGGAATGTAAAGAAGGAATCAAAGTCAAGGTTTTCCATTTTTCTGAAAAGTCTTCAATGAAAATTTCTCCCCTTTCTTTTTCATCTAATTTTAAAGAATGAATTTCACATTTTTTTTCGTCTTTGCACAAAACAAAAACCACTTTAAATTCTTCTCCATCTTCTCCATCAAAAATTAATTTTAAATCTCCTTTTCCTCCAAAAATCCTATACCAATACCCAGACCAGGATTTTATTGAATAATTAAGATAAAATTCAGTTTTTTGGGTAGAAGGCAAAAATATTAAAGAAGGAACAACTTTTATATTTTTTAAGTTTTCGTTTTTGTAGCAAAATTTTTCTCCCAAATTGCAATCGTTTAAAAAAACAGCAATTAACCAATCGGTAAAAATTTGATTAAAATCTTCTTTAAAACCGTTCTTTTCAAGAGCTTCATTAATTGAGGGAATACCTACTTTTTTGGAATGAAGAGAATCAACTAAAATTTCTATTCCATAATGTTCTACTAAATATTGGACAAAAAGATTTATTACTCCATAATCTGATTTTTGATCTTTCCATTCTATCAAAGAGTCATTAGGATTATCTATAAATTGCTTTACTCTTTCTTTAAGATTGCTTTTTTGATATTCTTTGTCATATCCTAACAAAGTAGGAGCATATTCTGCTCTTGCTTCATTAAGCCAAATTTCTTCTTTTTCCCCTCTTAATCTTTCTTTTTGATTAAAAGTAATTAAATGCAAAAATTCATGAGCCAAATAACTCTTTATAATTTCAGATTTCAAATAAATTGCATTCAAATATACCATTTCTCTTTCATTTGATCTTGGATTTTCAACTTTTAAATATTCGTCACCGTTGTTAAAATACCCTCCCACTCCTTTTTTCATTTGGTGAAAAAAAATGGTAATTTTTTTATCGTTATCAATTCCAGGAGACCACTCCTTGCCAAAAATTGAAGTTAAAGTGGTATATATATTTTGGTCAAATTCTTTTGAGAGAGATTTTAAATTTTCTTTTACCTCTTTTTTTTCACCTTCTGTTAAATTTTGATACCAATTTGTCTCTACATAAAAATAACCATATTTTGAAATCTCAAATAGAGTACCTTCAACTTTTTCTCTTTTTTTGAAATCATAATCTTTGTCAACAAAAAAATTAACTTTTTGATTTAGAATGTCAGCTTTCAAACAAAGAGGGAAAAGTAAAGCAAAAACTATTAATAAAATTTTAATTTTTTTAAATAAAATTTTAATTTTTTTAATTTTTTCAAAAACAAACATATCACAAAATTTTACCAAAATTTACTTTTAAAAAAAAGAAAAAATCCAAAAAATTTTATTGGATAGATAGCGGTGGAGTTTTTGTTTTTTTGTTAATCTTTGCTTTTTAAATAATTTAAAAAAAACTTGGCCTTAAAAAGAAAAACAAAAGAGAGAAAATTTCATTGAGAAAGTGAATTCATTTTCAATCTCCATTACTGATATTTAACTATCAAAAATTATAAAAATTTTGTTAATTATTGTCAAAAAATACAACATTTTTGACATTTAAATGTCAAATAATAAAATTAAAGATAATAAACTGGATAAAGTAAATCCTTGAGTAAGAATATAACCTCTTTATGGCTTGATTGTTTTTTCTAACTTTATTTTCTCTCCACCAATGATTTAAAAAAAGAAAAAAACAAAAAGCCTCGGCTGAAAGCCGAGGCTTTTTGCCGCCCACAAGGAGAAGCGAAAATTAGTAACTAAGAGTAGCTCCATACACGGTCACAGAGTCACAAGCTTTCAATCCAGTTATCTCAGTTCCACCTGTTGGAGTGTAGCTGTAGGTCAAATGACTGTCTCCCCAGTAAAGCTCATCAGTACCAGAAGTATCACTGCTATCATATCCTTTCTCTCCTCCAATGTAGGTTGAAAGTCTGGCAGTAGTTTGAGCAGGATTTGACTCACCAGCTTCAATAGCAGTAGTATCTGCTTTTATCACATAAGTCTTTGAAGCTCCAGCAGCTATCTCTTCACCAGGGCTGATATTAAAGATAATTTCAGTAGTTGTAGGTCCAGCAACTGTATCTGAAGAAGTGGCAATTACAGTATCGCTTTCATCGTATAATTTAAACTGGCTAACCTGACTAGTAGCACTACTTACTCCAGTCAAACTTACCGTCAATTTCAATTGAGTCAAGGTCAAAGCTCTAGTGCCTGGATTTTCAATTGTGTATTTAGCAATTGGTTCTTGTGTGGCTGGCACACCGGTTCTGCTTCCATCCCAACCACTTACAGCACTCACCTCAGGAGCAGTATCTGTAAACAAGAAGTAATTAGAGGCAGTACTTGTCACAGTAATACCGCTACTCATTAAACCAGTTGAAGAGTAAATCTCCATATCGGTGGTGTTAGCAGATTTCACCTTAATTCCACCAACTGACTTTGAGGTCAAGGTTCCAGAATCTGTGATATCAGCTTTTACTGTCAAAACTTTTGATTGATCAGCAGGTAAGTTCAAATCCAAACCAGTAATTACTGCTTTACCATCAGTAATTGGGGTTCCTCCTGAATTCAACAAGGTGTCTCCATCGTAAAGATATACCTTAGAAATGTTAGCTGCAATACTGGTAGTGGTGTTCCACTTAGTAGAAGAAGCTGAAGTCAACTCTAAGGTAATCTTTTTCAAGGTCAAATCTTCATAAGAAGCCTCAAATTTGATTTTATTCAAGACAACTCCAGAATCTCCAGCCAAAATAATCTGTGAAGAAGGAGCATCAGCAGATCGAGAAATTGTCACTGAAGGAGTTCCAATAGTTACTGAACTTGAAGTCACATTGCTTGTAGGTCCTGAGGCATCCTTTCCGGAATCAACACCATAAGCTGTAATACCACTTTGTGGAATGTAGACATAGAAGGTTCCAGTAGAAGCATCAGTGGTAATGTCTGCAAATACTTTCAAGATCTCACTGGTGTTTTTAGCAATCGTCCAATTCACAGTTATCGTGTCTCCTGCGCTTGAAGGAGTGCTTACAGTGCTTCCCAATTGAGTTCCATCTTCTTTAGCCAAATACACATTCTGAATTCCAGTAGTCGTCGCATACTTTATCTTAATGCTAGACACTCTAATATCATCTGCTGAAGAAGCTCCTAAAATGAATTGTCCAACCTGGACATTTGTCTGACCAGTAGCCACTCTCTTTCCAGTAAATGAAGCATCTTTGTTAACACTCAATTCTACTCCACCAACACTTAAGGTATTAGCGGGATAGACACTAGAAGAGTCTGGCAGGTAAGTGTAGTCATTCGTAGAGTATCTCTTAGCATAGAACTTTCCAACATAAACAGTATAACTGTTTCCAGAAGTGGCATTAGCTGAAACGGTTCCCAAAACCTCTATTGTCTTTGTGTCTCCAGACTCTAAAACAATATAAGTTGAGAGATTCTGAGTGTCTAAATTACTGGCATTGCTGATAGTACTAGTAGTTTGCAATCCAGTGTCATCTGCTGAGACTGACAAATAGGTGGTGCCAGTGTCTGCGTCTTTTACTTTTATAGTTCCTGTCAATTTTGTTCCTGAATATTGAATAGCAATATTCATTTTCCTTATCTCTAATTTTTCACCCACTGCTTTCAAATCATATTTTGCCAAAACAACATCTTGACTACCAGGAGAAACTTTTCCAGTTGGAGAAGTCGCAGATTTTGAAACACTCAATGTTCCCTGTTTAATTCTAAAGTAACCATTATTCTCTACCGCAGGGAAAGCATTGTCGCCGTCACTTACTGTTGGCACGACATAAGCTCCGGTTGTCTTTCCTTTCACCATTACATCATAATCATTTTGAATTTGGACCCTAAAGTAATGAGTAGAACCATCTTCAACATCTACTTTTACTGTCAAGTCTTTACTCAATCCTTTTCCAATCTCATAAGGATTATCTAAATTAAAGGTGACATATCTATCAACTGCTTTTTCAGCGGTAGCTAACAAATCTCCTTCTTGGCTATAAAGTTTGAAGTTCTTTAAATCTTTCTCTTCATTAATAGTTCCTTCAATGTAAAGAACTAACTTTTCAAGTTGGACAGCCTCTTTTGAATTGCTTTGAGTAAATCTGAATTTAGCAATAGTCACTTCAGTATCACCTACTTCTACATTACCTGATCCAGAAGTTTGAGCTTCAGTCAAGCTCAAACCTCCAACGCTCTTTGGAGTAATTTGAACATTTCCCAAAGAATCTGATCCATCAGTAATACTCATTGTATTGGAAACAATCGGGAAAGTGCCATTAATTGTTACATCTCCTGATACAGAAATGTCATCTGCTGAAGCCACTTTAAAGTTGAGGGTTCCAGACTCAGCTGAACTACTAATATTGGCTTTAATGGTAATTGTCTTTGACTCTCCTTTTTTAATTTCCAAATCATTTTCTCCAAAATCAATGATTGCTTCTCCTTCATCAGTTAAGGCGGTAACAATATTTCCTAATCTATTTCCCTCATCATCCCAGGCACTTACTCCAGTAATGTTAGTATTGGCAATATAACCTCCTCTGGTGACAGTAATTCCAGTTACAGTAACATCGGTTCCCTGAGCAGTCAGTTTTAACTTTAAGATTGGATTATATAGAGAACCGTCTGGAATTACAGCAGCAGAAGGAGTATCTTCTGCCAATTCCACATTTAATCCTTGAACCTCAGGTTGCTCTTCTTCATGACAAGCAGAATCATACCAGTAATAACCTGCAGCGGTACATTCATCTTCAGTGGTAATCTCGTCAGCAGATTTTTTGACACAGCTTCCATCTACACATTTGTAACCTAAATTACAATCAGCATCACTCTGGCATTCAACTTGAGGCTGTTGGGGTTGTTGAGGTTGAGTAGCTTCTGCTGAGGCTAATAATTCATTTAATTTGGCTCTGTTTCCTTTTCCAACATAACCTGTACAAGCTACTTCATATCCAGCGTAGGCTGAAATGTCATCTTTATATTTTTGACAAAAAGCAATCACTGCATTTTTGGTTTTAGTACCAAAATATTCTGTTCCGGTCCAACTCTCGTGATCTGGTACTTCCACATCTAAAACTTTTTTCAAATAGACAACATCAGGATCAGACATTCCATAAGAAAGATTCTTTTCAAATCTAAATCCAGCTGGAATTCCTTCATATTTTGTCTGAGTAGTTCCTGTGGTTCCTCCTGTAGTTCCTGTCATTTGTTGTAATTGGCTCTGCAATTGATTCAAGGTTGCTGTCAATTCTGCAATGTATTCTTGCAATTCCTCAGTGGTACATTTTGAAAGGTCTTGTCTGCATTCATCACTAATTGCTCCAAAAGCAGTGCCAGCCACTAAGGCTAAAGCAAAAATACTAAAAACAATTAATAATTTTTTAAGATTACTCATAAGTTTGTTTTTTTGACCTTTTTAAAGTCGCGCTCGACCTTTTAAAAATTTTTAACCTTTATTTTGCGCCTTACGGCACAAAATAAGTTTTGGCGCGACTACTTTTTAGTCGCGGCAACCTCTTTTCCCGCTCTTTGCAGAGCAGGGAAAAAACCGCGACTTTATTTCCTTTATTATTATATTCTTTTAATTTTACTGATTTTCCAACCATAATTCAAGGGCTTTTTGATATTCTTCTTTTTCTGCTAATTTTTTCATCTTATTTAAAATTTCTTTTTGTTTTTCATTCAAACTTCTTTTTTCTAAATCAGAAATCAAATTCTCGCATTCTATTTTAGCTGAAATTTTTTCTAATTTTTCTATATTTTCTGGAGAAAAAAGAGGCTCTTTTGTTGCTAAAGATTGATTAAGTTTTTTAATCTTCTCTGTAATCTCTTTTGTTTCTTTGATAATCTTTTTTCTTACTTCTGGTTTTGTTTGGCTAAAGTCTAATTTTGCCAATTTCCTTGTCACTTCAGAAACATTTTTTTCTACTATATCAGCTAATTTTTTTAAATTTTCCTTTTTATTTTGAGAAAAAGTTATTTTAGGAAGAGGCTCTGTGGGAAAACTTTGATAGGTAAAGTAAACATTGAATAAAACAAAAATACTTGCCATTCCTAAGGCTAACCATTTTAAAAAGTCCTTTTTAAATTGAAAAAAGAAAGAAGGACTTTCTCCTAAAATTTTCTTTTGAGTCAAAATTACCCATTCTCTATCTGGCTTTATCTGAGAGAGTTTTTTCAAATTTTGAATGATTTCTTTTTCCTCCATTACTATTAAGACGCTTTTTCATCAATTTTGTTACGCTAATTCTTTTTTTAGTTTCTGAATTGCCCGATGAATTAAAACCCTTACCGCTCCCTCACTTTTTCCTATCATTTGGGATATTTCCTTTATAGAAAACCCATCTAAATAATACCAGACAATTACATTTTGATATTCTTGGCTAAGATTTTTTAAGGCTCTTTTTATTCTCTCCAAATCACTATCTTTGTTTGCTTTTTCTTCTAAATTTGTTTTAGGATCAGAAAGAGGAAGTTCTTCTATAGGGACAAAATTCATTTTTTTTCTATAATAGTTAATAACTAAATTCTGAGCGGTTTTGTATAAAAAAGCCTGAATATTTTTGATTGGATTTCCTTTTTTTTCTCTAAATTTTTCCCAGGTTTTTAAAAAAGTCTCTGAAGTTAAATCTTTAGCGGTTTCTTCACAATTAACCTTTAAAAAAATAAAACGGTAAATTTTTTCAATATATTGATAATAAATTTTGGTAAATTCCTTTTTTAAAAACTCTAGGTCTTTCATAGGAAATTTGTCCTAACAATTTACCGAATAATATGTCCTACTCTTATCTCCAATTCTCTTTACCTTTCCCTCTTTCACTAACTTGGCAAAATCTCTCCTTAATGTCCTTTTACTAACATGAGGAAAAAGGTGTTGAATTTCCCAAATTTGGACTTTTTCTTTTTGGCGCAAAATTTCCAAAATTTTCTCTTGCCTAATTTTTGACCTATTAAAAAAATGATTTTGGGGATTTCCTAAATTTTCAAAAATTTCTTCTTTCTTTTTTGAAATTTCATTTACTTTTTCTCTTATTTGTCTGTATTGCTCTTTTAACCTTAACACCTTTTCTGTCTTTACCCAATTTTGACTTTTTACAATTTCAAAAAAAGAATCTAAGATTTCCAAATCTTCTAAAAGAGAATTTTTGGGGATTTCTTTTTTTAAACATTTAGCCAAAATTTCATCACCCAATTCTCTCATTTTGTACCTAAGAGGATCTTTTTTGGGGAAAAGCAAAGTTAAATGATAAAGCTCGGTTGTCAAGCGAACAAGATAGTTTTTTTCTAACATTCTTTAATATTAACTCAAAAGAACTAATAGGTCAAATAGAAATTGTCCTATTTTTGTCCTAAATTTTATCAATAATTAAGTGAAGGAACCAATTTAGCGTATTGAGAGAGATTTTCCAATTCTGCTGGGGTCAAATCTTTTGCTTTAGAAATAGCTTTTTCAATCAATTCTACCGAAAATTCCATTTTTTCACCCAATTGAATCCAGTGATAGCCTTTTTCCCTGGCTAAATAATCTTCAATATAAACTTTGTGTTCTGGAGTTAATTTAAATTCCTGAGGGTGGTTTTTTAAATATCTTTTTAATGCTCGTCTTGCTAAATGAGTAATTCCTTCTCCAAAATTTGCTTTTTCAATATAACTTTTAATTTCTTCTTTTTGCTCTTCTTCTTCTTCTTTTTTTTCTTTGGTTGCTAAAATTTCTTTTTTTTCTTCTTTGGACTTTTCAACCTCTTGAGAAATATCTTTGGAAAGAGAACCCAAAAAAGCTAAAAAATTATCCCAAGAACTAAAAATTAAATTTTTCATTTGGTTAAAATAAGCTACCAAAGAAAAGCCAATAGTAAATCCTAAAATAGCAACTCCTAAAATTAGCAAAAAATAATTTCTTTTGGCTCTCTTTAACCAGTTTTTAATTTTTTTAAGCGCTAAAACCTTTTTTAAAGGAATTGTTAAAGATGAAACCTTCATAAAATTTTTAATTTTTTATAAAATTTGTGACCTTTAATTTTTTAATCATTTTAACATATTTTGTCAGTTTTTAAAAATTGTAAACCGAAATCAGACGTTTTGTAAATAGAAATCAAAAAGGGGATTGATTTTGTTTTAAAAAAGATGATAAAATTTAAAAATTGAAAAAGGTTTTCATTTTTAAAAATTTTAAAAAATAAAAGCTATGAAAAAAATAGGTGTTGGAATTTTGGGAGCTACAGGAATGGTCGGTCAAAGATTTTTACAACTTTTAATTTCTCATCCTTATTTTGAAATTAAAAGTTTGATGGCTCAAAAAGAATTTGTTGGAAAAAAATTTAAAGATGTTTGCAACTGGATGATCTCAAGAGAAATTCCAGAAGAAATAAGAGAAATGCCAATTAAGGGAGCTTTACCAGAAGCAATTAGTGAAGATGGGGTGGAAATTATTTTTTCTGCAGTGCCTGCAAAAGTTGCAAAGGAATTAGAACCAAAATTTGCCTGGGCAGGTTATAAAGTTTTTTCTAATGCTTCAGCTTTCAGAATGGAAGAAGATGTTCCTCTTTTAATGGTAGAAGTCAATCCTCAAGATTTAGAGTTAATTGAAAAACAAAAAGAAAAAAGAGGATGGAAAGGATTTATTGTGACCAATCCAAATTGCACTACTATTATTTTAACTTTAGTTTTAAAACCTCTTTTGGATGCCTTTGGAATTGAAAAAGTAATTGTTTCTACAATGCAAGCTCTTTCTGGAGCTGGCTATCCAGGAGTACCTTCTTTAGATATTATAGATAATGTTTTTCCTTATATAGAAAACGAAGAAGAAAAGGTAGAAACAGAACCACTAAAAATTTTAGGAAAAAAATTTCAAATTTCTGCTTCTTGTCATAGAGTAGCAACAAGTGATGGACATTTGGAAGATTTACACATTTCATTTTCAAAAAAAGTAAATATCAAAGAGGTCAAAGAAGCTTTGGAGAATTTTAATTTAAATTTTAAAAAATTGCCAAGCTCTCCAGAAAAATTAATCATTGTAAGAGATGAAATCTCAAGACCTCAACCAAAACTTGATAGATTAGCAGGAAATGGCTTTTCAGTAACTGTAGGAAGAATAAGAGAAGACAAAGCTTTAGAAAACGGAATCAAAATGAACATTTTTGGTCACAACACAATCAGAGGGGCTGCTGGTCAATCTATTTTAAATGCCGAATACTGGGTAGAAAAATATTACTCTTGAATAATCTCTCTATAAGCCCTTTCTGTTTCTTTTGGTATTTTATCTAAAAAAATCTCTTTGACTCTTTTTTCTTGTGATTAAATACTTTGAAAATTTTTACTCTAACATTCTTAAGAATGTCAAAATGTTTTAAATTGTAAATTGTTTCAATTAAGGTCGAATTTGAGAAAGAGAACTATTTTAAAGTTTTTTAAAAAGATAAAAAACAAGGATACTATAGAAAATTTGAGAAATTAGAATTGAAAAAACTGCTCCCCAAATTTTAAAAAGAGGAATTAGGGATAAAAACAAAATTAATTTTAAAATCTCCGGGGTAAAATTTAAAATGTAAAGTTCCTTTCTTTTGGCTTCAGCTATAAAAACTGTAGCCAAAAAAGAAAAAGGAGATAAGATTAAAATTAAAGATAGTACCTGAGAATAAATCACACACTCTGCATAATTTGGGAAGAAAATTTTAAACAGAAAAGGACAAAAGAAAAAGTAAATGAATGTTAAAGGAATCGAAATTAAAAAAAGCTTTAAAAACTTATTTAAAATTCTCTTTTTCACCTCTTTTTCTTTTAAATTTCTTTCTGCCATTTTAGGTAAAGCTAATGGTGAAAAAGGAATTAATTCCTGTAATCTTTGAATTATTCTCCAGGCAAAAGAGAAGATAGCTACAGCTACAGGTCCTAAGGTTTGCCACAAAATTATTTTGTGCATCTGAGAGGAAATTATAAGGGGCAAATTCATGAAGGTTAAATGTTTTCCAAAAGAAATTGCTTCTTTGTCTTCTTTTGTAGTTCTTTCTATTTTTTTTCTTGTCAAAAGCCAAAACAAAAAATTTGGAAAAGAAAAACCCAAAAAATACCCCAAAATTACTGAGATCGCTTTCGGGTTAAAATAAATAAAAGAAATTAAAATAAAAGCTCCAAAAAAATGAGTGATAATAAAATAAATATTCTGAATATCAAATCTTTTTTTACCTTGCCAAAAAGCAAAACAAAGAGAAAAAAAAGAAGTCAAAGGAAAGAAGATACCCGCAATTAAAAAAGAAATTCCTAATTCAAAATTTCTATGCAAAAAATACCAAAGAGAAATTCCAAAAATAATTAAAAAATTAAAGAATCCAAACTTTAATTTTTCTTTTTCACAAAGAAAAAAAGTTCTTTCTTTCTTTTTAGCTACCGCTCTTATTAAGGCAATGTTGATTCCAGGAAGAGAAACAATTCCCAAAATGGTTGCGACAGAGAGGACGTATTGGTAAACGCCGTAAACTTCCTTTGTAGCAAAATGAGCAAAGGTCATTAAAATTAAAAATGAGGTTAAAAAAGAGAAAATTCTTCCTAAAATCCACCAAAAAGAGCTTTCAAAAAAATAAACCATATCTGTCTTTGTATATTTTTCAGTCCATCTTAAAAACTGGTAAAATTTTTTCTTGAAATTCATTGAATCTAATGTATCATAAAAAGTATAAAAATTTTAGTGAAAAAATTCAGCAAAATGAGTGAAAAAAATTTAGGTTCTATTTTAATAATCTTGGCAATGGCAATCTTTGGATTTTATGGAATTTTTGTCAGGTTTTTAAGTTTGTCTCCTCAATTAATTCTTTTTTTCAATTCGCTTTTTGTTGTTTCCATTTTGTTTTTTGCTTTTTTAAAAACAAAAGAAAATTTCAAAATAAAAAAACATAGAATAATCATTTTTCTTTTAGGTTTAGCCTTTTTAGCAAATAATTTATGTTATTTTAAAGCTTCCCAATTTATTTTTCCTCAAATTTCTTTTTCTTTGCCTTTTTTTTATCTTTTTCTTTTTGCTTTAATTTTTGGCATTTTAGCTACCTTTTTACATTTTCAGGGAATCAAAAGAGTAAAAGCTCAAGAAGCTGGAATTTTAGCTTATACTGAACCTCTTTTTGGGACAATTTATGCTTTCTTTCTTTTAAAAGAGATTCCCACAATATTTTCTTTAATTGGAGGCGGACTTATTATTTTAGGAGGATGTTTAATTTTCAAAACTAAAGGTTAAAAAAAATTTTAAAAACATGCAAGCTGTAATTTTATGTGGAGGGCTAGCTACTCGTTTGCGCCCTCTTACAGAAAAAATTCCAAAATCAATGATAGAAATTGGCGGAAAGCCTTTTTTGGAATATCAATTGGATTTATTAAAGAAAAATAAAATTTTTGAGGTTGTTTTGTGTATCGGATACAAAGGAGAAAAAATTAAAAAATATTTTAAAGGAGGAGAGGGGTTCGGAGTTAAAATAAAATACAGCTCGGATGGAAAAAAACTTTTAGGAACAGGAGGAGCCTTAAAAAAAGCTGAGAAATTATTAAAAGACCCTTTTTTGGTAATGTACGGCGATTCTTATTTACCTTTTAACTTTCAGAAAGCGATAGATTTTTTTCAAAAAAACAATAAACTTGGATTAATGGCAGTTTATAAAAACGAAAACCGATACGAACCCAGTAATGTAGAAGTTCAAGGTATTTTAGTTAAAGCTTATAGTAAAAAAAGAAAAACAAAAAAAATGAAATATATTGATTATGGATTAAGTATTTTCAAAAAAGAAGTGTTAAAATACATTCCTAAAAATCAATTCTATGATCTTTCAAAATTACATCAATTATTAATTAAAAAAAGGCAACTTTTAGCTTTCAAAGTAAAGAGGAGATTTTATCAGATTGGAACTCCTCAAGGATTGGAAGAATTTAAAAAAAATTATAAAAAATTGACAAAAATTAAATTAAAATATTATAATACAAAATAATGATTATTGTCAGGGCACCTTTAAGAATTTCAATTGGTGGAGGGGGGACAGATTTACCTTCTTATTATTCTTTGTATGAGGGAGAATGGATTTCGGCTGCTATTAACAAATATGTTTACATTATCGTTAATAAAAGATTTCAAAATAAATTAAGAATTAGTTATTCAAAAACAGAGGAAGTTGAAACCGTAGATCAAATTGAACATCCAATTGTTAGAGAAGCTTTAAAACTTTTAAAAATTAACGGAGGAGTAGAAATTGTTTCAATCGCTGATATTTTTTCCCATACAGGACTTGGTAGTTCGGGAAGTTTTACTGTAGCTTTGTTAACTGCACTCTACACTTTTATGAAAAATACAAATGGTTGGGAATTACCAACAAGAAAAGAAATTGCAGAAAAAGCTTGTCATATTGCAATAGATATTCTAAAAGAGCCTTCAGGAAAGCAAGATGAATATATTTCTGCTTACGGAGGTATTACTGCTTTTTATGCAGATAAAAAAGGAAATATTACTGTTGAACCTCTTTATCCTCATAAAATTTCTCTTGAGACAGTTAGAGAATTGGAAAATAGCCTTTTACTTTTTTATACAGGTATTAAAAGAGAGTCAAAACAAGCCTTGAAACATCAAGAAAAAGCTACATTAGAAGGAGAAAAAGATATGATTGAGAATTTACATAGAGTAAAAGAAATCGGAAGAGAAATCAAAAAAGCTTTAATAAGAAATGATCTGCGGAAATTTGGAGAACTTCTTGATCTTCATTGGCAAGAGAAAATAAAAAGAAAAGGGACTTCAGATGAAAGGATTAATCGTTGGTATCAAATCGCGAAAGAAAATGGAGCTATTGGAGGAAAATTAATAGGAGCTGGAGGTGGCGGATTTTTTCTTTTTTACTGTGAAGGAAGAAAAGATAAATTAAGACAAGCAATGAAGAAAGAGGGATTAAAAGAAGAACATTTCCATTTTGATTTTGAGGGCGTAAAGGTAATAGCAGATATAATATAAAATAATTTTAAAGAATGAAGAAAAAGAAATATATTAATGAATATTTAAAAGAAACAGCAAATATTGCTGAAAAAATAGATCGAGAGGTAATTGAAAAGATTTTAGATATTTTATTAGAAGTTAAAAAGAATGGAGGAAGAATTTTTTTCTTGGGAGTAGGAGGAGGAGCGTCAACTGGTTCTCATGCAACAAACGATTTCAACAAAATAGCTAACATTCCTACTATTTGTCTTTCAGATAATGTTGGACTTTTAACTGCTTTAGCAAACGATGAAGGTTGGGAGTCAATTTTTAAAAGACAGCTGGAAATGCATAGATTAAATTCTAAAGATTGTCTTTTTATCTATTCAGTAGGTGGAGGAACAGAGACTACTTCAAAAAATTTAGTTTTGGGTATAGATTATGCTAAAAAAATCGGTGCCAAAATTGTTGGGGTTGTAGGAAAGACCACAGGAGCTACAGCAAAGAATGCAAACGCTTGCTTGATAATTCCTTGCGTTAATGAATCACGAATTACACCCCATACTGAAGATTTCCAAATGATTATTAATCATTTGCTTTCAAACCTGATAAAGGAGATTGAAAACCATGAAAGAAAGTAAAAGAGCAGTTTTTTTAGATAGAGATGGGGTAATAAATAAAGTAATTTTCAGAAATGGTAAAGTTTCTTCTCCTTGGAAGTTTGAAGAATTTGAAATTTTGCCAGGGGTAAAAAAAGTTTTAACAAAATTTAAAAAAATGGGTTTTTTAAATATTGTTGTTTCCAATCAACCAGATGTTAAAAGAGGGTTTTTAAAAAAAGAAGAATTAGAAAAAATGAATCAATTTTTAATTCAGAACTTACCCATAGATGAAATTATGATTTGCCCTCACGACGACAATGACTACTGTAATTGTAGAAAACCAAAGCCAGGTTTAATATTAAAAGCAACAAAAAAATATGAAATTGATTTAAAACAATCTTTCTTTATTGGCGATGGGTGGAAAGATGTTGAAGCTGGAAAGAAAGCTGGTTGCAAAGTAATTTTAAAAAAAACAAACTACAATAAAAATATTCAAAAAGGTCCGGATTTTATTGTTAATAGTTTAAAAGAAGCATTAGAAATTATTAAAAACTCAATTCAAAAAATATGAAAATTTTTATTGATTCAGCAGATTTAGAAGAAATTAAAAAATATTTAAAGATGGGGTTGTGTCAAGGGGTAACGACAAATCCAACTATTTGTTTAAAATGTGGTGTGAAGGGTGGAATTGAAGGAGTAAAAAAAAGAACAATTGAAATTGCAGATTTAATTTATCCTTATCCAGTAAGCGCTGAGGTTACTTCAGATAAAGTTGAGGAGATAATTAAACAAGCTAAAGAGTATAGTAGATGGACAGATAATGTAGCCATTAAAGTGACAATTACCGACAGGGAAGGAAATTCACTTTTGCCAGCAATTTATCAATTGACAAAAGAAGGAATTTCAATAAACGTCACTGCAATGACTACTTTTAACCAGGCAATTTTAGCAGCCAGAGCTTTAAAAAGTGGAAGAGACGAAGCTAAGAGAAAACCAAGGTATAGTTTCATTAGTATTTTTGGAGGGAGAATTTCAGAGGAACAAGGAGTTGAAAGGGCTTTTAAAGTAATAAAATCAGTGAGAGAATGGTTAGATCTTCATAGATTTGAAGGAATCGAAATTATTGTAGGTTCAGTTAGAAGTCCAGAGAATGTTGAATATTGGGCAAGAACTGGAGCTCATATTCTAACTATTCCTCCTGCGGTCCTTTTAAAATGCTTTTTAGGTGCAAGAACAAAAGAGACAGTTTTGCAATTTCTAACAGATGCTCAAAGGGCAATAAAAGAATTAGAAAGTAAAACATAACTTATGGATTTTAAGCTTTCTCGTTTAGAGCAAGAAAGTATTTTTATTATTAGAGAAGCAAAAATTAAATTCAAAAACATTGCTGTTTTGTGGAGTGGAGGAAAAGATTCTACTACTTGTTTGTATTTAATTAAAAGAGCGTTTTTTGGAAGAATTCCATTCCTTGCAATTCATTTAGACTCTGGCCACGATTTTGAGGAAACTTATCAATTTATGGACAAAGTGAAAAAAAAATGGAATATAAACTTAGTTAGAGTTCCAGTAAAACACGAGAAAGATGAAATTTCAGGAACAACAGAAGGATTAAATAAGGCAAAAGCTCTTAAAAAATTCATTGAAGAAAACAAAATTGACGCTTTAATTGTTTCTATCAGAAGAGATGAGCATGGAGTTAGAGCAAAAGAAAGATATTTTTCACCCAGAACTAAAGATTTCAAATGGGATTTTAAAAACCAGCCCCCAGAAATTTTCCACCATTTTTCAGATTTTAAAGAAGCTTCCCATGTGAGAGTTCATCCTCTTTTGCATTGGACAGAGCCTGATGTTTGGATGTATATCAAAGAAAGAAATATTCCTGTAAACCCCCCTTTATTTTGCAAAAAATGGAAAAAGATATCGGTCTTTGGGTTACAAAGAAGTTACAGTTCCAATTCCTTCAAATGCTAAAACTATAGATGAAATTATTGAAGAATTAAAGAAAAGCAAAATTCCAGAAAGAGCAGGGAGAGCTTTTGAAAAAGAAAAAGAGTATGTGATGCAAAGATTAAGGGAGTTGGGTTATATGTAGTTTTATGTTAGAAATTCCAATTGTTTTAATCGGTGAGAAAGATCATGGGAAATCTACCTTAATTGGTAGATTTTTATTAGATACAAAGTCAATTGAAGAAAGTAGAATAAAAGAGATTCAAGAAATAGATAGAGCTTGTGAAAGAGAATTTGAATTAGCGCATTTGGTAGATAGTTTTAAAGAAGAAAGAGAAAAAGAAATGACAATAGATACCACTCAGGTGCTTTTAAAAGGCAAAAAGAGAAACTATCAGTTAATAGATGTTCCGGGCCACGAAGAATTAATTTCTCAAATGCTCACTGGAGCCTCAAGAGGAAAAGTTGCTTTATTGTTAGTAGCGATTGATGAAGGGATAAAAAAACAGACAATAAAACATTTAGAAATTGCAAAGCTTTTAGGAATTAAAAAAATAGGAGTGGTTTTAAACAAAATAGATAAAGTAAATTACAAAAAAGAAATTTTTGAAAAATTGAAAAAAGAAATAAAAGAGGTTTTGGAAAAAGTGGGTTATCTTTCACGCAATATTTATTTTTTTCCGGTTTCGGCAAAATACGGCGATAATGTGATAGTAAAATCAAAAAAGACACCTTGGTATGAAGGTAAAACTCTTTTTGAGTTTTTGGAAAAAGATCTCAAAGAGGGAGAAAATTTTGAAAATTTACCTTTGCGTTTTTTAGTTCAAGATAAATATTTCATTGATGAAAAAGAAGTTTTGGTGGGAAAGATAGAAAGCGGTAAATTAAAAATAGGAGAAAGAATTTTGTTTTTGCCAGAAAATGAGATAGCTAAAGTAAGAGAAATTAAGGAATTTGAAGAAAATTTGAAAGAAGCTAAAGCAAGCCAAAATGTAGGTTTAATTTTAGATAAAAATTTAAAAATTGAACGAGGATCGGTAGGTTGTTTTCCTGATTTTCCTCTTAAAGTTTTAGATTTTTTAGAGGGTGAAGTTTTTTGGATTAAAAATCCTAAAGTTAATAAAAAGTTAATTTTTGAGTGTGGCACAAAAAGTACAGAAGGAAAGATTTTAGAACCTAAAGAAATTTTGCAAAATCAAAAAACATTTTTTAAAGCGAAACTTAAAGAGAAAATAGCTTTCGATCCTCAGAGCAAAACCATTTTAAGTAAAGTAGTTTTAAAAGAAAAAGGTAAAATCATCGGAGTAGGAAATATAATATGAAAAAAAGACCAAATGTCATTTTAATTACAATTGATTCCCTAAGAGCAGACCACTGCGGTTTTATGGGTTATGAAAAAAATACTACTCCAAACATTGACGCTTTAGCTAAAGAAAGTATTGTTTTTACTCAAGCTTACTCTACAGCCCCAATGACTGCTCAATCTCTTATTTCTCTTTTAACTTCTACTTACCCTTTAGATTATAACGGGCCAAGAAAAATTGAAAAGCCAAGAGTGCTACTTAGTGAAGTGTTCAAAAAAGAAGGATATACGACTGCGGTATTTACTTCTAACGCTTATATTTCTAATTTTTTTGGGTACAACCGTGGATGGGATTTTTTTGAATATTTAGCCCCTCCTTTCGAAATCAGAAAGAACAGGTTTCAAGAGAAATTTAAAAAAATCTTTAAAAAAATATCCTTCAATACTTTCCCTCAAATCTTCTTTTGGATAAAGTATTTAGAATATAAAAAAGAAAGAAAAAAACCAGATTTTAACGAAGAAAAATTCTGGAAGGGAATTCCAGATTTTTTAATAATTCACACTTTCAAAGAATTTGTGGAGGCTATGAAAAAGAAAGAATTTTTTGCATGGATTCACTGTATGGGAGTTCATGCTCCCTATCTTCCCTTTAATCAGCTTTTAAAAAGATCTTGTCTTTCTCTTTCTGATATAGAAATTCTTTCTTTACCAGGACACTTTGCTGCTTTCCCCAATAAAAAACCTTTAAGGGAATTAGTCACGAAAAATCTTCAGAAAATTAAAGATTTTTATAATCAAGCGATTCAATATACAGATTTTTGGATTGGGAGTTTATTAAACTTTCTAAGAGAAAAGAAACTTTACCAAGAAACCCTAATTGTTCTAACCTCAGATCATGGTGAGGAATTCTTAGAACATGGTGAAACAAACCATCCTTGTCAACTTTATAATGAACTCTTACATGTACCTCTTTTAATAAAAATTCCAGAAAAGCCACCCCAAAAAATTACTAAAAAAGTTTCTCTAATTGATTTAGCACCAACTTTGTGTGAGGTTTTAAATATTTCTCCTTCTTCCACATTTAAAGGAAAAAGTCTTTTCGCTCCAAACTCTAACCCTTTTTTATTTCATCAAACTGGTTTTAATGAAAAAAAAGAAGGAGTTTTTAAATATGTTGAAATAGAAAAAATTACACAATGCAAAGTAGCCTCTCAATTCCAAAATTGGAAATATATTTTGGATCATGGAAACGGACAAGAAGAACTATACAATCTTTCAAAAGATCCAAAAGAACAAAATAATATTGCTTCAAAAGAATCAAAAATTCTTGTTAAAATGAGAAAAATTGTTCAGGAATTTGAAAAACAAAATCCGCCCCTTTCTTTAGTTAATAAAAGTGTCTGATTATGCCCTATCACGAACCACCAAAGATTTGTCCAGTTTGTAAAGAAAAAGCCAATTTTAAATTTATTCAAGATTATCAAAACGAATGGGGGAAATGGTCTCTTTTTGAGTGTTCAAAATGTGAAGTTCAATTTTGGATGCCTTTTAAAGCTCCTGGATATAAACGATACGAGGAATACAAAAAATACTTAGATAAATTAGATATAATTTCTAGGAATAATTGCAAATGGATGGTAAAGAAATTATGGAATATGAATCAATTTTTCAAACAACCCCCTTATAAGAATTCAAAAGGGAAAAAACTTTTGGATCTAGGATGTGGAACAGGAGAATTTTTGGTTGTGGCGCAAAATCTAGGATATAAGGTTTATGGTGTTGATTTTAATAAATATGCAGTTGAAATTGCTAGAAACTATTTAGGATTAAAGAATGTTTTTCAAGAAGATATTTTTAACTTTCTTGAAAATCGAAAGTCAGAATTTGATGTTATTACTGGTTTTGAAATATTTGAACATGTGGATGAACCCAAAAAATTTCTCGAATTAATTTATCGAGCTTTAAAACCAAATGGATATTTAATTCTTTCATTCCCAAATCGAAATAGATATTGGGGAAAGATAGATGAAAAAATTGAAGATTGGGATTTCCCTCCCCTTCACCTTACGAGGTGGAATCTTAAAACCGCTGTTCGTTTTATTGAGAATAATTCATTTGAAGTAATAATTAAAAAGAAACAAATTCCTATGAATTATTTTTTAGGGAAAATGAGAAAGAATATAGAGGCATTAATAAAAATTTTTAGAAGGGAAAAAAGAAATAATTTTAATAACCCTATTACTCAAATCAGAAAAGACATTGGAATTCAGAAATTTAAAATCACTAGATTTTTCATAGTGTCTATTGCCAAGTGTATATTTTTCATTCCAGCATTACTTTTATTTTATTTTTTTAAATTCGAAGGAGTAGGTTTATATATTCTTGCAAGGAAAAAATAATATGTTTTATCGAAAACCACCACAACTCTGTCCAGTTTGTAAGGAAAAAGCAGATTTCAAATTTATTCAAAATTATAAAAACCGAGAAGGAAAATGGTCCCTTTTTGAGTGTTCAAAATGTAATGTTCAATTTTGGATGCCTTTTAAAAATCCTGGGATAGTACATTATGAAAGAAATTATATTGTAAGAGATACACTAAAACCTAAAATTTTATATGGCTATCATAAAAAATTTTTAAAAACTTATGAAAAATTTTTAGTTTGCGGGAAGATTTTAGACTTAGGTTGTGGAACAGGGGATTTAATAGCTATTTTAAAACGAAAAGGATGTGAAGTTTGGGGAGTTGATCTTGACAAAAATGCTATAAACTTTGCTAAGAGATATTTTAAGTTAGAAAATGTCTATCCGATTTCCTGTGAAGAGTTTTTTAGACTTGAAAACATTCCACGATTCGATTTAATAACTGCTTTTGAACTTTTAGAGCATTTAGATAATCCTTTAAATTTTTTACAAAATATAAAAAATCTTTTAAAAAAAGAAGGGATGGTAGTCATAAGTACTCCTTCTCGCGATAGAATTTTACCTAATTTGTGGCCAGCTGATTTTCCTCCTCATCATTTGACTCGCTGGAACGAAAAAGCAATTTTCAATTTATTTGAAAAAGTCGGTTTTGAAATTATCCGAATAGACTACACTGACCAATTAAAATTTTTGATGGAATCTTTGAACAGTAAATTGAGGTTAGGTTTAGTTCTAAAAACAGCAAGAATTTCAAAACACAAAAAGATAAATAAAGAAGAAAAGGTAATAGTTGGAGGAACTTTCCTTACAGAATTAGTGCATTTTGGAGCTTATCTTAAAGATTATTTCCTAACTGGATTGTTAGCTATTTTGATACTCGCGATTAGTAAAATCTTAGGTTATAAAAATGGTGATATGGTAATTTGGTGTAAAAAAAGAACATGAAAAATTATCCAAAAGTAAGCATAATTATACCTACTTATAACCGACCAAAACTTTTTAAGCGAGCAATTCAATCTGTTTTAAAACAAACTTATAAGAACTTTGAAGTAATAGTGATCGATGACAGTACTAATGATGAAACAAAAAAAATTGTTGAGAATTTCAATGATAAAAGAATTAGATACATCCACAATGAGAAAAAGACAAATCTTCCAAAAGCCAGAAATCAAGGAGTAAGAGAATCGAGTCTTGAATCTAAATACATTGTTTTTTTAGATGATGACAACGAATTTTTGCCTCAATTTTTAGAGAAATCCATAGAAAAATTAGAAAAAAGACCAGATTTAATAGGTGTTGTACCATCATCAGAACATTTATTTGACGATGGAACTAAAATTGGAAAAAGTATTAACGTTTGTGAATCTTGGAATACAGGTTTGGGTAATGGTGCTGTTTTAAGAAAAACTTTATTTACAGAAAAAAATATTTGGTTTGATGAAAAGCTAATCCGCTCTGAAGAATGGGATTTTGGAATTAGGGTTCTAAAAAATCATAAAGTTGAATCAATACCAGAAGTATTACAGAGATATTATCACCATTATCCATTTTTTAAAAAAAGCACTCTTTCAACTGTTCCCCTGTCAATAGAGTCCATTGATTATTTATTTAAAAAACATTTCTCCTACTATCAAAGTTTAGGCAAAAAACCATTAGCTTTATTTTATTATTGGATAGGAAAGTTATATT
>Ga0190363_1000187_pt1 | contig 34613 bp, 53 predicted proteins | sample 48721867_MG_FD_161272 | JGI IMG/M metagenome (GOLD analysis project Ga0190363, IMG submission 161272) | Hydrothermal vent microbial mat bacterial communities from Southern Trench, Guaymas Basin, Mexico - 4872-18-6-7_MG | ecosystem: Environmental > Aquatic > Marine > Hydrothermal vents >... | reverse complement strand
GTCAGGCTACCCTTATGTTTTTGGTAAGCGATTCGAAAAATGGTATTTTGAGGTTTGGAGAAAATTCTATGAAGAACACGCTTGGGAACTAGCAGAGATAGTCAACATATATACTGATAGATTCGGAAACCCTGTTTACTTCACTAAGAGAAGAAAATAAATCCTCTCTTTTTTGGGGTGTAAACCCTTATGGCAACATGGAAAGGGGAATTTCAAATCAGCGTTTTGGGATTTGCAGGGCTTAGTCTAGGAACTTTCGAACTACACAAGCTGAGGGCTAAACAGATAAAGACGGAGCTGATATGTCCAGAATGCCAAGTTGAGGTTGAAGGGATACCGATAAGTGAACGCTATAAATGTCCAAAATGCGGAAGAAGATTCAAAAGCTGGTATCAGCTAAAACGAGCAGTAAAATCAGGAAGCGGATACATTCCGATTCCACCTAAAAACACGGAGAAAACAGTAAAGGCGGAATTGAAGCTGTTAGACCTAAGCGAAGTAAGAGGGCTAGTAACCAAAGAGGAATATGTTGTCATTCCGAGAGATGAAGCTTCAAGACGCAACCTACAGAAGATAGGAGCTATGCTCCTAAGACACAACAAAGTAGCATTATTCAAGCTGTGCTTCCGCAAGGGCGGAGACCAGCACATCTTCTACATAACCGTAAATGATGATGGTTTAATAATCGCTAGGTCAATAGTTCCTCTCAACCTAGTCGAGCCTCTTCCTGCTGGAGTAGTATATGCAGAGGAGAATGTTCCAGAACAAGAAATTCAAGAGCTTCTAAACGCTATGCCGAAGGCTACTGAGCAAGACCTAATCCTAGTTGATGAAACAATCGAGGCTGTGGCTAAGGCACAGCCTGAAGAAGCTCAAGACCTAGTAAAAGCAATAAAGCAAGTAATGATAAAAGAACAATAGTTCAAAATATTCAAACACTTCCCTCTTCCATTATTTTTGGGGTGCTTTTAAAATGCCTGAGTGCTTGAACTGTGGAAAATACTTTAACTTAGGAGAAAACATCGTCGAGGAAGTCCGTTCTAGAGTTGGAACTAGAGAAATCTTAGCAATTGTGATAAGATGTCCCCACTGCGGTTATAAATATGTAACCCCTATAAAGCTGGAGACTCCTCAGAGAAAAATCGAGATAGGATGCTACAAGGCGAAAATTGAGAAGTATGCAGATGACATTTACAAAATCTATCTTTACCAAGCAATAGAAGAAGGAGGAGATACTGAAATATTAGTGAGTGGTCAAATAGAAGTCTGGAGAGAGGTTATCGAGAAAGACAAGAAAGGGCATTTACACTCAAGCGGATTCAGAAGAATAGACTTTTAAAAGTATCCTTCCTTCCTTTTTGGGGGTGAAAATTGCCAGAAGAAAAAGATGTTCTAGAAATTATTAGTAAATATAAGTCTGGAGACACTTTAAGCCGTGAAGATGCAGTTGAGATTATGAAATACTGTGCAAAAACCAACTGTGAACTCTGCATATTACAAAAGAAGTTTGGAAAATGCCCAATAGTCATATCCCTACCTTAACTTTTTTGGGGTGAAAATTGAGTAAGTGGACTCATGTCTGTGGAATTATCCGAATCGACCATATCCCAATCGGAATCCCTCAATTGACAGAAACGGAAGCCATAAACATAATTTCTAAAGATGCACCTGAGGGAAGTGAAGGCGGATTAATGTTCTATGCCTGGAAAACTCAAACAATTGAGCAGTGGGGATTTGCAGCCGTGTGGGGTTCTGTATCATTCGTCGGAGACTTAAGAGACTTCTATGTTGAGGACATACCAAGAGTAATTGAGTGGCTGAACAAAATTCCAGAGAGGCTATCAAAGACGCAATCCCTCATTCGACAAGGAATAGTCTTAATTGAACCTGAAGAAGCCGAATCCATAGTGTTAACTTTTGACCACGACAAAAATCAGTGGGTGAAAGTATGACAGAAAAAGACGCTATTGAAAAGCTAGTGGAGATATTGAAGGCTAAGAAGATTCTCAGCGATGTAGATGAAATGTTTATCCTTAAAGCCTTAGACCAACCCTAGCTTTTTTGGGGTGTAGTGCTTTAGAGTAAGACTTAAGATACCATTAACAATCAATATATTATTGGGGCGATGAAGCCCTCTCCCTTCTCCCCGATGACCTTTTTCTGCAGAGCCCCCTTGTGGGGTGATTCTGTATAGAAGATGACCTCTATCCTATCCTTCCCTCTATCCCACTCTCAACCCTACTTTCTCTGAATCTCTCTTCCCTCCTCTCTTGGGGTGCTTATGCGAGAATGGTTCGATAAAAGCAAAGTTTTAAGCTATTCAAAGCCTCAGAGAGCCAAACTAGACGAAATTCCACTTCCCACCATAGCCTCATACAAATATGATGGTGAGCTTACATTTGCCGTTGTAGGCGAGGAAATCTACACGGTTAACAAGTGGGGGCGTATTAGAGCTGACTATCCGATTACTGAGGCTTTGGCTAATATGGTTCTCAATAAAGGAGTCTATGTAGGCGAATTATATTGCGAGAACGGTAACCTCTATGACTTCTTGAAGAGCCGTAAAAGTATAGATAAGCTGCGTCTTGCAGTATTTGACATAATCATGCATAAAAGTTATGCAGAAAGATGGCAACTATTAACGAAAATGTTAACAGAAAACGGTATAGTTCACTTGGTTAAGGCTAAATGGATATACACCAGACAAGAACTAGAAGCATTCTACCAAGAAGCCTTAAACTCTGGATTCGAAGGAATAGTATGCAGAAGCCCACACGAACACTTCGAGGGAGGCTGGAAAATCAAAAAAGTTGAAACCGCAGACACGCATGAGGAGTTGGAGAACTCGGCTTCTTCTTGGAAGCCCACCGCCTCACTCCACTCCTCTGCGTGGCGGAAATGTAGTTGTATTAGGAATAGCAAAAGACTCAAAACTATTCAAAGAGAAACAGATGGTCGGCTCACTACTTGTAGGCTGTCTAAAAGACGGAAAATTCGTAGCTGTCGGAAGAGTTGGAAGCGGACTAACACCAGAACAGAGAAAAGCACTCTACGAAGCCTTAATACAATTCAAAACACACGAAGATGAAAACTACATTTATGTTAAACCAGCATTAGTGGTCGAAGTTTCATTTCAAGAACTACTAGAAAGCAAAGAGTTCCCTTGTGGCTTCACATGGAGACACCCACGAATAGTAAGACTAAGACTTGACAAGCGACCTACAGAAGAGGACATAAGCCTACAAAAACAATTTCCCTCTTTTTGGGGTGTTTGTTTTGCAGTTGAGGCTTGACGAGTTAGGGAAGAAAGTAAAGAATCACAGCCATATAGCATGTCCGTTCTGCACAATAGACTACTCTAAAGAGGAGCATTTAAAGTATCTATGCACCTATTCTCGTGGTAGACAGAGACCGCTATTGCTCTATGTGACGGCGAACATTCTTAAATGCCCTAAGTGTGGAACGCAATTTATGACTCCAGCGTTTTTCAACAAGAAGAGGTTTAGGAAGAGGCGGAAGCCTTTTTAGTTCTCTCTCCCATTTTATATGTGGGGTGTGCAAATGAGTGGGAAGAAAACGGTTTTGGATAAACTTGCCAAAGCAACATTACGCATTACCTTAAAAACATTAGCCTTTCTAAAGGAGACTATAACAGAACTTGAGAATTTAGCTAAAGAAATAAATTCAGAGATGGTGAAGGAAGATGCCGAAAAAGAAAAGCGTAAGTGAAGAGTCAGGAAGGCTTAATCTGACTCTTCCGCCAGAGCTGAACAAGAGGCTCAACGATTATGTTATCAAGTATGCTCAGAGGCACGGCAAGATTCCGCATGCGATAAGGACTAAGATTGCCAGGATGGCTATTGAAGAATGGCTTGACAAGAATCAGAACAACTTCGACATAAAATTCTAGGGAAGTGAAAGCCGTTGAGTGAGGTTATGGAGGTTTTTGTTTTCGGAGTTCCAGAAGATAAATATGTGTTTCATCGTGGTGTCAGGATACGATACAATGTCGGAAGTGGAGAGAGAATCAGCCAACATATGGTTGAAATCTTCAATGAGAAAGCTGGAAGTTGGCAGAAATATGCTGTAAACGAGGCTTTTGTTGAATGTCCAGTTTGCGGTAAAAGGCTTAAAGCTTACTATATTCCTGGTACAACGTGGCTGGCTTGTTGTAGCGAAGAATGCTACGGAAAGCTGGATGAGAAGGCGAAAGAGCTGGGCGACTTCTGGAAAGCTCTTGAACACTTTCAATTTAGAGAGAAAAATAGCCAGAAATGAGGAAAGGAGGCAAGAGAGCGTGGGGCTACTTCGAAGGTTGATAGATAGGTTGCTAGGCTACTGCAAGTATTGGGAAGTGCTTAAAGAATTGTTGATGACATGTTTAGCAGGATTGCTTTGGCTTTCTCCTCTGTTGGGCGGGTGTGTAGTCGGCTATATTCTTTTTCGCGACCCTTCAGCTGCAATTGGATTCGCCTTCATTTGCTTTGTCGTCTGGCTGGCAATTCTCGTGGCTCTACATGGGGAGGTGAAATGCTGATGAAGCGTAGATTTGCCATTGAGGTTTTATTTGAAGGAAAACAAAGTGAACTTGAAGCTGAAGACTGCAGACACCAGTATAGAGGGGACATGATTTTCGTTAGAGGGGATAGACTCTACATAGCTGAAGAACATTCAGTATATGAAGTTGACTTAAACAAGCCAATCAAAAATCTCAAAATATTGCTTGTGGAGAGAGAGTAAGATGGAGAAGTCAGTTGAGGATGAACTTAAAAAGAAAGACCTCTTAATTTTAGAGCTTCAAAGAGAAAATCACTTCCTTAAAAAGGAGATATATCGCTTAAAAATGAAGATTCAAAAATTGCAAACAGAGCTTAACTCCAAGGTATGTCCTAACTGCGGGACTCCATGCGTCTAACCTCTCTATTTTTTGGGGTGAATAGATTGTGGAAGGAAAAGGTTGAAGCATTAAAAAGTGAGATTCAGAAGCTTGAAGGTGAAAAGAGAAAGCTTGAGGAGAAAATAGCTCCTATAAAACAACAAATCAAGAGCCTAATAGCTCAAATTGAGCCAGTTGAGTCGAAGATTCTCGATATTGACAAGCAAATTAGAGAATTGTCATGGCAGCTTAAAAGGGCTGAGAAGGAACTTTTTGTCGAAAGCCTTAATGTTGGAAGTGAACTTTGGATAGTTTACAGTAGGTATTATCAGTTCTACCATACAATCTCCGAAGAAGACGCAAAGAGAAGACTTTCGGTTAGAGCACCAGGAACGCCAGTTCCTAGGCTTGTTAGAATAGTGGAAGTTAGAGAAAGGAATGGTCGAAAATCGTTTATCGCGGAATCCGTTGAGGGAAGGAAGAGGTTCGTAGGAGTGATATATAGAGCAAGCGAGGAGTCCCCTCCAGAAATACACTGGTATAAGCGAGTTGAGTAGCGAGGGAGAACCTTGAAGTGTTCTGAATGTGGAGAAGAGATAAACAGATGCGACCAATGTGATGAAGAATTTAAGGTTGGACAAGAGATTCTATGTATGTCAGACCCCTTTGTTGGCGGATGTCATCTACATTTCTGCAACAGTAAATGCAGAGAAGAATGGCTAGAGGAAAATTTCCCACCTAGCACAGCAACCGTAGAAGAAGATGAGAATTAACCTTCTCTTTTTTGGGGTGAAAAGTTTGGTTGAGGGAAAATTGCCTGAAAGCTGGGAGAACATTACAGTAAGCTGCAGCGAAATCAGAGGGGTCAACTATTGGATTTGGAGAAACTATAGGCGGTTGGAGAAGGTTCTAAAGGTGAACACCGCGAAGGGTGTGTTTGCACTTAGGTCGAGGCTTGCCAGGAGACAGTTTTTAAGCCACTTGGGCTTAAGCATCAGACAGTTGGAGAAGGAGAGGGATTGGAGAAGAAGGAACACCATAGTCGTAGAAGCCATAAATAGACGTGAAATCGATGAGAAACAAGGGAAAGTCAAAAAACTTGTATTTAGAGTTCTTCCAGGCAATGAGGTCTGGAGTGTAGTTACAGAGGACTATGTTGAAGTCCCTGTTGAAGATGTCGTTGAACAGTTCGAGAATACATTAAATGCAGAAGGCTTCACATGGGCTGTCAAGCGTCAATGGGATAGTGGACGAGCAATATACAAAGTTTATGAACTTTACCACCATGGTAGTAAAGAGCTTAGAGTTGGAGATGTAGCCTCAGTTGGAGTGGTGCTTAAGATTGGATACTCTGGAGACCGAGCTGTATCCCTCTACGGCTTCTACAAAATACTAGCATGCGAAAACGGACTAATCTCCAAACACAGCATATCAGCCGTCAAACTAATCCACAGAGTATCAAAAGAGAAAATCCTGAATGGCATAAGGCACGCATTCAAACAGTGGCTAGCTGAATATCCACAGTTCGCGGAGCTAGTGGACAAAGCAAGGAGAATAGAGCTGACAGAAGAGCAAGAAAAGGAAATTCTAGACAAAATACTCTCAAAATATCCGAAGCACATAAGAAGGCGAATCATAAAACTGCTTGAAACAAAATACATTCAAGAACACGGACTATTCAAGCTGAGCCAAGCAATAAGTGACTTCGCAACCCACTACCACATAACAGACAACTACAGAAAACAACTCCAGCAAGACGCATACAAAATACTAACAATAAAGCCAGAGGTCAAAAAGTGACAACCTACCTTTACGGCTCAATCCTCAAAGGCTTAAGGAAGGAAAAGCCCAAATGCTTCCGCTGTGGAGACTGCTGCCTAAGAATACCTGTTGAACTAACCAAAGAAGAAATAAAACCATAGCCAAACACCTAAGCCCAAAAGAAAGAAAAATATTCTTTCAAAACCTAACCAAAAACCCGTTAGAGGCAACCCCAATAGACGGGCATCGAATGGTTCCACTAACAAAAGAGGCATGGCTAAAAATCCCATGCATGTTCTTGACTTGGACAAAAGACGGAAAAGCAAAATGCAAAATCTACAAGATAAGACCATTCATGTGCAGAGTTTTCTGGTGCGGAAAGGACAAGCCCGACGAGCCACTCAACCCGCTTAAATACACCTACCGAATGAAAATAGTAAATGGACAGCCACAAATAGCCTAACCTTCTTTCTTGAAAGGGGCGAGTAAAATATGAAGAAACTCCTCGCCATAATCCTCCTAATAATCATCGCGTTACTGACGGTTCCCGTGCCCTTAACTGTCAAGAAAAAGAAACGAGCCAAGAAAAGTAATGCGATTCTACTCCTCTCTCTTTTTTTGGGGTGCCACTCGAAATTTTTGTACATAAACTTTAAATTTCCATTAGAAAAATGTTAAATTTGGGTTGAGCCTATACCTCTCGTTCTGAGAGGCGGCCGCCCTATGGCGATGAAACCCAACTATCAACTATTATCTACTACTACTACGCTTGGAAGGATTCGCGGATTCACGGTTGAACTACTTTTCCACTTGAATGAAGGTCCTAAACGGTGCAGAGACCTTGTTGAAAAAACTGGAAAATCTCATTCTTATGTTTGGAGATACCTTAAAAACATGCAGAATTATGGATTGGTTGAGAAGAATGGTGTTTTTTGGGAATTAAGTATTTTAGGAAGAGAATTTCTATCTTATATTAATATATTATATAATAATATATCAGAATATCGAAAGATAATAGAAAGAAAATCGAAAGATAATAGAAAGAAAGTAGAAAGTTACACTCCAAAGAAACCCAAACAAGTCCGCATTTCCGCGTGGCTCTCCAGCTCTAACCTAGACGAGTTGGAGAGTAGAGTAGTAGAAGTACTAGTAAACCATTATAACAAAACCGGAAGCCTATTCTTATACTTTAGAGACCCCTACGAAGCAGCCGAATTCTTCAAATGCACACCAGACCAGCTAACTCAAGCCATGAGAAAACTCAAGCAGGACAGAATAGCCTATCCATGGCGGGACAGAACTCTCAACGCATGGAAAATCGGCTTATATAAAGCTTGGGTTCAAGCCCTATTAGCTGAAACTGAAATAGAAAAGAAAGGCTAGCTACCTTCCTCTGGAAAAACCTTCTTTTTAATCACCATCTCATGTATCTTATCAACTAACTCCTCCCAAGTCTTAACTTTAAGCTTAGCTTTCAACTCCAGAAGCTTGAAGTATGTTTCATCCTTAATGGTTATTTTGGGCACTCTGCCCCGCTCCAAACATACATTTTACTGCCTAACAGTTATTTATGGGTTTTTGAGACTCATTCTCGGTGAACAAAATGGATTGGAGCTGGGTAACTCCAGTAGTAGGAATAATACTGACAGGCCTATTGGGCGGCGCTGGATTCGCAGCAGCGTGGCATTTTGTAAAGCAACTCTTTGAAAAGAAATAGATTCAAAAAGCTAAGGCGACAGACTAGGAGTAAGCCTCCTAGTCCGCCAATTTCATTTCCCCTTATTTTGACGAAAAAAGCACTGGCAGACCAAGCATGAAGCCAACAACAAATTCTATCAAGTCATGATAAGATTCCATAGGAGCTTCAGCTTCCACAGCTTGATAGACTACAAAAATCAATATTATCACGATGCTAACAATCCAACCGTAAGGCAAAATATTGATTAGGCATGCAATAAAGCCTAGTATTGCGTGGAGCCAGTCCGTCCAATAAGTAAAAGCATTTCTAATCCTTGAGCGTGAGCAACTCGACATTAAGCTCCCTTTCTACATTCTCAATTTTGTTTCCTACAGTTGTTGTTTCGCTTCCAGCGAAAAGCCAGGCAACAGCGTTATTATCCATATCTAAAATAAGACTTCCCGAATCTCCGCCTGCCGAGAAACCTTTCTTGCTGATTAATATCTGGTCAACAAAGAAGCATTTTCCTCTTGAATACCACACATAGCCGTTCCAAGCATCGTCTATAACTTCTCCTCCTAAGGTACGGCAAGTAGTCCTGCCGGACTTCTGAACTTTATCTCCTACTTTCGGAGTTCGCTTACCTCTGACCAACCCTATGCCGACTATCTCAATTTTTATATCCTTTTCAGGATTTAATGGAGAGGCACAGGCTATGTCAACCCGGTTTTCTGGCTCCCCTAAAAAAACCTTTTTGAGCTTAAGGAGAAAGTTCCTATACTTACAGTTGTATTCACCAAATTTTAAAGGAACAAAACGCTTAAGCCTAGCTATAATATCAGCTTGAACATTACCCCCATCATATGGTCCAGGCTGGAGAATAGGGTCTCCCTTCTTAGCCTTATTCTCGTTCGCCAACACATGGTTATTGCTCACGATAACTATCTCGCCATCTTCCTTATCTTCCGCGAACCAACCAAGCGTTCCAGCAGTTATCTTATAGTGTCCTATTGAACAACCAGCTGGACATGGGCGATGTTTCTTAGTTTTGTCTATGCTTAAAGCTATAACTTTACCTTGCTCTACAACATCCGTGGGAATTTCTTTCCTTCCTAACTTCAAACTTTTAGGAATAACGTGTTGAGGTCTAAGCTGGACTTCTGGAAGCTTTTTGGTAACATAAACACGGAAGCAAAGCTCATCCGGTATAACCTTGCCTTTCCTTATTCGGGGCTGAAGTTTTCCAGAATACGCTATTACATTCGGGTATTTCTTGACTTTTTTCCAGAGCTCTTTAAGCTCCATCTATAGTAACCCCATCAAAATCTGTATGAGTATGGATATGACTACGCCACTTAAGATTGCCCAAATTTTACTGTCAAGCTTTTCTATGCGCTGCTTTAGGTAGTTCACTACGTCTTCTAGGCTTTCTGTACGCTCTTCTAGGCGTGCCACTCTTTCACGGAGACCCGAAATCTCAATCATAAGTGGGTTGTTCGGGTCATTCTTTTCCGGGTTCACTTTTCTCGTCCTCCACAAACTGTTTAAACTTGTCTATCAGCCCAAGCTCGAAGAGGTAAACGCCTAAGCAGATTACGCCGAAGCCGACGGCTATACAGACTGCACCTATCATGTATTCGCCCTGACGGAGAAGGTTAATTCCAATTCCAAGTAGCGTAACGCCTATGGTGAGAAGAACCGAAAGGGTTACGGCTACCTTCTTCATGGCTACTCACTTATAGATTAACTTTGGAGTTTAAAAGTTTTTGACTGTTTTAGGTCAGGGTGCCTCTGATTCCTTCTTCATGTCATTCACCGATGATGGCTTTTAGAGGCACCCTTCATCACTTATAATTTTACTGAAGCTTTTTATAACTCTTTGTTTCAAGAGTAATTGTGAACTTTTTTCCTTTCCATGTTTTCCCTAGCTTTTTCAGTTTTTGCTTCCCTTTTTCTCTATCTATTTTTTCTTGAATCAGCTTATGCTTCTCCCTTAAATACTGCTCTTTTATGATATTGATGACCTCTTCTTCTGTGGCGTCTATGCGGACTATTGGACATATGCTTACGCCATCCTCAAAGTTTGCCTGAATGTACATTAGCTCCTCATTTATGGGCTGTTCCCAGACAATTTCAAACTTAACCTCTGGGTTCAGCATCTTGTAGCGGAGCTCGTCCTGCGGGTTCTTCCTCGGCGCCAGAACCTCCCGCTCATGGTATTCTTTCATTTCCTCGCTTATCTCGTGAGGGTTACATTCGGCGTGTACCGGCACGGTTAATATTTGCCTATTATCTTTATCGACTTTTCTAACCTTTAGGACTATGCTGTCGTTTTCTTTAAAGGGTTTGCCGCAGACCATGCATCTCATCTCCTCGAAGCCGAGGTCGCCCTGCGTTATGGTTATTGCTCTCACAAGGTTAAAGCGGTGTTCAGAATCGCCAATATAACTGTAGCCATCGCTAAAGGGTCTCACATGATAGTGAGTATTCTCATCATATGGGAAGAGTGTATACAGATTACCTCTAGCGTACCCATAGGTCCACCATAGGGAGTATATATAGCCACGATTCCACCTGTAACTATCATCTCCGAGATAGCCCCAGTTATCATGTGAAGGCCTGAACCTGTGGGGTACCTTGAAGCTACCAGATATGTCAAGTGTTCTAAATATTACATCGGCCTGTGTATCGCTTCTTGGACCTATATGGCTTGGGCTAATCCATCCTGTGATGGCGTCTGCTCCTCCTGAAAGGTGGCTTGAAGCATGTGCCGAAGGCGGGAATGTGCTCGGTTTGTCGGGTATGTTGTCCCAGAATGGACTGTTCCAGAAATCGGTAATGTCACTTCTTGGATGTGTATGTGTCGAAGGCGGAAACGTCGAGGGCTTGTCAGGAATGTTATCCCAAAACGGGCTGTTCCAGAAATCTGTTATGTCGCTTCTTGGATGAGTATGGGCTGAAGGCGGATATGTTGAGGGTTTTCCAACGATATAGTTCCAATGCCTAGTCGCACGTCTAACCCAGCTTGTTCCGTCGTGAACGTAGATGCTGTAAGAATCGACATAAACTCTTTCTTTTGCACCTGTAGGAGCTGTTGTGGGAATTTTTCCGTAATGAGCCCAGTGTCCGTGATGCTGAAAGGCTGTAACGTTTGTTAGACTGTTATGGGACCTCTCATATAGCTTTGCTAGGCGAAGATGACTCTCTAAATCGTCTGAACCCCCAGCTAGGTGAGTTGAAGCGTGAGCTGAAGGCGGAAACGTTGAAGGCTTGTCTGGTATGTTGTCCCAGAAAGGGACATCCCAAAAGTCAGGTACTTTACTTCTTGGTATGTCGGGGATTCTAGCTATGTCAAAAACTCCGCTCACAATTTTACTTGCATCTAAATCTGGTATTCGTGCGACATCAAAAACTCCGCTCGTGATTTTGGAGGCATCCAAATCCGGGATTCGGGCAACGTCAAATACGCCTGAAACTATCTTTGAAGCATCTAGGTCTGGGATTCGGGCTACGTCGAATGTTCCGCTTATAATCTGTGAGGCGTCAAGCTCAAGGGGGTCTCCCCCGTTAAGCTGGTGTCTTTCCCTATGGGCGTATATTAAAGCTTCAAGCTTAGCTAATCCGGCCCTAATTTTCTTAACCTGATGTAGTATTTCAATCACGTTCTATCCTCCTTTAATGTCTATTAATTTTCTAAGCTTGTCCGCTAATTTATATATTTGAAGCGGATTTAGAGTTAGAGCTTTCCAGTCTTTAAGCCCCAAGCTTTCCGTAAGGGGACGAAGGCTCAAAAATTTAGAAATGTAGTCTTTAAGCCCTAAGGTTTCGGCGTAAACTCTGTAAAGGGTGAGCCTCCGTGAGAAATAATCTATTAGGGCTAAGGTTTCAACCATAACTTTTGAGGGAGATTTAACTAGATAGTCTGTCAAGCCTAATGTTTCAGACTTAGCAACCATGGGAGACTTAACCAAGATGTCGCTTAGACCTAAGACCTCGCTTTTGATGGTGGCTGGACTTTTCTGTATTAAATCCCTTAACGCCAGATTTTCAGTTTTAATGATGGATGGAGATTTAGCTATGAAATCTGCCAAGCCGATGGCTTCTGAGTAAACCCTTTTAGCCGTCCAAACCCGGCTGTAATAATCCTTCAGCCCTAAAGTTTCAGCCTTTATAATCGAGAAAAGTTTAGCGATGAAATCTTGGAGACCTAGTGCTTCAGCCTTAAATATTGAGGGTTTCTTCTCCACATAGTCTTTCAGCCCAAGCGTTTCAGACTTTACGGTTGAAGACATCTTTAAGACATAATCTGTTAATCCAAGCGATTCGCTATAGGTTCTATACGCCGACCAAGTCCTTGAATAGACATCCACTAGACCAAGCGTTTCAGACTTCACAGCGGAGGAAGACTTCAATATATAGTCGGTTAAGCCTAGGGATTCAGCCTTAAGAATCGAGGGAGATTTAACTATAATGTCCGATAAGCCCAAGCTTTCGGTGTAGGCTCTATAAACCGTCCAAGTGCGAGAATATGTATCTACCATGCCTAAGGTCTCAGTTAAAGTCTTACTCCAAGCCTTAGGAGTCGTGTAAGTGCAGTAAATGCTTGCACATCTGAAAGAAGTTACTGTTTTACCCCCCCACTCGATGGGGTCTGGAAAATCATTATAAGTTAAGTACGCATAGGCTCTATAATAACCTTCAACGTTATCATAGTATACTCCAAAACGATATATTCCAATAAATACGCAAAGAATATAATCAATATTGCTTAAGGAGGCACCCGTAATAACATTTCCTGTTATCCATTGCGCAGTTTCAGGGGGGTCAATTTCTCCTGTTTTATCAACCAAAGTATCATCTGCGTCTTTATACACAGCCAGTTTTATTCTTGTATCTGCGGACACACCAAATCCATAAATACTTATTGATTCAAGCACGCCCTCTTCCGGGCACGTGTGCGGACGCCAACCATCAATTCGGTCATCTGAGAAACTTGCCACACTTCCTCCAACCGTTTCATATCCAAAAGTCGGGTCAATGGTTACGGGATAAACCGCATTATCCAGAAAGTCCTGTGGAATCGTAACCGTTAAAACTCCTTCTGTTTCGTTAATGTGTAAGTCGCACCAAACTTCATTTCCAACAGAATCAACAGCTTTGGGTCTGTAAATGTGAAATGCTTTTCCAGCCTTATATTTTTCAGCATTCTCCTTGTTACGGTGCATATTAGTTCTCGTAGCATGGTAAACAGCGTAACTTCCAACGACCTCAGGCGGACGGAAACATTCCTCTCCGTTTCTTGTTTTTATATACGTTTCCGTGTAAACTTCACAGTCTTCTGGATTAAACTCCTCTGTTAAGGGTGGTTGATAGTAAAATTTCAATCCTTTAGTTTCAATTGCTAAGGCAAATTGGTTGGTTGTGGGCTTCTTCTTGAGGATTATCTCAAACTCTAAACCACCCAATTCATTTTGTATGAATGTGATGTTTATTCCAGTCTGCGGATGCTTCATAACAACAGTTCTAGGCTCAGCAGGGTAGAAGTGGAAGTCAAACGGCTCATCCGTCTCCCACTTAACCCTTCCTTTCTCGTGTCTGCAACGCTTCCGCCTTACCTTGCTGTCGTCGAAGACAAGCCTTAAATGACACTCGCCAGCCCAACGCTCCAGCTTCAGCTTGGGGTGAAACTCGGCGTCTGTAGGGTCGCCTATGGTAACGTAATCTCCACTCCTAGTTTTGAAGCGGTAAGCCTTTTTAATAGACTCAATTCTAGAAGGCATATACACCACTACGTTCCTGCTTCACCTCATCCCCAAAGGCTTGGTCGCCCATACAGTTTAACCTTCCAAGTTGTAAGAATCCATCGGTATCCTCCATACCTCTTCCAGTCATGAGCCAAAGTATAAACAAGCATGGTTAAAGCCAAAGCGTAAACCCAGCCCACCCCAGTCAAACACAAAGCCAGAAACAGAAAGTCAGCGTACACTCTATTCTTGATGGAACTATGTCTTCCGTACCTGCTAACTGACTTCACGTGGTCTTCTAAAGCCCTCAAAACTCTACGCTTAAACTCAGAAAGGCAAAGAACAGACGACAGCCTACCAAAAGTATATAAGGCGTAGCGCTCCAACGAACAGCCCCTCGGAAGCTTCCAGCCCATTTTAGGCAGCCTGTTTGGTCTGAATCTTCCAAGTTACTTGTAAGCTGTCTCCGGCACCCCAATTAATGTTGAGAGGGTCAAAGGTTTGACGACACGCCATTATCCCGCCTGTCGCGGCGGTAAAAGCTCCCGATTCCGTTACAGCCTCCGTCCCAGCATAGCCTGAGAAGGTGGCTGTTAGAACGGCTGTATCATTTGTTACTGTAGTCGTTTCTCTTGAACCTGTTCCAGCTTCTCTGTGGGTTTCGTATTCTAGTGCTGTGTCGGTTGGGGCTGGAGCTGTTGTTCCGGTTCCGATGGCTATGTAGCCTAGCGATTCACCGCCTACATCCGTTAATTGAAGTCCCGCAACGTTAGCAAACCACGCATTTGTCAGCGTGTTGGTTCTCCAGCCTGTGTCTCGCTTATCTATTATTTTCCCGTTTTTGTCTCTGTGGACGAGTATGCACCTGTCCCTGAAACCGGCTTTTTCCATTAGCAGCGGGTTCTTGTTCGAAAGCATTTTCAGTTGTTGGCTGAGTTTTCTAAGCTTTTCGCTGGCGTCCTCATAGTCGAGTCCAAGGTTCCTCGTGGCTCCAATAATCATTCCGACGTCGTTCCCGAGCTTGGAAAACGCTTTAATGAATTCGTTTAGCACATCTAACTCTAACTTGTCCATTTTAACACCACGAAAATAAATCTATTAGCAGGCTATATATAAATTAGAGGACGAACAGGTCGTATCTTGCGAATATATTTTGAAAGGTTATTTGTTCATGTGCAGTTAACAGAATCATGCATTGGCTAATCCATTTAATGTCCTTAATGTTTAAAACGTAGCTTCCATTATCATCGAAGGCAGCTATAAACTCTAGCTCCTGAGTAACCTCCTGTAGCTCCGTGAATTTCTTGTCTATTATACGGCTATTATCACGCATAAAGAGTATGCTGAAATTCGGTGAAGGACTTTTAATAAAAAGCTCTTTCAGTTCTCCTCTAAGATTAACATTTAAAAGCTCAAAGTTCCCCCTAACCGTAAAGTTTTTCTTGTCTATTATCTCAGTTTTAGGCTTAGGAAGCTCAATTCTGCCTATTCTTTTAGCTAATTCTCTTCCAACCTCTCTAGCTACCTCCTCAATTTCTACGAGGTCTATTTCACGCGGAAAAATACTAGCTATTTCTTCAAAGCACTTAAAGAGTTTTTTAGCTTCTTCCTCATCTTTAAGCAAGTTCTATCTCCTCGTATTTCTCTATGATTCTTCCTTCTTTATCCCGTATATATTCCACTCTTCTACTTGCAGTTCTTGGAAAAACCTGAGTTGGAGGCACATAACTTTTAGCTTTTATAGCCTCTATTAAGGCTAAGAGGAGATTTACAATAGGCCAAGGCCAAATTCCTAAGGGACCTCTAAACCATTCTCTGCTACTTTCTCTACTTTCATAGTCCGGAGGGGGTTGAACTTGGAAGGGAAATATTCTTTTTTTCTTTTTTAGTTTTTCTAGGACTTCTTCAGTCATTATTCGTCAAGAATAAAAGCGACTTAATAGTAAATAAAGGTTATAGAAAAGAGTGTTGTTATTCTTCCCACCAAATTATGTGTACGCTTAAGTCCGTGGCTGAAGCACTCTTGTTTGTTACTCTAATGAGTATGTTTTTGCCTTCGGGAATTATTACCGTTTCGCCGACTTCAGTTGCTCCGCCAATAGCTCTAATTTTTGAGCCTCCGGGACAAACGGTGTTAACAGCCAAGTCTCCTGCAGTATATGTTCCTCCGTACTCGACTTCAACTACCGACTCGTTTTCGCTTCCTAAGTTCAGGTTTTGCGGAGTTAAGCTTGAGCCAGCAGCAGTCTTTGTATTATCCCTATAAATGTCAATGTAAGCCTGAGCTAACGAAACGACCTCGATTATAGATATTTTAACGGTTTTCCCTGAGTCGCTTGGATTTTCGAAGAAAACCTCTATGGATGCGTCTGATGCAACACCTTCAAAGCGATGGGAAACAGAAAATCCGTAGCCCTGCTCTATCATATTATATAGCTTACCTAATTGCACAACGTGTTGCCTTCCTTCCATAACTCCCATTATCTTCTCACCTCAATCTCTTTTTCAGGCTTAATTATTTCCGGCTCTGAAGATTCGAAAACGTCTTCTCCAACTACAAGCGTCGACTTAACCTTTAGTGCTTTTACATCTCCCCACAATATGATTATTGGCTGCTTAAACGGCTTTTTAACCGATTCCTTGGACATTACTCTAACACCTCGGCACTCTCCACCCCGAAGGCGGATAAGACTCCATGTCCCGGTTTTCCACTACAATCCAAGAGGGCTGCTATATATATTCTACCTGGAACAACTCTTAAGCCCCTTTCAAACTTTAAGTGGACTCTGCCATAGCCCTCGTCTTCGGCTATCGGTTGCATATCTGTTAGGTCTGGAAGGTAGCTTCTGAGGTCAATATATGCTAGGGCATGTCTAGTTATGGAAAAGAAGACATCATAAATATATACAGGAGTTTCCGGAGCCACTATGGTGGATGTGCCGTCTGGTGCTCTGAAAACAAATACTGCTCCAACCGCTGCCGACGGATAGGCGGGTAAATCTGTCTCCAAGTACCATTGATACCGCCTCTGCCAACTGGATATCACCGGATTAACAGCCATTTCCACAGCTAGGCTGTAGTCTTTTCTTCCCACTCCCTTCGGCGTGGTGCTATAGGTTCTTTTAACTTTAGCTGGCACCAGATATCACCTCTAACTCGTAGGACTCTCTAGTCGTTATTACACCCGAAGCGGAGAAAACAACGTCTATTGGCACATTGCTGAAGTTATAGGCTATTACTCGATAAGTTCTAAATACTGGGAGACCCCTCGAAATCTTGTCTATAATTCTTGTGTAGCCGAACTGCTTGTAGAGGGTTGTCCATTCTCCTGTAACAGTTTGCTCCTGTATTTCCAATCCAATTAGAACGTTGATTTCCGTTACCAGCCTTATGTCATATAGTAACACAACGTAATCGACTCCTATGTCAATTTCCTCCGTTTGCGAGGAACCCGGAGGGATATCCAGCATTACTTTGGCTTCTTGGTAGTCGTCTTGCCAACTGCGAACCACCGACTCTGTCTGTCTTTCAATGGCTTTGCTGTAGTCTTTGCGTCCCACACCTCTCGGCGTAACTGACCATATTCTGACAAGCTCTGGCATCTCAGCGCCTCTCCTTGGACCATGTTATAATTACACTTATTGTGTGGGGGTTGACCGAGTCATAGTTTATTATTTCGACAAGTATTTTGTCTTTGACCTCCACTTTTTCGTCAATTCTAAAGTTTATTGTCGCATCATTTAGCGCAATATAGTCGTCTTCTATTGGAGCAATTTGAATTATTGTCCCTCTTATTGCTAATCTTACTCTGACGTGCACCAGAGCGTTGCATCCGTCCGGGAAGTGCATAAAGCCGTCTGCTAGGTATCCTGCCTCCTTTATTTCGTGCTCTAGCTCAACACCTTTAGATGCAGGAACCGTATAACGGAAATTTATGAGTCTAGATGGCATCAGCTATCCCAGTAAATCACGGTTGCCTTTGGAGAACCTGCATTCGCCTTAAACGCTAGGTTTGTTCCGCCTTCTAGAACAAGTATGGGGTTTTCAATATCGTAGCTTGGAGGAATTGGTCTAACGTCTGCCGGAGCTATTGGAACATCGTCAAACTTGACCGTATAGCTTCCATCTTCCTCCTTCTTCTCTATATCGACGGTTCTGGAGGCTGTCCCGTCACCTATCAGGAAAATGGCTACGATAAACCTCATTTTGTTTTCCGGGACGTTTTCCGTCCAGGCGTCCGTGTCAGAGGTTCCAATGGTGACGGATGTTGCCTTAAGCTTTTCCCTTATGATGTTCTTTTCGCTCATAGCGAACACGCCTCCTCCAAGCTTATGGGTTCAACCTTCCACGATTTTTTAAGTTCGTCTCCAAGCTCGTGTGGTCTGTTCCCAAAGCCTACGGTTAGAAACGCTGCTGGAATCTCTCTGTTAGCTATTCTCCTGATAATCGCTGGGTTTTTCTCCTTGCTGAAGAACTGCACCCAGTATAGGGCAAAGTAGAGGTTCATAACTGGCTGGTGAGCTCTTTCGGTATCTGTGTTGTAGTATTCAGCGCCAATGTGGACTCCAGGTGGAATCACTATTTCTATGTGGTCGGTTGGCTCTTCATATGGACTGTTAAGTTCGTTGATATAGCCAAGGGGGTCTCCGGAACCAGGTCTTATGGGGTCAACTGCTGGAAACTTTCCAGGAATATCCTTTCCTTCGGGGAATCTAAGGTACATCCTTATCTGGTGGGGCTTTATGCCAATCGCTCCATGCAAAAACCATGGATAACCGCTGTTCGTTTCAGTGTCGAGATAGAGAATATCGTTGGCGGGGTTGCGGGGGTCTCTGAACCTCAGCTCTGTCTGGTGGTCTGAAGCACCTATGTCAACTGCATTTCCGGCGCTATCAATTAGGTAATATGGCTTCCATTGGCATATTCTCCGCCTAACAGTTCTGCCAAAAAGGAATCCTTCGGCGAACTCTATTGCAAATAGGTAGTTTTTCTCCAGAATCTTTTCCCTTATAGGCTTAACTCCCAATTTTTATCACCTTTTCTTCTTAAGCTATTTTTAGCAATGACGTTTTAAATAAACTTTATTAAAAACAATTATATAGTAGTTTAATTAAAATAATTAACGATATTAATGGACAATCCTGAATATACTACAATTTCAATTCGTAAGGAGACTAAAAAAAGACTTAGAAAATATGGTTCCTTCGGGGAGACTTGGGACCAGTTAATTAATAAAATACTTGATGAGATTAACGAATGGAGAACGAAAAATGAACTCAACAGAAAAAGCCGCTTATAAATGGTTTATTGAGAACGGGTTTAGTGATAAGGAAATTGATTTTAATAGAAGGCGAAGTGTGGATTTTATCGTTCTAGGAAAGCCTTATGAGGTTAAAAGGATTTATGGGGAAAACACTCTCTACTTTACTGAAAAACAATTTAAAATCTTTAAAAAAATAGACCCAATTATTTTGATTTTTCAGAAGGACAAGCTAGTCAGTATTTATAAATTCAGTAAGCTTCCCCAGAAGTACCGGATTAAAGTAGTCCCTTCTAAATATATCATGATTCCTGTGTTTCCGGAGACAAAAGAGAGGCTTATGTCTTACGGGCGGAAAGGAGAAACTTTCGACCAGCTTTTAAATCGTCTTTTGGACGAGATTGACGAATTGAGGGGGAAAGCCCGCTGTCAGTCCTAATAATGGTTAAAAAGAATGGTAGAGTAGAGCTTCTAGCAACTGTGACGTTTAAGGGTAATCCTGAAGACCCACTTGACCCGGTGAGAGCTGAAATAAAATTTGAGAACTTTGGTAACTATGAAATCGAAGGGTTCTCATTGAATAATGTGAAAGAAAACCTTGTGGAAGATAATTCTTTAGTGATATTTCCAAAACCAACCATTCCTCCAACCCCTCCAGAAGCACCAATTGCGGAACACACAACTCCTGCTAGGAAGGCTCCAACCTATGTTGCATACATATCATCAATAAACGAGAAGTGTGGAATCGCGACATACACAAGGTTTCTAGTGAATGAAGTGAAGAAATTATTTCCAGTTAAGGTATTTAGACGTCTAAATCAAGTTGAGCCTAATGCTTTAATTCACCTACAACATGAGTTTGGCATATTTCCCCACCTTGAAAATGTAGTTGATGAGCGGTTTAAAGACCATTATAAAATCTGCACGTGGCATACGGTAGTAAGAGTTCCTGTGGGTATGATGCTGAAACACTATCATGAAGTTGACTTAAACTACGATGCTCACATAGTTCATAACGATTTGGCAAAGAAGTATCTTTCAGCGTATACCCGTAAACCAATCTATGTCATTCCCCATGGGTCTCTAATCTGGGAACCTACGCCTAAAGAATTAGCTAGAAAAGCTCTCGGTCTTCCATTAGATAAGAAGATAGTTTTTCTATTTGGATTTGCAGCGGAAACAAAGGGGTTCGAGGAAGTAGCAAAGGCATCATCGAAACTCAAAGATACATTATTCATAATTTCGGGAGCAATCCATGACCTCTTAAAGGAGCATGGACATGCAGTAGCTACTCGAATCAAATCCCTAAAATCTGAAAATGTCATTCTCTTGGAGAAGTATCTTTCTGAAGGAGAAATCAACTTATATGCTAGTGCTGCAGACTGCCTATTGTTCAACTACAAAACCCCTCAATTTGTAAGTTCCGCAAGCGGGGCACTTCACAGAGTTTTGGCAGCAGGAAAACCCATCGTATGCACCTTTGATAACCGACTAATAGAACTCGAAGACGGAGTTCATGCTTTAAAGTATAGACAAAACGACATAGATGGAATGATTCACTGCTTAAATCTCATCTTTGAAGACAAAGACTTAGCTGAGAGAATTGGAAAAAACGCCAGAAGACTTGCAGAAAAAACAAGTTGGGAAAAAATCGCCAGACTACACATAAAAGTATATAATGAGATTGCTGGAGACTCAATAAGAATCGGAGGATTTAATGGAGAGTATTATGATGAGAAATATTTCGCTAACCCATGTGGGAAGCGATTCAACGTAAATGGAAAAGTGGAAACATGGGGGTACAGAAACCCCTCAGGAGATTGGGCTGGATGCATAGATGTAGTTAACGCTTGGAAAAAGCTCTTCAACCCCAAAACTCTACTAGATGTTGGATGTGGGCGTGGACAGTTTGTAGCCTACGCAAGAGAAGCGGGAATTGAAGCATACGGCTTCGACTTTTCAAAGTGGGCAGTTACGGAAGGAAGATTCTATCGATGTAAGCCTGAATGGATACTTCTACATGACGCAACTAAACCTTGGCCTTTCAAAAGAAGTTTCGACCTACTTGTAGCCTTAGACTTCTTCGAGCACATCTACGAAGAGGATTTAGATTTTGTTATTGACGAAATGTTCAAAGCTACAGGTAAATTTGCATTTTTAGTCATAGCTACAACTAAAGAAGGGGAGAAAGGCTACATCCTAAAAAAGGGAGAAACAGTATCATTTAAAGACCGAAGAACATGGGCTGGACATGTAACAGTATGCGATGAAACATGGTGGCGAAAGAAACTTGAAAGACCCGGCTGGAAGTTCAGAGACGACTTAGTTAAAAAATTCGTAGAATCCGTTCCCAAAGCAACAATTAGAAATTGGCTTCTTAACTCAATAATCATATTACAAAAAGAAGGAAAACATAATGGTTAAAATAAGCGTCATAATGGCTACAGCAAGAGACAATTACCCCATGATTGGGCTTCCAAACACATTCATATTTGAACCTACCTTGAAAAGCTTAGAAAATCAAACTTTCAATTCCTTCGAGCTAATAATTGTAGACGCACTCTACGATTCTCGTAAAGACTACTTCAAGAACAAAAAATACGAATTCCCAGTTAAACACATCAAGCCTAAACCATCTATTTGGGATAAGTACGGGGCATGGCGAGTATGCAATCAACTCAATACCGCGATAATCCATGCTGAAGGGGAATTGATAGTTAGAATTGATGATTGCTGCTCATTTGGTTCAGAGTTTCTGGAGAAATTCTGGGCATGGTATAAGAGGGGGTTTTTCGCTCAAGCACTTGTGATTTACCATCACGGAACTAAACCTCTTAGGAATACTGAAGAAGCAAAACGCCTCTACTACAACACTTATGGTTGGGAATGTAGCTACGAAGAAATTGTTCAAAAACTCGACAGCCTCTACAAACCAGGCGAGATTATACGCGACAGTAGATGGAGATTCCTTGAGGGAAAAAGTGTATTAATAGGAGACATGAGATGCTGGTATTACGGCTACGGTTCCGCATCCATAGACGCCCTTTTAGAGGTTAACGGTTATGACGAGAACTTCGATGGCTGTAAAAGTCTAGAAGAAGTTGATTTAGGCTCAAGGCTCTACATGGCAGGTTACAAAGACCTCATAATGGACGAATCCCTAACAGTAATTGAACACTTTCACGGACCTATAAGTAAAAAAGCAGTTTGGTATGAGGGGAAGCCTCCTAAATGCAACTATGCCCTTTACTTGTTGAACCAAAAGAAAAATCGTTACAGAGCAAACTCAGATATCCTAAAGGAGGAAGACTTAAAATTTGTATGGGAAAAAACATGCAGAGAACCGTGTAGCCACTGCGGAGGAAAGGATTATGACTACGAAATGTTCAAGGTCTGGGCTAAAAACCAAAGAACCTTTAATTTGGCAGAGGAACGTGAAAAAAATCTTTAAAGACATGGAAGATTACATCAGAGAGCTTACCGCAGAAATGTCTGTAGAATCAGTTCTTGACGTAGGAACAGGGAACAAAGGGGTTGTAGCCCAATCCTATTGGGAAAACGAAAAACACATCCGTAAAGGGTATGCATGTGACATATGGGTTATTAAACCCCTTCCTCCAATATGGACGCCACTAAAGATGAATGCTCTAAATCTTCTTGACGTTTTGAAGCCTAAAAGCGTAGATGTAGTCCAAGCGTGTGGTTTTCTCGAACATTTAAAAAAGGAAGAAGGCTTAAGATTCATTAGAATCGCTGAAACCCTTGCAAGAAAGTTTGTGTTCTTTACAGCAGCAGCATACTGTCACGGTCCTACAAGGGATTATAAGGTTAAAATCGACGGAAACCCTTATCATTACTACTGGAGTGCTTGGGATTGGATGGAGTTTCAAGACTTAGGATATGAAACAAACTGGTATGACGCTCATGTGAAACACATCACCTTTCAGGGGGAAGTAATAGCGTGGAAATACCTCCAGAAGAATACTTGAGAAGAGAAATACGAGGAATAAACATTAAAAGCGTCATAGACGTGGGAACAGGACACGGCGGAGTCTTTGATTACTGGGAATGGGAAAATAAAAACTTAGACTTCAAAGTTTGTCTTGACATTCGATACATAAGACCAGATATTTCTAAAAGCTGGGATAAAGTAATAGCTTCAGCTCTATATCTTCCATTTGGAGATGAAGCCTTCGACCTTGTAATATCAAGTGAAATGATAGAACATATACCACCTAAGAATCATAGGAAAGCATTAAGTGAGATGATAAGGGTCGCTAAGAAAGGGGTATTTATAACCTCCACAGACGAGGCTGGACATTGGGGACCCGAATACCACAAAATGGTGGAATTCAATCCCTTTAACAAATATCTTGGCATAGTTAATGAAGACTTACTCAAAGAATTAGGTTTCAAAATACTCTTTAAAGATGAGCATAGAATAAAAGCCTTCTTACACAAAAAAGGGGAAGTGATTTAGAATCGATTATAAGAGCTAGAACCCAATGACGATGCCTTTGAAATTGTAGGCGCTCAGGTTACTACCAGTCGCAACTTCCTGCCCAACTGCAGGACACGCTACTGGGCATTGGAAATAGTGATAGTAAACTGGAATCGTTAAGGAGTTTCCGGAAATCGTTACCTTCGCTGGATGCATTAGGAAGCCACCGTCATTGCTTAAATTAATGATTTTCTCAACTTTTCTGAGAGTGGCTATGGGAACGCTGAATCCGCCCGCCGAATAGCTTGCTGGTCCCGCCTGTTCAAAGTAAACTATTAGTCTTCCATCTTTAGTTTGACCAATTATTTCCTCCACGTCAGCCATTTGTTATCAGCTCCTTTAGGTTGGCTTGACGAGTAGGTTGGCATCTCTAGCAGCTGCTGTTCCAATAAGGTTGTATGGGTCTAGCACTCTTAATGCTGGTTCCTTAATGAACGCTACGCCAACCGGATATGGGTAATCGATTACTTGACTTACTGTTCCGCCAGCATCGGAGAAGAACACCTTAGCGAGGAACTCTTTGCCCTTGTAGAGTAGTATTGCATCGTCAAGCTCTTTGACCGGGAACGCATCATATGTCTTCTTTCTCGTGGAGAATCGACATGGAACAATTGGCTTTGGCTTACCGTCTATCTCAAAGTAAACTGACTCAAGCTTGGGGCTTGGATGCTCTGAAGCGATACCGACTATTACACAAACTAGGTTGTCGTAGAATCTTATCGGGTTTCCTGCAGTACCTCCAAGATATGTGGTTCCACTGTGAATCCAGTTATTAGCCTCTCCAGGAGCCCAATAAGGAGTCCCATTCGTAATTCTGTATATGTCGTCCCAGTCATCGCCAACTCCAAGATAAGCAGCCCTTATCTCAGTCATACCGAACTTGTTTGACCCCGGAAACATTCCGTCAAAGGATGTGTCCATCTGAGCCTTGGCGACCATAGCCCCCATCAGAATTTCTCTCTGGTGTCTCACCAAAATATCAGCGACTTCTCTGTATGGATTGCTGAGAATAAACTGTCTGGTGAAGCTAACTTGGAAAAGGTCAAGCTCATCCTTCGTCAACTTCTCGTATTCAATCCCCAACTTGTCCAAGTAACTCGCTGCTTGGGTCTGCAAACTCGATAAATCAACCGACATTTTTCCATCCCAGCAAGATAATGATATGGAAAATTATAAATATGTTTGTGGCACAAGAGACACTAAGGCTACAAAATGAAGCCACCCAGAGGTGTTCTTTTTGGGTAAAGACACAATATTGAGAATAAGATGTAGTCGTGAGACATTTATTGAATTCAAGACCTTTGCTGCAAAATTCAAAGACTATGAGTCGGCGTTAAAGGAATTGTTAAAACACTATAACCCTCCACCAAATATAAAAAGCAGAATATTGCATTAGCTACATTATCTGAAAAAGCAAGTTACAAAAGACGCTAGGAAGATACAGGAAGAAGTCCGCGGAGACACAGAGTTAGTGATTAGACGAGTATTCTGGCACCCCTAGCTCTGGCTTCCTTCTCTTCGACTACTGGGGGCGACTTGGTAGGTGGACTTGGTGTTGCTGCTGTACCTGCTTGAGGGCTTAATGTCCCTCTCAGACGGCTCATGATTCCTTTTTCTCTTATCTCCTTGACCTTTGGAAACCTCTCTTCAAGAACTGCCATCGGACCTTTCTCTCGTATCTCCGAGATTATTGGACCTTGTAGAAGCTGACCTGAGAAGATTCCGCCTTGAAGTAGCTGTCCACCGCCTCCGCCTCTTAGCTGACTCATCCTCGTCTGAACGCTTGTGCGAACCTCTTCAAGTCTTGCCCTAATATTTTCTATCATGGACATTTTTAATAACCTCCCAACCATCTTCTGGTTATTTCAGCTTGTTTCTCCACGAAGCGAATGGCTCCGTCGCCAATTTTCTTGCCTATGGTTGTAACTGCTTTAACAGGCTTCAGCTCAAGTAGTTTGTCAATCCCTTCAGCAACCGTGTCTATCGGGGTCGTAATAAGGTCTGGTACTGCATTAATTCTGTCTCTTAAATTTCTTTCAACTTTCCTAACGAGTTCAACCATATATTATTCACCTAAAAAGAAATAGACCTTAGAGATTTAAAAGTTTTATTATGTGAGGGTAGCTGACGAAGATTACTATGTAGATTAGTGCTAACCCTACATAGAAGATTGTCCATGCCATCGTGTTTTCAGTTAGGATAGCTCGCCTTTTCAAGGAGAAGATTGCGATTACAAATAGTGGGACAAGCATCAACATTGGATACAACGAAAATATAAGCGTGCAAGCAGTGTATAGAAACATGCAGATAGTTGTAGTTATAATTTGACCTTTCAACCCGTAACTGTTTGGGATAGTTTTTATTCCAAACTTTAAGTCCCCTTCAATATCCGGGACATCTTTAGTGGACTGTAATCCCATAACCCATAGAAAGGCAAGTATCGAGTATTTCCAGGCACTTTCTATGGCTCCGTAAACGCTGAACACGGCGAACATGGGTAGGAAGCCTCTCGAAAAAGCCATCCAACTTAAGTTAAGAACTGGGTGGGCTCGTCTGGGGCTTAGTGGAGCTAAAGAATAGAAGACCGCAAAGAAAACGAGAACAACCGTTACAAGCCCAAAAAATGTGTTTATTGTGAAGGCTCTTGCAACCGCAATAAGTATTAGAAGCAATGAAACTCCAAGAGCTTCTTCTCTGTCGATTGCACCTGAAGGAATAGGGCGATACGGCTTAACGATTTTGTCTAGTTCAGCGTCAGCATATTGATTTAAACACTGACCAGCACCTTGAGCCAAAGCAAGAGTCACGCCAACATAGATGGCTGTCAGAATATGTTGGAAGGTTATCTCTCTAACTGGAGCTAATACCCCAAAAATTCCAGCAAAAAGAGGAGCCAACAAAGTGAAGGGTCTAACTAGCTGTATATAAGCAGATAGTCTACCTAACCTTTTCCTGATTCTCGGGTAACCTTTAACGATGCCATAATCAGACATCTTTGAATTTGTGCCCCTAATCCCATGCCCAGCCTATATTCCCTTCAACAGGTAATACTACTTTAGCATCTATATGCCTATTAATGGTTTGTGTCTTGCCAAGCCAATAATAGTTTATCGTTACGTCAAAACCGTTTCTAGTGGTAACCTTTCCAGTAATTAGTATGCTCAATATGCTCCATACGAGACCTCCAAGACCTTTAGTTTCCCAATATCCTGTCGGCTCTACATAATGTCCTTTAGACACTTTACTAAGTTTCATATTTAATCTGCTGAGAAGTGCACCTGTACTATCTTCCACAAAATCATGGTTCCATGATGGCGTGAGGTCTGCACTCCCTTCAACTACTTTCCAATTATAAGCGTCGGGGTCTGTAGGACAGCTTCTCCATCTCCAAGTATATAATGTTCCTTCCTGTCCTTCTTTCGATTTGTTCGTAAACCTCAGCACTACATCGCCAGTAAGCTTAAGGCTGAATGCATGGAACGTTATGTTCCTAACCTTCACGGGAACTAGCTCGAAGTCAATAGTGGGGTCTTTATACATTGTACAAAGCTTCCTCAGAAGCCCCTGAGTTCTATAGAATTTCGTTTCTAGCATAATAGCCATTTTTCTCATCCTAGGGTCGACAACAGCACGGCGAACCTTGATTCCTATAGGAGTGATGTCCCTAACCTTATATTCTAATATCTGTGGCTCTAAAATCTTAGGCGGGGAAACAGGAATTACACCTGATGTCCCTTCTGGATTTGTAGCACCTAATTCTCTAAGTTTCTGTCTTATTATTTCTTCAGACATCGCTTCCAATTATCCTTTTTCCAACATTTAAGAATTTTCATCTCATCAAGACCTAAGAATAAAAAACCTTAAAAAATCATAAGAACATTAGAAAATGAGGAAAATGGCTAAACGACATATAGACTGGACATATTTTCTGATTTTCCTCTTTATCTTAATCCTTCAGAGAATGGATGTTCTAGTGTGCAGTCCACTATGGGAGAAAGGATACGGCTACCAATTTAGTTGGTGGGTTTTCCTAACAATATTAGTCATAATCGTAAGCCTACTGCTATATGTTTCACATCCAAGTAAACAAAACCTATGGTATGCAACATTAACGCTACTACTGTATGTCGGAGGATTCCTAGACTTTCTATACATCCTTGAAGTACCGTTTCCTCAAATGTGGCTTGACCCCAACTTTATTCACTTTTGGAACATCTTCTACATCTTCCTCGGCTATCCATGGACAATCAAAGAACAAATCGTATGGTGGATTTGCTGGGCTGGAATAATCGCAGGCTTATATGTGTATCTGCGAGACAAGTATGGCATAAGAGGGCTGGTGATTAAAAATGAAGATTCCACAAAACATTAAATCAGACATCTATGGTAGTCTTAATCGGAAGCATTCCACTTGCCATAATGGTCCTCCACCGTAAATATAGTAGCCTCCCTTGTAAACATTTATAGCATGTGCTAAAGCTACCCTGCCGTAGCACCAAGCTGGTAATGGAATGTCTAGGTAATAGCTATATGATTGACCATTATACAAGGTTCTGTCCGGAAAGCTTACATTAATGTTTATTTGGGAAACATGCCTGTTGTCTTCGTAAAGAACGCTTAGCGGGAATCCCCAGTTCTTCAGAGTTATCGTGGCTCCTGTACTGTTTTTTATTCTTGCTCCAACCCTTACAATATTGTTGGTGCCGGGGTCTTTGTAATATTTACCTCCATAGCTGAGGAAACCGCTTTGGAACCGCACCCACATAGAGTCGATGGTTAAGCCTGAAGGTAGCGGTGTTGGATAAACTAAGTTGGTAACCCTCCAACTGTAGGCTATGTCGAGTCTGGCGTTATCAGCTCCAGAAACCGGATATTCTTTAACTGGTTTATATCTGTCGTCAAACAGTCCGACGTTATATCTTTGACTGATGGAATCATATCTGAAAAGTCCTAGCTCTGAGGTTACATTTGCAGAGCATACAAGTGAAGCGGGGTCTGTTAAAGGTTTTTCCACTGATAAGGTGTATGGAGCCTTAGGCATGAACAGCACATGCATTGTTTTTTCTACGTCACCAATTCTCTGCACAAGCTTCGCCATTGTCGGTCTAGTCAATTGGCTCTTATAGTTGACCGTGAACGTTAAAGTGTCGCCGTATTTGCCAATATAGGCGTTCCGTAAAGTTGCTCTATAACCAGAGAAGTTCGCACCAGTAATTACAACTGCCTTTCTTATGGCTAAGGGTTTTACCAAAGCAAGTTCATTGCGTATTCTATCCTTCGCTTGAATTAAATTCTTTACCTGAAGCGATACGCGTTCACGGAGAGTTTTTGCTGGATAAACTCTTGGAAGTTTACCCTCCTGTAAGCTCTTGTACATTAATTCTGGAAGCATTAGTCTAGGCGACCACGTATTCCTCAAGCTTGGTTTGGGTGTTATCTTCTGGTTGTATTTCCGCAACGAGTGGAGGGCAATAGGGGAAAGCTGAAACCGTATATGTTACCTCGTTTTCTCCTGCTGCAATATCAACGCTTTTTGTTCCCACGACATTTGTGTAGTTTGTTGGGTCTCTGAAGTTGATGTTTAGCGTTTGGTCTTTATCTGAGGAGAATCTTTGTCTAACGGTTACCGTAAGCTTGGGTCTTGGGGGTATCTGGACAAAGAAGTTTGGAGCTGCGTTGCCTCTTCCATCCCGATAGAATCCAACGGTATTTCTGATAGGTGTTTCTGCAAGTGATTTCCATTTAAGAAGTGTTTCACAATGCTGGATGGAGCCTTGATAGTACATGCTCGCCCATGTTATGAGGTCTCTGAAAATTCCAGCTCTTTTCCCCAATCGAGGAATGTTAAATGTTCCACGAGGAGTTTCAGCTATGGCGTATCCTCGAGTTCCCACAATCGACCCTCGCTCTTTACGGATTCTGCAGTCCTCAACTACTAACCCCGGAATATATGAGTCTGTGGAGCCACTCACGAGCTGAGAGCCTAGTCGATTATACTCTTCCACTCTTGCACTTAAAACGGCGTTTTCGGCTGCTGAAAGCTGCATCCATTCTACCACTTCTACTCCATCTATAGGTACCTCTGCTTTTATTGACTTAAGTATATCAGCTGGGTTTAGTGCAGGCTTAAGTCTCGGCATGTACAAGCTCCTGTATAACCCACGCTCAAGATTAAACTTCTCTGATATCAACCTCACTCTTGGTTCAGAAATCCTTATTCTAGTAATTGCTGTTCTAATAGTTAAAGGTCTTGCCCATAGGGGGAATCTGATAGTTGTCGGATAGAACCTAACTGGAATCTCTATATTTTCCATTTTATCACCAGATTTAAATTAATTTGCTCTTGTTTTAAGCTTTATCATTTGTGTTCATCAACATATCTTCTGAACCACGACCAATTAATTAACCCATGCCCGTAATCGTTATCCTTTGGCTCGCCATACTCCTCTATTATTTCGAGTGCAAGCGGTGTGTTAAGTTTGACCTCAGGCAATTCTTTTCTGAAAAGTTCAACTGCAAGAGCCATAAGCCCGGTTACATGTGGCGTAGCCATCGAAGTTCCACTCAAAGCTGCGAATCCATCTCCAATATGGTCGGAAATAAAGTCCAAGTAAGTCTCAATTGTAATTCCGCTCCAAATATTCACTCCTGGAGCAACAACATCTGGTTTAATCCGCCCGTCAGGAGTAGGTCCCCTTGAAGAAAACTCGGCTATGTTTCCCTCCCTATCTATCGCACCAACACCAATAGCATTAGGCAGACTCCCTGGGGATGACACGGTTCCAGGTGCTGGACCTTCATTTCCAATCGCTGCACAAATTACGACATCATCCTTGATTCTCTCAAATGCATCATACATTGGGTCTTCAGTTGGGTCTTCAGTTGGTGTTCCGCCTAAGCTCAAGTTAATTACATCCGCACCCCACATATAGGCGTACGCTATGCCCATTATGACATCGCTTGTGCTTCCAGTTCCAATAGCCCCCCTCAAAGTTTTTACTCCTATTCCTGTTGCTTTAGGGGCGACTCCTAAAGCCCTAAGTCCAGTTAGCCTATGCACAAAAGTTGAGCCTATTGCTGTAGTTGCTACATGTCCGCCATGCCCGTTCTTATCACTTGCCTCTTCTATAACTGTTTTGCCTGTTACTCTTCCTCTTAGCTGAACATGACTCTGAAACCTTGGGCTTGAATCCGAGTCCACAACTGCTACTTTAACTCCCCTTCCAGTATAACCTTCACTCTCAGCTATGTCTCCCCCTATTATTTTTCTAGATTCACTTGTAGGCCACCACATAGTTTTTGCAGATAAACGGTTAAATCGAGAAGCTAATCTAAAGAATACACTTCTTCTAACGGGGTCTACAAAAGATAATCCATGTGAGATTTCTGGGATTCGCATTTCTCTGTCGAGATATATGGTTTCAACGAAGTTAAGTTGTTTAATTTCGTCAATGGCATCTACCGGAAGAACCGTAGCAAACATACTAAATAGCGGGATTCTGGTGCCATGCATCTTGAAATTTGATATAAGATAATCCGCCAGCTCTGGCAACCTATCTGGGCGAGTCTTCACGATTACTGGGCAAGCCACGTTGCGTTGCATTGCTCTTTCAAGCTGTCTAGTTATTCGCCCCATCTCTTCCTCCTTCCAAAAATTCTATCCACCTTGGTGCGAATCATACGTCGAAGCGGTTTTGGGGTAAAGTCGCGGATTAACTGCCTGAATTCGCCAATCGTTTCAACGGTTTCCTCTGTCATAGAATTAATTTCAGACCTCAGTCTTTCTAACGCTTCTCGAATCCTTGCTCTTTCATGTGCACCCATTCGGAACCCCATATTTATATATGAACTCCTCTCTTAATTTTTTTGGGATTTACATTGGAAGAGAAAACAAAAGAAGAATTAAGTGAGGAATTGAACGAGCTGTTAGGAACAGAAATCAACTTTATGAAACTGAACAAGGAAGAACTTGTAGACCTTTACAAGGCAGTATTGAAAATCAAAGAGGCTTCAGCAATCTTCCCATTGCTAGACAAGCCAATAGGGCAAATACTGGACAAAAAGTTTCTAGGTAAACCACTAAAAGACATGACTCTTAGAGAGCTTTTCGGCTTGTCAAAAGAAAGAAAAGGATTCTTTGGTCTAGGAATCATGTCTAGGATTATTAACAAGCTTGAAGAAACATAAATGTTCTAGTTACGGAAGCTGAGAGAAGAAAAAGAAAGGGGGCAATCATGATGTTAGCTTACTACCATGGTAGTAACTGGATGACAGACATAACATAAACTTCTTAAAAGAAAAATCAACTATAATGTGTGAAAGACAAAATTAAGGTGTTCGGAAGATGGCTCATCTATTCCGATGGAGAAATATTATTCAAGCTATTAACGAAAATACTGAACTGGACATATCTGAGAAGCGTAAAGAACAGATAGGAAAACTTGTAAAGAGAGGAGAAGAGATGCTTCCGGCACTCAAGGCTATGGGCGAAACAAAAGGCATAATTGGGATACTCGCAAAAGCCTTAGCATACAACCTTGAAGACTACATTAAAATACTGAAAGGAACACGCTTCGTTAAACTTTAGGATATGGTTTACTCCAGAGCCAGAAATTAAATGCCACAAAATAGATTATTCCGAACAGCATCAACACTACTGATTCTAGCCAAGGTAACACTAGCGGAATGGGCAAATATATGGTTACAACTTCCATAGCACTCATATTGAATAGGTCTTTATCCCTATCATAAAACCTCGTTTTTGTCAGTTTATCAAGCAGAACGACAGCCAGAAAAGTAAGTAATACCACCCACACCAATCTCACCAAGTCTTTATTCAGCATCAACAATAAGTAGCCAAAATACAGGTTGATAGCCTTGATAACCCATGCATAAATCCTTGAAGCTCCAGGATAGAAAACATCATCACGAACTTCAGCACCCATCTTAACAAGTATGTTGCTTCGTTCCTTCTGCTGAATCTCCTTTAAATGACCCGACCACGAAATCTGAAAGAGTATCGTGAAAAAGTAATAGCCTATGAGCAGCCAACCCATCAAATCTAGAGTTGAATGGCTTAAGAACCAGCCCCACAATCCAGCACCAACCATGCAAATACTAATAGGAACAAAACTGAATAGGCTCTCCTTCGATAAGCCATCATTGTAGGCATGTCCAAAGGCAACCCACAGCATTAGAGAAAATAATGCAAGTGCAGGATTCGGAGACCACAACAAAGTCATAATAGAAGCTATAAGAATCAGAATGGACAGCCCCCAATGAATCACATTATGAGCTGAATGAAGACTTAACCTTCCTGAAACAAGTGGGTGGTGCTTCTTACTTGGGTCTTTGAGGTCATACCCCATCGCGGTATCCATAAGACTGTTATGTCCAAAACTAAGCCAATGAGCAAATAGAGCAAACAAACCAATAGGCAAAGCTTCAACTCTAAACGAGCCACCAGCAAGATATGAAACAAGGACTAAAAGTATCGTTGCGGGAGCGGTCTGCACGGCTTTAAAGCCTTTGTGCCCGCATCAACTGCAACCAATTTCTTGCCATTTCTTTCTTGGAATACACGGGTTTATCGCCTCCAAAAACCTTTTTACCTCATCTTTTCTACTTAGGCAGACCCTATAGTTTATGGTTCCGCTTTTGTTGCGGACGGTTCTTATCCATGGATGAAAACCCAAATCTTTGAGAAGTTGTGCTACAAACATTACGAGTGCAAGATTATTGTTCGAAATATCCACAATATATTTGGTGTATAACTTTCTCCGTCTCTTATCAAAATATCTGTGTGGATTAAAACAACCTTCAGCCTCGAACAATCCCTTTAGGAAGGCAATCAGACATCGATATGATTTACCTAATGTGGTAAAATCTAGAGTTTTCAAGAAGTAATAAAATGATTTTGACCTTACCCGCACTTCCCAACAGTTACTCCAATTAGGGTTTTTCCTCTTTAGCCTTATTTTTGTGATGTAAGGTCGTAACCCTATTCTCCTCAAACTCATAGCAAAACTCTGTATAAACTCTTCATCCTTCGACTTCAGCCTTATTTGATAATCATGCCCGTTACAGATTTTGCTTTTAACCTTAATCAGATTGCCGTCTCCAAGAAGTGCCCCCACTATGTAAGATACAGTTTCTTCATCGTCTAGTTTTGGTATTACTTTACAGTATCTTAAATTCTCGTTTTGTGCTCTGAAAAGTTGTAACCAGCTTCGGATTTTATCCTTCATAAGCTTCTCCGAAAATTTTTATCAGAAGATTCCAGCTTATAATCTTTGGGGTAAAATGTCGGAAACCAAAGAGGATTGGATGAAGTGGGTTCCAGTTGTAGACAGGCTTCTGTTTCAATGCTACTATAGAGTTCTAAGCTTCATCAGCATTCATGCTCCAGTAGACGAGGTCGTCAAAGCAGCTCAATACCTTGCAGTTGAAAAAAGAAAGGGAAAAGTCTATTGGGTTATTGAAGGCAGAGTTGCTAGATGGGATAATGTTGAAGTTTTCCCTGGAATCACTATGACCGTCTGGATTTTTGGTTCGAAGATAAGGAGAAAGAACACAGTAATGGCGAGACGTGGATGGTGGGCATTATATCTATTTGATACCTATGTGAAGGCGTTGGCGAAGTTATGCGGAGCTAGAGGTTCTTTAGCACTCTCAGAAGCTCTTTGAGAGTTTTTTGATGCTCTTTCAACGCTTTGGCTAACTCTGAATCGGCTTTCTTTAGCTCTCTAGCTGCTTTTATCCACTCCTCGGAAGCTTTTTTAAGTTCATCAGTT
>Ga0190363_1000186_pt1 | contig 34627 bp, 62 predicted proteins | sample 48721867_MG_FD_161272 | JGI IMG/M metagenome (GOLD analysis project Ga0190363, IMG submission 161272) | Hydrothermal vent microbial mat bacterial communities from Southern Trench, Guaymas Basin, Mexico - 4872-18-6-7_MG | ecosystem: Environmental > Aquatic > Marine > Hydrothermal vents >... | reverse complement strand
CATTAGTTCCGCAACGGTACTGATATTTTACCTGAGCAACGTATTTTACTGGCTTACCGTATCGCTTATCTTCTACATTTACTTCGTTCTTGTTAAGATAGCTGAACTGTGGTTTGTATCTCTCAACAACTGCTTCTATGACTTTTATTTTGCTCACTTTTCACACCTCATGAATATTAAGTGTGCAGAGAAGTATTTAAACCCTTCCATAATTAGCCATTTAGCGGAACATTTAAATATGGTTGCACATAAAATAGTACACATGAAGGTGGTGCTAATGAGTGCAAGCCCAATAGTGTTAGAAAACAAAATATACATTCCAAGAGCAACATCTCGCCGAACATGCTATGCCAACAGATACATGATATTATCTAGTGATGGGAAAATATTAGCAGAATTTAGTGCGGAAAAAAGACCGCAAGTTATCGAAAAAACACCAGAAATGCGATATCTTATACACGTATATGAAACAACGCGTAGCAACATATACGTTACAGTATACAATTTGGAAGAAAATAAAGTAATCGCTGAAGTTTCAACACTAATGCCGTTGAAAAGTATTCTCAGCAAAATATCTCAACTACCTGAATACGTCAAGAAAATAGTCAGCGATGAACTGTTTTACTAAAATAAGCCATAAGTTTAATATTATTTTTCTTTTTTCTTTCCAGGTAATTACGTATTATTACCTCTGAGCGTTTTTATATAAAACCATGGTAACTTTTTGAGTGGTGGTGGTTGTGAAGGCTTATGTGTTTGTTTGTGAAAGCTGCGGCAAAATATTCTTCCTGAATGAGAAGGAGGAGCTTTTAGTTCATGCGGTGAGAAAGGGTCATAGGAAATTCAGGATAGAAAAAGTTGTGGTTAAGGTTGCTGTGTAATTCTTTTTATCCTGTATGTTCTGTTTTTCGTTTTCACAGTTTTACTGTCTAGGTCAACGTGCTTGTATGGTGAAACTGTGAATGCTACATCGCATTTTCCACAGTAGAAGAGAGGTTTACTGTACGGTTGAATGTAGATCATGAGTTTCAGCTTACTACCGCACCAAGGACAATACCTGCAGTTAGTGGATTTAGCCTTCACCTATTTTTCACCTTTGAAATCTATTATTATTGAGTATTTCCAGAAGTCAATGAATATGAGTGTCTTTGAAACCCCGAAGCCGAAGACTACATCGTCGAACTTTTCAAAAACCACCCTAACCATCACTACCACCTTAGATTTTGCTTTTTATTAGCTGTTTTTCCTCAGGGTCCAGGACCTCGGCTAAGAGTAGAACCCTCTTTTTCAATGTTTCGTAGTTTGTCCCGCCGATCCTGCCACCAGTCTTTTTACCCTTAACCTTCCTTAAAGCCTTAATAACCTCAGTCATAGTAACCATCACTTATTCGCCTCTGTATTTAACTATGTTTGGGAAATATTTAAATATTTTGTTTTCATAGTTTACTACGGGTGGGAAGAAAGTGAAGCTTGAGGAGTTTATTGCTAAGGAGGCTGGTGTTAAGGCCTTCAGCCATGATGGTGGACTAGTGTACATGGTTAACCGTCAAGGGTACGTTAAGATTTTCAGGGTTCTTAAGAAGCTAAGTGGAAAATACACTGTTTCCAGGAGTGTTAGGGGTAGAAGGTACAAGTTCTACACTGGGAAGGGGAAGATAATTATGGATATTACTGAGATTCAGCCAGCAAACATTAGGAAAAAGCAGCCAGACTACATGATTGTCATCAGGGAGGTGTAGGTAATGGAAATAAGGCTTTATGAGGAATGGGATTGTCCCGTTTGCGGTAAAAAACTACGCCACTACGACCATGTAGAGTTACTGTACCTAATAGTTGACCACATAGCCCAACATATTTACTATCTACATTACAGCGAAATAGAAGGTGAAAAATAATGAGTTTGCCCTTTACTCTTGAGGATGCGCAGTACTATCTTCAGGAAAGTAATGAACTTAGGGAAGCCTATGAGAAGCTAAGAGACGTTATTAGGGAGGTTTTGCCGAAACTGGAGGATGTTAAGAAGGCTATTCATGCTTGCTGGCTTGAAGCGGAAACAGCAGATGAAATGACGTTCTGGGGGGAGCTAGAGGAAGACCTGGAAAACGTAATAGAGAAACTGAAAAACGTCCTAAAGGAAACAGAGTAAAAGCTTAAGTTTAAACCTTTTTTTTCTCAATTATTTTTTCCAGGTTGTATCTTACTGTTTTGGCGAGTGATGCTACCGCTGTGTCTGCTAGTTCTACTGTTAGGTGTAGTAGTGAGTCTAGAACGTAGAGTTCACTATGTTTCTCAGCTAGGGGATGTACTGTTTCATCTATTATCCTGTTAAGTGTAGGGGATAGTCGGGGAGGGTTTGGAGCGTATTTTAGCAGGTCCAGTGGTTTAAGCTTTCCTTCACGAAGCTTCTTAAGGAGCTCCGGTAGGTCAGGCTTATTCTCGGGCGTTTCCGCCGCCTCCTAGGTAAAGTATATTCCTTACTGCAGTATATTTCTATATTGGAGGGGTTCCGGATGGTGGAGTTTAAGCTTGAGGATTTTGCTAAAGCCTTCGCACTGGACATTGTTGAGGGGTTTCCGCTGCTAGGCGATCTAGTGTGTTTAGCGCACATCATATATTTGCTTAGCAAAGGTAGAGGGGAGGAGGCTGTTCTCGTAGCGCCGAACATTGCGCCGCTACCCCCAGCTTTCGGCAACACCATAGTTTACCTGGCTAAGGGGAAACCGCCGTTCTAAGGTGTAGCCGATGAGGTACATGGTTAGATTTGACCCTGCAATGCAGGCGGAGGTTAGAAGAGGTCTCAGAGCCTTAGGGGTTACCCCTGTTAGGAAGGTTTGGGACTACTACGTTGTAGATGTTCCCTCAGAGTTGGTGGCTAAGATAAGGGAGATACCTGGAGTCATAGAGGTTGTTCCGGAAAGAAAATACAGGATAGCGGGGTTCATACCTGTTGAGAAGAAGCTGGCGCAGCTGTTCAGCCTACTGATAAACCCTGCCACGCTACCGCTGGCTCTAATGAGGAGCGCCCAACTGGATGCTGGCAAATACTACTGGGTAACAGGTGAGTCTAGGAAGGCTCTGGGAGCAGATGAAGCAGATAAGCTGGGGATCCGAGGGGAAGGAGTCAAAGTAGCAATACTGGATTCAGTACCCAGTTACTCACCAATCATCATCAAGGACTCTGAAGGGTACATACATGTTGTACCAATTGAAGAATTCTGGGATATGGTAGAAGGCGAGGTAATACATACTGAGAGAGGTGAGGAAATAAAGAAAGTTGAAGGGTACTGGGTTTACCACGGATATATTGACAAACCATCATTCACCAAAATCAAATACATAATAAGACACCCATACAAAGGAAAACTCATCAGAATAAATACTGTCGGCGGGGTCGTCGATGTATCACCTAACCATTCCATCTTTAGGCGAAAAGGAAACTCCACAACAACAGAGTTAGTAGATGCTAAAGAGATAAAAGTAGGGGATAGGGTTCCACTTGGAGATTTAAGGGGAATCTCGATTGGCTGGATAGAAAACAATAAAGCAGAGTACTTTGTAGGCACCGAGGAGTTAGCGTGGTTCTATGGTTTATTTGCGGCTGAGGGCTCAGCCTACTACTTAAAGGGTAGTGGATCGTATATAGTCTCAATTTCCAATAAGAATGAGGAGGTCATTACGAAATGCGCTGAGATTTTCAGAAAATACTTCAATAAAGAGCCATCAATAACCGATAGTGGTAATGGTGTAAAGAATGTATTCATTCGGAGCAAACCGCTCTACAGAATGTTTAGAAGAATGTTCTACACCCGTGACGGAAAAAAGAAAGTACCGTCAGAAATACTTAACGCTCCAAACAACATAAGACTAGCATTCCTCAAGGGTTACTTTACTGGTGATGGATCATTTAGAAAAGGGAAGTTCCATAGCTTCACATCGAAATCATGGGCACTTGCCGAAGGAATTCTCTTTCTCATAGCAAAAACCACAGGACAATCCCAAACCGTACACGTAAGAATGGATAAGCCCGAAGTTGTTGAAGTATTCTTAACAGAAGGTTCATTGGAGAGAGCGAAAAAGAATCCCCACTTTAAGGACAGGGAACTAGTTAAGAAAGTGTTTGAAATCAAGTATGAGGGTTACCTATACGACCTATCCACAGAAGATGAAACATTTGCAACAGGCGTCGGAGGAATAAGAGTACATAACACAGGCATAGACCCTACTGTTGAGGACCTACTAGGTGTTTTCGGGGAATCCACTATTGAAGCACAGCCGCTACCATGGGATGAGAACGGGCACTCCACCCATGTAGCTTCAACATGCTGTGGCAGAGGCGCCCCCGACCCCCACGGGAAGCTACTGGGGGTAGCGCCTAAAGCAAAGGTTAGGGCCTTCAAATGCCTAGGTATGGGTGTTGGGGCAGGATCCACCTCAGACATTGTTGAGGCAATCCTTAAGGCATGGCAGTGGGGTGCAAAGGTAATCAACATGAGTTTAGGTGGAGACATAGGCCCTGGTGAGAGACATAACGAGGAGGCAGACCCAATATGTAGGGCTATAAGGCTTGTCGCTAGAGACGGAGTAATAGTTGTCGTAGCTGCTGGAAACTCAGGTGAAGGATATGCTTCAACACCTGGAATATGTAGGGAAGCTATTACCGTTGGCGCTATCGATGTCGAGGGTAAGATAGCTGACTTCTCATCACACAACCACCCAGACTACTTGGAGAGGCAGAAACCGGAAGTAGTGGCTCCAGGAGTAAACATACATGCAACAACAGCTACAGGCTCACTAATTGACATCATGCAGTTCATGGATGGAGTACGTAGAGGATGCATTAGCGGAACAAGCATGGCCACACCTCATGTTTCAGGGTTAGTGGCTCTCTGGGTCAGTTATCTTAGAAAGCAGGGTGTACCAGACAGCGAGATTAATGTTGCTTTGGTGAAGGACATCATCAGGCGGTACGGTAAGGGCTGGGACAGCGTCTACGGCCACGGCACTCCTAGATTCGAATGGGTTGTGCAGTATTATGAGGAGGTGTTTAAGTGATGGGGTTTAAGAGGTTTAGGAGGATAAGTGAGTTCATAGATTATATTAGGAGGCTGGAGAAAAGCGAGCCAATTACTCAGGATAAGCTTCTGAGGGATGTTAGTCTTTCAGAGTTAAGGGACTACACGGTGTCAAGCACTGTTAGAGGTAAGGGAGCTGTAGTTGCAACCCTCCCAGACCTTTCAACTATTCCGCCGGGGCTTGCACTAGCTGAGGCAGGCATAGCTACTGTTGAGGGTTTCGGAACTGCGAGAATAGTTTTCGAAAGATCCTTCAACGACACTCCAGTGTTAATAGCTGTTCCGTTCGGCTTCTTCGAGCTGAAGGTGCCATGGGTTACGGTTGAATGGAGAGAGTTCAGCATTGGCTGGTGGTCTGTGAGGCTGCCGGTGCCAAGGGTTACAACCATGACTATAAGGTTGCCGACAATGTGCTTCATGATGAACGTTGACAGAAACGGCTTCCAAGTGTTCAACGTTGCGGGGAGAACAACGATCTGCTACTTCGCGTTCGGAAGGTGAAGTTTTAAAGCAGTTTCACACATATGTTTGTTTAGGTGCTGGCAGGTGAGCTTGTCCATTAAGGTTCAAACTGTTAAGCTGAGGAGACCTGGTTTCGACCTGGTATCAGGGCTTGCCAAGTCCCCTACTTTACCATGGGTTCCAGTTGCTGTCAACAGCGCTGCCGCCTTAGAGTCCGTTAGGAGAGAAGCTCCTGTTGATGGGAGAGAAGTTGTAGAGTGGATGCTGTGGGCAGCATCTGACAGAGCTGTTTTCGAAGGTATGTGTGAGGAGTACAATAGTTTGGGAAGCGAACTGCTGTCCGGGTCAGGTGACCCGTACATTCCAGGTGTTAGGGTGGGTGATTTAAGAGGTGTTAGCGTTACGGGTAGAACGGTTATGAGTAGAGGCTACGGTGAAGTATGGACTCCTAGGGGGAAGTTCAAGGTTAGGGTTGGAGGTAAAGCGCTTTACGCTAACAGAGACATTTTAGCTTGGGCTGCCCTACCTTGGTGTAAGCTGATACAGTGGGTTCTAACTTTGCTTCAGTGGAGAAGCCTGGCAACTCTGCCTGTTAGGAGAAGGGTTAGGTTCGCATCATCCCATGGAATGGTTGCCCCGAACTTCTTCAGCTACACTCCTAGAGCAGTACCGCCGCCCGTGCTGACTTTGAGAATAGGTTTGACAAGCGATAAACCACAAACAGTAGCTATTAAAGGTAGAGGTACTAAGGGAAGCTACCATCAAGTACTTTTCGAAGACAAGGTAAGCATAGATAAGGGAGAATCAGAAATAATATTCAACGTTTTCGGAGCACCATGGGTTCAGCCTTTCACACTTGAAATACAGCCCCAGGACGGAACCCAGACAGTACTAGACTACATAGAGGTTTTCCCACCAATATAAAACCAAACATTTTTTAGAGAAAAACGGAAGCAGTTACTGAGGGTAACCCTTCTTGGATGTTTTGGAGCTTTGGAAAGCTAGGAGGGAAGGTAGGTTTACTTTAAAACATTGGATATGGGCCTGGATTATAAGTGCGAGGCCCATAGCGCTTCCATGGGTTATTCTCTACACTTTGTTCGGGGCTTTGCTTGCAGGCGTAGAGGATTCTATCTCATGTTTTGGAGCTGCCTTAACTGTTGCCTTCATTTTAACCGCTGGCCATTTCAACAACAACTACATGGATGTTCTGCTTGGAATAGACAGGTACGTGAACTCACCTGGGGAGGCTGAGAAAATATGTTCAAGGCTTAAACCCTACACTGCTGCTGCTTGGCTTGTTCCTTTAAGGATTACCTCTATGAGGTTTCAAATGTTTAACGAGGTTGCTTTCCTGTTCCTGGCCCTGGCAACCTACATGTTCACGGTTAATCCTTTGAAGCACCCGTTGACTCTGCCGTTTTTCGTTTTAGGGGTTTTCCTAGCACTATCCTACACTGTTTGGTGGAAGAGGTGGAGGCTTGGAGAAGTAGCTGCTTTCCTAGGCCACGGGTTCTCCACTGTTACTTTCGGCTATCTCTCCCAGTCTCCAAACATCATGGTGGCTGTGCTGGCCGGTGTTCCTACAGGTTTGCTTTCAGGCCTAGCCTACTCTGTGGATCAGTTTGTAGATATTAGAACTGATTTTGTTAGAAGGGTTAGGGCAGTTTATGAGTCATGGTTTAACAGTAAAATGCCTCTGGGACTCTACGTTATAGTTGTTTTCGTTTTCTGGCTTAACGTTGTTCTAGCATGGGTTGTTGCTGGAATTTACCCTAAAGGAGTGCTTCTCGTTTTAGCAGTAATACCTTTAATACTTTTCAAAGCACCTGCACTACAGTACGATAGGGATAGGGCTCTCAGAGACCTAGCCCTCACAGCTACGTGGCTGATACCTGCACTAATGTGCTTAGGTGCTACGATATGACAGTAACTATTGCAGCAGCGGAGATCACTAGGAAGCGCAGGGTTAGATGCGTGGTTTGCGGGAGAGTTGGAGAAGGATATGCTGTATCCTTCTACCTAGGGGACCTCGAAGTGAAAGCAGAGGTTTGCGAGGAATGCTTCTGCGAAAAAGTGAAAAACAGGGTAACCCTTCTAAACCTCTAGAGGTGAGAGCTAATGGTTAAAGAGGGGTGGTTGGTTGAAATATATTTTAAAGACGGTAAGAAAACCTACGGGCCATTCGGAAGCTTCATGGAAGCAGTTAAAATATGTAGCCGTTTCAGGAGAAAACCCTACAACATAGCGAAAATATACATCATTGAATAGCGGAGCTTCTATAGAATATTCTATAGAATATAGAAGCTCACATGTAAAGCAGGGTTTTTATATATAAAAACGAAAGGGTTACCCTCATAGTAGCTAAGTATGGTTCATTACTAGCTAACAATTAGCCATTACTAGCCAATATCGGAGCTAAACTTATTAGGAGGGTTACCCTCATAGTAGCTATTGGGGTAACCCTTATGGTTTACAAGCGTGTTATTAAGGTTTCGGATAAGGTTTATGGGGAGCTTAGGAAAATCATGAGTGAGTATGGTTTCCCATCGCCTAATCAGGCAATTATTTTCCTACTTAACGAGTTTAAAAGCACTGAGGAACTTTTCGACATTAAGGTTGGCGGGAAAACACCGTACTACACTATATGTTCTGAATGCGGTAGGTTAGCTCATTTCCTTAGAACAGCAGGTGAGAAAACATGGTACTACTGTCCGAACTGTAATAGGGTGTTTGAGGGAAGGTAAGACATATATACGGTAATATTAATACTGTATATACGGTGATAATATGAGTGTTAAACGTAAGAAAACAAAGATTGTAGCTTTCAAACTGGACTTAGATGTTTTAAGAAGACTAGATGAAATTGCCTGGGAGGTTGGCAGGACAAGAAGCGACCTGATCAGGGAAGCTGTTCTAGCATTGATAAGGGAGTACAACAAGTACATGAGGATGAGAGGTGATAGGATGTGAAGAGGTGGAGGTGCAGGTTCTGCGGTAAATGGTTCAATGACTGGGGCGAATACGTTAAACACCTCCTATACGAGGAACTAGAAGGTGAATAGGTGATGGTTTATCTGCCTTCTACTGAGGAGGTTCTTGAGGAACGTGCTAGGAAAATATTTAGGGAGTTAAGGGGTAAGCACAGGGTTTCTCTGAAAAGACCCTACGCTACTGAGAACCGTTTTGTAAAATGGTTTATTGAGCTGTACAGGATGGTTGCGGGTTTGAAGTTTAAACAGTACTGTGAAGTTAAAGTTACGTTGAAAATAGGTAAAGCAGTAATGGGTGTTGAAAGAAAAGGACCTGTAGTAGTGTTGTTCGTTGACGCATATAGAAGCTTCAAACCTAAAAAGCTTCTCAAACACTATGAGGTAAGGGTAGCTAAGTAATGAGGTGTCCTAGGTGCTTCCATGAGATGAGGAAGGAAGTATATCATTTCGAACATGAAACAGTAGAAGAATATAGATGCCCACATTGCAAATATGTTGAAAAACACCACTACATACGCCGCTACCCTAAGGAAAGACCGAAACCTTACAAGGTGGTTAAGTGATGGCTAAGTATGTTATTGTCGGTTTTAGGGTTGATAGTGAAAACAGCATCTACTATAGGAAATGCAGGGATATTGAAGAGTTAAAGAGAGCACTATGGTATGCTTTCGAAAGAAAAGACGCAGACTTCGTCTCGATAAGGAAAGTAAAGGTGATTAAGTGATGGGTGTTGTACATAGGGTTCTAGGTCTATTGCTTGGTATAGGTGTTGTAGTTACGTGGGCGAACTACTATTACTTTTCAGGCGACATTAAAACTGGATTGTTAGCTATCTGGTTGACAGTGCTTTTCGCAATAGCAGTTATTCTAAACGAAATAGAGGAACTTAAACGGAAAGGTGAAGAGTTATGATTAAACTGTCTGGTCTCTGCGGAAAATGCAGTGTTAGGGAGAAATGCCCAATCTACAGTGCTTACATTGAGCTTTGCAGGTACGACTGGGTTCTGGTGGAAGGGGAAATAGTTGTGAAAATATGCGAAAGAACTTCTCAAAAAGGTGATATGTGTTGAGGAAGTGGTGTAAGAACTGCCAATGGTATGACGGTAGAAGATACGGTTACTACTGTAGGCTCCACAGGAAACATGTTAGCCCCTATGATACATGCGAAGACTTTGTGAAAAGAAAAACCCAGTAGGTGGTTAAGATGGTTGGCTGGGTTTTACCGCTTAAAGCTAAATGTCCTAAATGCGGTTCTAAACTGTACATTCAAGGCAGTGTTGACGGTAGCTTAGAGGGCTGCGTTTACTGCCCTAAATGCGGGAAAACATGGACCCTAGAAGAATTTGAGAAAATGCTTGAAAACAAGGTGATTAAGTAATGTCTTTAAAGGTTGTTCCTTTGCCTAGAGCTGTTTATGTTGTTATTTTGCTTGGTGTCTGCAACTGTGAACCTGTGGTTTCTAAGTTGAGGCTTGAGAAGCTTATGTTTCTTATGTGGAAGGAAGTTGTTGAGCAGAGTCCTGCGGTTTTATGGATTGGTGGAAGCTACGATTTCAGACCTAGACCTTACGGTCCTGGAACAGAGGAAATAGATGATGATGTTGAGTTCCTAGTGGACCTGGATTTAGTGAAAGTTACTGTTGCTAAAGAACTTTACAGTAAATATTTCTCATACATGCTAACAGAGAAAGGTAAGCAATTGTTTCAAAAGCTACTGGTAGACCTCGGTAAAGACGAAGTTTTCATGGAATTAGTTAGGAAAACAGAGGAAATAAAGAAGCGATGGCTAAGAGAAGACATCAGGAAACTTCTCAAATACATTTACGAAAGATATCCAGAATACTGCCATAAACACATGTTAAAACACCTACTAAGGTGATTAAGTGATGGTTAAGAGAGGGTATTACAGGTACACTGTTTACCTTCGAGGTGAAGGGAGGAAGATCCTAGACGAAATAGCTTCAGTAGCTGACATGTCTAAAACCGATATTATTGTGGTTGCTTTGAAGCTTCTAAAGCACTTCGCAGTCCACGGAGTAGGTGAGTCAGCAATATACAGTATGCCCCATGATCTATGGAAGCAAATATACGGAATCCACAGGAAATGGTTTCACAAGAAACTGTATGGGCTACAGTAATGTTGCCGGCTGTCTTGATTTTAATCTGGTTTTTCATCCTCCTCTACTTCACCTTCTGGAACCTTCAAGCACTTTCCAAGGTTCCACCTTTAAGCTGGCAGAGTGTTGGACTTGTCTTCACCTATGCTGTTGTTTTCACCGTTTCAGTTATCCTCCTCCTAGCTGTTCTAGCCGTGGTTCTCGCAGTTAAAAACAGGTGTAGAAGCGTTTAGAGTTTAGGGTGGAAAAGTATTTATACTATTTACTGTATTTACTGTATTTAGAGTAATTACGTTTGGGAGGTGGAAGGTTTGGGTAGGTTTGCTAAAATACTTGCATGGGTTGGGGCTTTACTTTCAATACTAGGATCTGCTGCTACTTGTCCAGTATTCTACGCTGCACCTGGAACAGCAGAGTACTACCATATCTTGGATGTTCACTGCCACGTTTTCGCCGTAGGGGTAATTCTTTGGCTGACTGGGCTGTGGTTGCAGGTTAGGGAGAGGAAATGAGGTTCGTTGCTAGGGTTTGGAAGGTTGGTAGGGTTACTTTGGTCATAACAGTGCCTTGCGATGTTGCTAGGAAGCTTGCTCTGCTACCTGGAGACCTCGTCCTTGTTGAAATTAGGAAAATAGAGGTGCCTGAGAAGTGAGCGTGGTTAGGCTTTTCGAAAAAATAGGGGTAGATGTTAAGCCTAGGAAAACAGTTGGAATATATGGGCCCTCAATGCTTGGTAAAAGCGTTTTAGCAGCAATGCTTGCTAGGGAGTACTGTGGGCCTGGAGGGTACGTTGTTGTTTTCGGAACTGAGGAGCACTACGCTGACGAAGAATATAGGAAGCTGATAGCTTCGTTCGCTAAGCCAAGGTATTTTATAAACTACTGCCCTGACCTGGAATCGCTTTTCAAATACATGAACATGGTTAGGGTTAAAAGGTTTGAGGAAAAGCTAGCGCTAATACTTGACTCCCTAAGCTTCATAGCGATGCGTGAAGCTTCCAAGTGGAGTGCTAGGGGGATAACTGAGCCTAGGGTTATTGCTGCGAGGGTTATTCCGGCTCTGTACAGTGTTTCAAGCTATTTTAAACGGCTGGTTGTTGAGAAGGATGCTTTAGGAGTAGTTGTAATGCATGCTGCTTCAATGGCTGGAATGGGGAAGTACAGGGGTTTCGCAGATCTGAGGCCTTCAATGGCTATGAGGGTAGCTCACAGCCTAGACCACCTGGTTCTGCTAACAGGTGAGAGGGGTAACCCTGATGCTCCTAGGAAGCTGACGCTTGTAATGTCTAGGCTGAACCCTGTAATGGAAGGTGCACAGGTAGAGTTCACATTCACCCAGCTTCAGAAAAAACAGGGGAAGGCGTCTAAGTGAAAATGTACCTGCTTCAGTTTAAAGGTGTTAGGTGTAGGAGGGAGTACGCTAGGTTCCTAAGGTTTCTGAGGAGAATGGAGAAGGATGGGAAGCTGATTAGGCTTCGTGGAGCAGTAATAGTGGCTGACAGGGATGTTTTAAGGGAAACAGTTGAGGCAACAGTTAAAGCATTCGGCCAATTCAAAATAGTTTTCCTAGAAAACTACTTTAAAAAATAAGCTCAAAACCTCTTTTTTTCTCCCAGACGTGTGAGTTTGTGCGCGCAGGCTGGGGAGGGTAGGGTTCTCAGAAACCATATCAGAGAAAATAGGAGTTCATATGCACAGAGTTCTACAACTGCGTGCGTATATAGAAAAACATATATATAAGAGGCACAGAGTTCTAGAATTAAAGGAAAAATTCTAGAACTCTAGAAGTGAAACATCATGCCAAGAAAAATTCCTAAAGACAAAGTTCAGTTAAACGTTCTTATAGATAGGAAAATCTATGAGCAGCTCATTAAAGTAGCTCCACTAATTTATGGTGGGGGAAAATACAGGGGGGCAATCTCCTACGTTGTAGAGGAAGCTCTCAAACACTACTTAGCCCCCCGTCTGCACGCACAAACTCCCGCAAACCCTCCAAGCAGAATAAGACTTATATACTCTCAGATAATCGAGAAGGTGAAGGAAATTCAGCACTACGACTTCAAACCAGAACAAATACCTGAGAAAATCCTCGACCTAGCAATCGCAGAGGTTCGGGGAGGAGATCCGAGAACAATAGCCAAGTGGAAAAAACAGCTGAGAAAATTCGGACTAATAAAGTTTATCGGTGGAACCTACCCTAACAGAATAGTTGAGCTTCTTTAAACGTAAACTTAGAAGATAACCTGTAACCATAGTTCCTTCTGTTTTCAGCTGAAAAGAATTCTTAGAATTGCAACTATTATTCCAAGCATGGTTACTACGCTTATAACAAGGTTTGCTGTAGCGTATTTTTTAAGCCATGCAACGTCAGCTTCAAGCTTAGCAACCTTAACAGCCAACTTAACCAAGTCAACGTCCTCGTTAACTTCCTCCCTTTCCTCAGCCACCGCAACTCCCAGAAGAATACTGTTAAAGCCCGAAGATAAAACTATTTCCTAAGCAGTATCATTGAGAAAACTATTAGGTAAACACCTATCCACTCATGTCCAAGAGGATCCTCAAGTATGCTGTCGAACCCGCCGTAAACTATGAAGTGCTCAACCAGCAAAGCAATTCCAAATCCAAGTGCTAATGCTGCTGCTCTCCTAACGTAGCCTGGCTCCAAATGTGCTAGGGTAGGGGTTACCCTTCCAAACTCATACGAGACAATAGCTACAGTTACAAGCTTCAGCAAATCACCTAGAAGCTCAGCGTAAGGGTTACCCTGAAAAGCCAACGCAGTATATGCTGTTAGAAGGGAGAGGAAAACAATAACCTCCAAAGCTCTACGTGAAACCATTCTAAACCGCCTTCAACTGCATGTATGATAGATTCGGATCAATAACCTCACAGTCGAAGCTGCCGCATTTAGGGCATCTAGGTGTAACCGCCATCATAGATTCAAACACATGGCCGCATTTCCTACACTTCAACGTCCAAGATATTTTTGTGCTAGCAGCAACTATCTCCTCCATCTCAACCTACCCAGTAGCCTCCTATGCTTCAAAGCCTTAGACCTAACCTTGAAGGCTTCCGAGATAGCCTTATGCTTTCTAACTGTCTCCTTCTCCCTAAACCCCATCTTAGCGTATTTTTCAAACATATTGCCGTTACCCCACTCATAGTATTCCTTCTCGTTGAACCTAACCCACCCCTCATAAACTATGCTTCCAACCCTCCACCTGTTCTCCTCAGGGTTCACTACCGGGTATCCGTTAGGGTAGCTTGGAGGAGTGTCAAGAGTGCTTTCAACCAAATGCCATCTCCCATCTTCCGGAAACATTGCAATTAGCCACCCGTGACCACCTAGCAGCATGCCATCCCTGTATACTGCTCCGAAAACCTCGTAGGCTGGAACGTTCAATATCCTAAGCATTCCAGTTATGAAAATTGATGAGCCATCGCAGTTAGCTAAAGCCCTGCAGCCAGTCCTCCTGCACAGCACAACCTCCATCATAACCTCGTAGCATGAATCCCAGTAGTCCTCGCTTATTTTCCAGCAGTTCCTGCCGTGGTAGAAGTTTACTACGTGAAGGTCGTCAGGTCTCCCCATGTGAAACGGGTAGTCAACCTCCCTTATACCGAACTCTACAGCGTCCCTAGCCGTCTTTATGCCTAGCTCCTCCATTTTCCTACGAATCCAGCTTTGCCTGTGAACTAGAAGATGGGTTATGCATACATCGGTGAACCTCTTAGCCGTACTGGGAGGGTGTTTTTCCAAGCTTGGAACAGCAGGGGGCTTCTTGGAAACCCACATTTCACCTCCACCTAGGTAAACCTATTACAACCCATTCCAGCTCACCTAGGCATCTCGGATGGTTGGTAGTCTGCTTCCACGACCTCTTCCCCCTATACCAGTTGAGAGGGGGGATACCGTACCATATGTGGGCCTTCCACTTCTGGGTGAAAAACACGCCGCATGGTTTCTCAGCGTGGCTGGCTCTAAACTCTGCTTTAAACTTGAACTCGTAGGTTTGCTCGTAAGGATATCTTTCACCCGGCCTGTACTTTGAAACAGCATAGGTGAGCTTACGTGGGCCAGCAGGCCAGTAAGGATAATACCATTCCCCATAGCTTCTCTTAGGGCATTCAAACCACATGTACATGCATACAACAGGCCATATTCCGCCAAACTGCTCCAGCGGATCCAGAACCTTACCCCAAACCCTCACCTCTTCGCCTTCAAGAAAGAATTTGAAAAACCTGCCAACATACGGGCCCTCCTTACCCAACACTTACCAGCCTCCACCTGAAATATGTTCTACACAGAACAGTACTTAACAGTTTTTAAAGCAAAACCCCTTCCTCAGCCCATTTGTCAAAATACTTCTTCCACCCTGAAGCCTTCAAGTCTAATGTTCCCTCCTTATACGGTTTCAGAACCCTCTCAATGAAGCGGTCAACATAGCAAATTACAGTAAGCCTTTCAACAACATGTCCTGTTCTCTCATCTATTGCTAGCGGAGTGTTTTTCTCCAAAATTATTGCCTGCCTATACTTTCTTAAATCATGGTCGTAAACATCTACAATGTATTTCTTTAACGGCTCAACCTCTTTAGGTATCGGATACTGGGATGGAACACGTTTCCAAGGTTTACTTGGATTGTTTAGCAGTCGTTTAGGTTTCCATATTGGTTTGCTTAGTTTGAAACCAGAATATCCGTAGTAAAATGTTACACTTGATGAGTACGTGTTTTTCGCCGTTAGCCTTGCGTAGAGACTGTTGGTAAGTATTTTACACAGTTCAAGGTGTGGTTCAAAGTTAACATATGATCCGCCTATATATGAGCGATCATGTGTTCTCTCGGTTGCTCCATCATAGTCCTTGTAGGCAACATAGCTGCCACTAGCAACAAAGTTGAGATCCATGCTTAACCATATTAGCCATGTTTCACCTGACGGAGGCTGAATGTCAACGTTAGCTGTTGAATTTGCCGCTACGCTTACTGAGCCTTGTTGCTGCTCTATTATTGCAGACCAGAAAGGATATTTTCCAGGTAGTGCTGGGGCAGGTGGAACTATTGTTATTGGCACTGCTTCCACCGTTTACTTTAGAATACTTTGAGTTCGAAAAACCTTACGAGAGTGTTCGGTGTGTCAGATAGTCCGTACAGGCTTCCCTTAAGCGTCATTGCCATGTATGCTCCAGGCGCTAGAGGGAATTTTACTGCTCCAGACGGTCCAATGTACAGTGTTCCAGGCCCAGCATTGTATATTGCTAGGTCAACTCTGTTCCCGTCTGCTGGAACTATCTGGGTTTCCACAGTGCCCACGTAAACTGTTCCAGCATCCGATAAATTAGCAAGCTTCAACATGAAATAGTAAATGTTCATTACAGACTGTTCACTAGCCTTCTTCGGTAGCCATGTTTCCAAACATGTTTTAACGTCTGACAGGGTTGCTTCAGTAGCTGCCCCTGGAACCGTTACTGTACCCTTAACATCGTAGAGCCTATCATATATGGAGCCAAGCCAAGAATGCGTTACAGCATCCGGGAAGTCGCCAGGTATGTTGACTACGGTTACGGACCCCCTAATGTCCTGTAGCCTGTCATGTATTGAACCTAGCCAGCTATGAGCCACCGTGTCAGGGTATTCTGAGGGAAGGTTACCTACGGTAATGGTGCCTTTCAAGTCATGCAGCCTACTGTAGATGCTTCCCAGAGTCGCATCTCTCGCTATGCCGAGAGTGTCCCCTTGAATATCTATAGGCAACACTATGTCAGTATCCGTCAGCACCAGCGAGCCTAAAATATCATGCAGCCTCTCAAAAACGCTTCCAAGCCAGCTGTGCGCTTCCGGGTCAGGGAAGCTGGATGGCAGGTTGCTGACACTTACCGTGCCTCCCACGTTGCTCAGCTTACTATGTATGCTGCCTAACCACGAATGGGCAACCGTATCTGGATAGTTTGCTGGGAAGTTAAGCACACTAATAGATCCCTTAACGTCATGTAACCTAGAGTGAATTGACCCTAATAACGCCTGAGCTATGGAGTCGGGGTATTCACTCGGGAAATTATTTACCGATATAGTTCCCCTAACATCGTTTAACTTGGTATGGATACTGCCGAGCCATGTATGCGTTATGCTGTCTGGAAAGTCCGACGGCATGTTAGTTACCTCCATACTGCCTTTAACGTCATGTAGTCTGGAGTGTATGGACCCTAGCCAGCTGTGTGCTTCTACGTCAGGGTAGTTGGCTGGGAAGTTCGTTACCTCTATGCTGCCTCTAACATTGTCCAGCTTGTCTAGGATGGAGCCTAAAGTGGCTTCGGAAGCTGCTCCCGGAACCTCCACGGTTCCCCTAATATCATGTAGTCTACCATGTATTGACCCCAGCAAACTATGGGTTACGGTGTCTGGGAAGTCTGTTGGGAGGTTGGTTACTTCAACGGAGCCCTTTATGTCCTGTAGCCTGTCGTGAATGCTGCCTAGGAGGGAGTGCGTTGCTACGTCAGGGTAGTCTGCGGGGAAGTTTACTACATTAATCGATCCTTTAACATCGTGCAACCTACCATGAATGCTTCCAAGCAGCTCACGTGCCACCGTGTCAGGGTATTCTGGAGGGAAATTCACTACCTCAATGCTTCCTCTGATATCGTGGAGTCTAGCGTGGATACTGCCAAGCCATAAGTGAGCCACTGTATCCGGGTATTCAGCTGGGAGGTTGGCAATGCTTACTGAGCCTCCTTCTCTCAAATAGTCTGTGGGAATGTTTGTAACTTCTACGGAGCCTCCGACATCGCTGAGCTTCGCATGTATGGAGCCCAGCCACCCATGTGCTATGCTGTCAGGGTATTCGCTTGGGAAGTTGAGCACGATAATGGATCCCTTGACATTGTAGAGTCTGCTATATATTGAGCCAAGCAGCCCATGAGTTATTGAGTCCGGATAGTCTGTTGGCAGGTTGGTTACTTCAATACTCCCCCTAATGTTGTGTAGTCTAGCGTAAATAGATCCTAAGGTTTCCTCTGAAGCTACTCCAGGAACTTCAACAGTGCCTCTTACGTCATGTAATCTGCTGTAGACACTGCCTAGCCATGAATGGGTTACCGTATCTGGGTACTCGGTCGGGAAGTTCGTAACTTCGATACTGCCTTTTACATCGTGCAGCCTAGCATGGACACTGCCTAGCCACCCATGTGCGATAGTGTCCGGGTATTCTGATGGTAGGTTCGTTACCTCAATGCTTCCCTTAACATCATGTAGCCTAGCATGTATGGAGCCTAACCATTCGTGAGCAATAGTGTCAGGGTATTCTGAGGGAAGGTTGGTTACGGCAACCGATCCTCCCACATTATCCAGTTTCCCCAGTATGGAGCCCAGGGTTTCCTCGGATGCTACTCCAGGAACCTCCACTGTCCCCCTAACATCTGAGAGCTTACCGTAGATGCTTCCAAGCCAGCCATGGGTAATGGAGTCGGGGTATTCCGTGGGGAAATTGGTTACTTCGATGCTTCCCTTAACATTGTCTAGTTTACCGTAAATGTCTGCTAAGCTTCTACCTCCAGAAATACTTCCTACTAAACTGTCCCTGTGTTCTGAAAGCGGAATATCTAGGTTTGGAAGATACAGGTCCACTGAGCCTTTAATAGATGCTAAGGTTTCCTCACTAGCCCTTGTTGAGAGAGCTACATCTAAGCTACCTAGCTTAGGTAGGTAGGTGTCAACCGTGCTTTTCAAAGTAGCTAACGTTTCCTCGGAAGCAACACCTGGAACCTCAACAGTGCCTTTTAAATCGTGGAGCCTGCTGAAAACGCTTCCAAGCCAACTGTGGGTTGCTGGGTCAGGGTATTCTTCAGGTAGGTTTGCTATGTGAACTGTTCCCGCAATGTTGCCTAGTTTTCCACTAATATTCTCCAGTAGGGTAACTGTTTTCCCGCTTAAGTCTACTTCCTCCTCTGCGCTCCTAGATATTTTAGATAGGTGTCTTAGAACCTCGGTTAGTGGGAGAGCCAACCTCCCCCAGCCCTCTACCTTGTGAATTCAAGCTCCAGGGTGGAGTGTTCTTCGCTTCTAGCGTAAACTGCTTCTATGACTGGTGCTGGGAAAAACCATGACTTGCTAGCACCTGGCTCAAGCCTAACAGGCTTATATGCTAGCATTTGCTTGCTTAGCTGAACCCAGCATGTTGAAGGCCCCCTATTATATATGCTTACTCCTCTCCACCTGCCTCCGGGCCTAACCTCTCTAACATCCCTGTACACGGGTGTTTCTACGGGGAAAACTTCTCCAGCAGCTGTAACCGTGTTTGCAACGTTTTCCAGAAGCTTCTTAACCTCCCTGGCTTCTTTAAGCAGCTTATAGGTTAGGGCCGCTATTAGAACGTCCGGTCTAAGCCTTTCCTCCCCGACTGGAGGTAGGGGTGCAGGTATTTTAAACAGCTGCCCCTCTTTTCGATCAGCCAACCTCAACCACTCTCCTAGCTTTCCTGTGGACAGTAACCTTTATTTCACCTGTTTCAGGGTCCTCCCTAATACTCCACTCTTCAACATTGCTCATAGCTGAAGCCGGTAAAGCATAGGCAACCAGCAGTAAAGGAAGGAAAGGCAGGTACAGCAGCAGCAGCACAGGGTTGCTAAGCACCAGTACAAGCAGGTTTCCCCTATCACTACCCATTTCAAACACACCTCCAGGAGAAACTATGCAAACACACACTAATGAAGCTTACATGGAAAATCATCTAAGAGGAGGAGATATAATGCGGGTAGGCGTTATTGTTGCAAGTAACACCTGCTCACCGGTTATCATACCTACCCTGTATCCGTCGGGGTACCCGGAGGTAGGATTCACTATGCCAAGTGAATGCACTCTTCCATCATATGTAGTACCTATTGTAAATCCTCTTGGCACACCATAGTTGCCTATCGTAGTACCATATGCGTACTCGTACATTCTCTTAAGTAGTTCAGTTGGATAGTAAGTTCTATTTCCCCAACAACTTACACCATAACCGAACACGGTGTTGAAAGCATTTCTTATACTGCGAGAGCCGAGAGCTCCATTAGGTCCCTGGCATGTGCACATACCGTTTTGTGTTGCATTATACCATGTGTAGCCTATTGGTTCAATCCACACCCATTTATTGTCCCTTATTTTTGTTAGCAAATCTACGTAGAAGTTGTAGCACACAGTTTTATAGTCCGGGTTCCAGCCATCCACGTCGTTGTAGACCCATCCATAGTCTGGGGGTACGGGTACTGCTTCGCCATGAGTGTTCACCACTAGAACTCCTGGCTCGGGATTCTGGAGCAGATTCCACCATGCAGACTGCCTGTCTATGACCGTGTAGGAGATACCCCATTGGTCAAGCCAGTACTTAATGGAGTCCCTAACCCCGAAAGGACACGTCCAATGGCCGACTTCTCCATCAACCGAGAGTATGTATATTTTATCAGCAGTCTTCTTGAAGAAGACTCTCTCATACATGCATCTAATAGTGGCTGAGGCAATCTTAACTCCTATGTGGTTTGGATTGTAACCATCTGTACATGCTGGGTTATGGCTGGTTCCTAAACCTCCGCTACCTATGATTGTGAAAACCATTGTGTTAATACTTCTAAACACTCTTGTAGGTGTAAGCACTCTGACCGGTGTTAGGGGCATGTTTTCACCTTCCTCTGGCTACTAGGCAGTGCCATGCGTATTTTCCTCCAGTAATGTGCTTGTACTCTACTGTTTTTAACCCTGCTTTCCCAACTGTTTCCAGAAGGGTTACCCTACTGTAGAACCTTAGGTGCTCCGGGTTCCTGTGGCTCATGTATGGTGGTTTCTCATCCGGGACGGTTACAACTGTTTCCTCTGAAACCCTACCCGCCTCCCTAAGAACCTTAACAGGTTCCTCCACATGCTCCAGAACCTCACATAGCAGGGTTTGTTTGAAGGCTTTGCTTCTGAAGGGTAGGTGGTGGGCGTCTCCTACAACGTATTCTCCCCTGGGGTTTAGGAGCTTACCTAGCATGAGCCTGTAAGCGGAAACGTCTAGGTTTACGTCTGCCCCGAAGAAGCCTATTCCAGAACCTACGTCCAAGCATGGATGCTTAATTTTAGACTTAACCCACTCAACCCTTTCCCTTTGAACCCTAACCACGTCAGGTGAGCCGTGCTTCTCAACCTCCACCATTTGCCATACAGCCTCCTTAACCCCGTTAAGCTGCCTTAGCGAGTGAAGGCTCCCGGTTAGAACAAACCTGTACAGGTGGTGGTGGAGCCACGCAACCCTACTCCAAGAGAACATTTCACCGTACCTTCTACTGTAGGTTTCCCACCTAGCCTTGAACTCGGGGTTTCTAAGCTTCACAACTAGAGCTACTAGCTCCTCTACTGTTCTAAACTTTAAAACAGGTTTACCTTGGAAAGCAGGGTGGTCCGAAACTACAACAGGCTTACCTAAGCCTAGAGCGTAACATACAATACCGGACTCTGAAACTGCTCTGGAAGGGTGGAGGACAACATCTACTGCTTGAAGCCATAGCTCAAACTTTTCATCGTCAACGTAGCCTACGGTTCTAACCCCGAGCCTCCCAGCTTCTCTGAGAACAAGGCTAACCCACGGGGTAACCCTTTCACTATGCCACCCCCCTACGAAAACCATTTCCACACCTTTAAGCCTACGGTACGCTTCCAAAGCCAGGTCATGTCCTTTCCTAGGGTCTATGAATCCGAAAACACCTACAATGTAGCTGTTAGGGTTTAACCCTAGCCTTCTCCTAGCATGCTCCTTTGAAACAATTTTTGAACCACCGCTAACACAGCCGTGGGGTATTATGAAGCACTTCCCCCTGTCGCCTTTAAACGTTTCATACATGAACCTGTTATGCACGACAACGGCGTCTGCAAGCTCAGATATTGGCTTCTCCCATTCGAAACCTGTTGAATGCATTGTAACAACCTTCCTAGCTTCAACCCTTCTAAGAAACTCAACGAAAACCCATGGGTCCCAGGGGTTCCAAACACCGTACTCGTGCTGAACATGGACAATATCTGGTTTCAAAGAGTTAACCTTCCATGCAAGCCATCGGGCATAGTCTCTGTCCGGTAAAGCATACCTGTAGTGGGGAACCACCCATAGCTCAACATGTTTTGAAAGCTCCCCTGCTAGAAACCTACTGTATGTTCTTAAACCACACCTAGCTGAACCCCACGGAGAAATCAATACGACCTTCATTTACCAGCCACCTTCTGAGGCATGAACTCCTCTGAGGCTTCTTCCAGCAGTTTTAGAGCATGCTGAGCTATGTTCCCCCACTTAAATGCTTCAGCTTTCCCATGTAGTTTCCTAGCTATTTTTTCCCTGTTGAAGCTTAAAGCTTCATCTATAAGTTCCGCTGCATGATGCGGGTCTGGAACACCCCACCATGAACCCCTCACAGTGTAGTGCTTTGCTAGAACCCTGCAGTTAAGGTTTAGGAAGTTTATTTCTGGGCCTGCACCGTGAGCTAAGGTTACAACTGGGCATCCTGCGCTTTGAGCTTCCAGAATAGGTAGTCCGAAACCTTCAGTGCTTAGTTCAAGCAGAACATCTAAAGCATTATACACCAGGTTCATTTCTGCTTCTGTGAAACCTAGGCTGTAGTAGTGTTGTTCTGGGAAAACAACTTTACCTGTTAGCCCCAATGTTTCAACTACTGCGTTTAAAAACCATCCTCCATGGGGGCCATCTGGAGCTACTGAGGTGTGCAAGTATATTCCAACTTTCAAGTCTGGGTTCTGCTCTTGGAAAACCTTAACTGCTTCAAGCTGGTTAGGTATTAGCTTCCTACCACGGTTAGCTGCAACAATACCGATAACTACGTCAACACTTTTAAACCTCGGGTTAAGCTTGGACCTGAGAACTTCTCTTGAAGCGTTAAGCGGTTTAAATGTTTCAGTTGAAACACCGTGGGGTAAATGGCGTACCCTAGCTTTGCTCCCTCCTGATCTAACGTACTGCTCTACCCCCCACCTGCTAGGTATCCATACTCTAACAGCGTTAGAGACTATGTCAAGCCACTCTTTGGGAACAGGTTCCTCAGCTACCGGGGAGTACATTATGTGGAATACTGGTAGGTTCTGGATTCCAGGTACAGCGTAGGGGTCTTTCAGAACAACAGCTACGTCGCATTTCTTCTCGAAAAACCAGAACCTAACATCCCCTACGCTTCTAATTCCAGGTAGAACATCTACACCCATAAGCTCCCTTGAGAAACCACCCTGAACAGTACCGGCAAAAGGAAGCAACGTGACCTCGTGTTCTCTAGCAAGAAAAGGTAGGAGATGCCTAGTAACAGTAGAATAGCCCGTATTCAACCAGAACGCGTCGCTCTTGGGGGGAGCGGGGTTACCCCAGCTCCCTTACCCAGAGAATACGCATAACCCCACCCTACAACTAGTTCCTCACGCTCCTATTGTTCAATTTCCTCACCTCTTCAAAATAGTATCTACTGTAAATATTCTAAATAAAATATTTACAGTGTAAATATTTTAGAATTACTCTACCTTAGCTGTTGCCGGCGGTTTCCCTGCTTTCTCCACTCTTACCCCTGATCTTCTAAGTATTTCATTGTATTTTCTTGCCAGGTAAGTGTCAGGTGTTTCCCCTCTGCTTTCCCTTAGAAGCTCCATTCCCTGCTTCCAGTAGTGGTAGAAGATTCCTAGAAGGTATGGTCTAAATATTTTCTCGTAGAATCCCCACCTCATTTCCCACATGTGAATGGTTATGTTGAAGTATATCCAGTCTTCTGTCGGGTTCTCCAACTCTATAACGTACGGGCATTTCTCACTGGCTACTGAGAGGTGGGGGTACACTTTATCCGTTAAGCTGCTTACCAGGGGGTCCCAGTGATACCTCATATCCGCTATTTCATGCCAGAAACCTGCCTCGGGGTTCTCATACCATTTACTAGTATCTATTGTTCCCGTTGAAGGGTCGTAAGGGTATCCTCTACCTAGAACAGTAAATATCAGTACTAGAACGTAGCCTGGCCTAGGCATCCACAGGAACCTTGTTCTAGGGAATCCAGGTGGAATTATGAAGTATGAGGTGTCATGCCAGTACTTGGCAACTACTTCGCACGGGGTTCTCCTTGCAAGCTCCAGTACTGGAACAAGGATTTGAGGGAACGTGCTCACGTTTCCTCCCTCGCAATGAAAACTACTCTTTCAGGGTTTTCGGGCTTAACAATTCTGGTTGTTTCCCTTTGAGCAATAATGATTAGCTTCCCCTGTTTCACAGCTTCCTCAACTATTTTACGTATTTTCTCGCTTCTGAAAACAGGTATCCTGGCCACTTCTAAACCACCGCGTAGAAAATATGTTGATTGCCTGTGAAAAACCTTTACTTTTTAGGTTCTACGAAACCCAGCATGATCACGTGTAGGGTTGGGGTTTGGTTTTTCTTGGTTGCGAAGAAACCTATTCTGAAATATGTTCCCTCGTGGAAGGTGAGCGGGAAGTCCACTGGCACTGTGTCGTCCGCAGCCACCGGGAACTTCATGTTCTTACCGTATGTTCCTGGGACAGTACCCCACTCTATGATTAACCCTGCGTTGTAGTCTTCAGCACCTAGGTAGGTCTTGGTGATGTTCACTACTGATCCAGTGGGAACCGTGCCGTAAGCCCATGAAGGCTCGAAGCTTAGATCCGGAGGGTAGTAGAAGCTCCCGTCTGGGAGGTTGTAGACCGAGCCATCCACCACCCCGTGCCATTCAGCTCTAAGGGAGGTGAACCCTGCCAGCTCCCCTCTGCGCATGAGGAAGTCAACGCTCATAGTCGGTAAAACCCTGGTGTTAGATATTAGAACTTTCCTCCCAGTTTCAGGGTCGTAAAGGTAGACTTTAAGAGGGTCTACTATGTTCTCCTCTCTAATTTTTAAGCTTTTGAAAACGGGCACCAAACCACCTAGTATGGGGAACGGTGTTGAGGAAAAAAACAGGTTTAGGTTATGTACTTGAGGCTTCTCTGTTTAGAGTAGTATCCGTGCAATGTTAGACCATAGATTGTTCCAGGGCTTACTGAGCCTAGGAGCGCTAGGAGCTGTAGCTCAACAGTTCCCTCCAAGGCGTATACTGGGTTGTCCCTGCTAGCGGTAACTAATGTTTCACCTGAGCTTGGCAGGTAAAGGTGGTCTACTGTTCCACCGTTCTCAACTATTGCGTAAACAGCTCCCCTAGGGTCGCTGCTTAAATATCTTAGAAGGGTTACCCTAAGCACCGAGCCTGCAGGTATGGTTAGGCTTCCAATTGCTGAGGCTTCACCGCTAGCTACTGACAGGTCGTTTCTTAGAATAGGCAGTTTAACATCCGGTACTGTTGGAAGAGATTTAAACCTAAACTCTTTAGTGTGTTCGTCCCAGATTTCCTCCCTAACATGTTTTACTTCAGGCATTCACAGCTCACCCCTCTTACTCAACCGGTTTTGCTGCGTGAACGTACAGGGTTCTCGTCTTAATCAGCCTCCTCTCAAGCTTCTCATATAGGTCCGGGTAGTTTTCCCTAGTAACTTCAAGTACTGTGAACTTCACCGGGTAAATTATGGAAGCCACTTTAATAGGGTAGCTGTGGGGGTTCCATGCTCTAAGCACTGGCCAAACGTTTAAACCTAGAATCCAGAATCCGCTCCATGGCGATGGACTGTAGGCTGGGCTGACAATGGGGTCTATGAAGGCAGCGTAAACTCCCTCCTGAATACCTCTCTTAGGATCCCTGTACTTGTCAAGACCCCACCTCTCCCTTAGCTGGGGAACTAGCAGTAGAATGTTCCCTCTAACAACACCTATTCTGCAGTAGTAGAATATTGTTTCAACTTCAGGCGAAGTCTCTATTTCAAGAGCTCTAACCTCGTAGTCTTTAAACTCCTCCTCAGGTGGCCCTGCTACGTCGAATTCAACTCTCAGCTGCTGAGCTGGCTCCTCATCTGCTAGCAGATAGTATTTTTTAACAACAGCTTCCTTAGTAACCCTCCTAACCTCGACAATGTCCCCCTGGGTTGGCCATGTTTCATGGGTGTCTCTAACTATTGGGCTTTGAAGCTGTACTCTAACCTCTGTTTCAGCCACACTTCTTCACCCTTGTTGAAACTGTGGTTTGAAGGTAAAAAAATGTTGGCTTAGATTCCGAGGGCCTTAACTAAAGCGTAGAAGCTTCCCGCAGCCGCAGCTACTGAGCCGCTTACGTCGCTTCCGTAAACCACTATGTAGTTTCCGTAGCTTCCAGGATACATTACTGTTCCAGCTGCGTTAATGTTTGCGTTGTTGCTTAAAACTTCAGCATCATATATTGTTTTCAAACCAAGGTCTCTAGCGTAAATGCTTTCCCCATCGGCAACCTCTGCGTCAGCCCATACGTAAAGCATGTTACGGCCTTTAGCTCTCGTCAGTATGAAAACATGTTTAACAGTAACTACTGGCACCGCTACACACCCCCTATCCTAACAGCTTCTCTGCTTATGCGAAAGGTGTTAGCTTCGCTGCAAGGTCGGTGGGTAGGAACGCTACACCGACAGGTTTGAACTCATCGTATCCTTCAGCTACAATGTACTGTTTAAGCTCAATTGTCGTCCTAGGTTTCAAAATGAAGCTTTGAGGCAGCACTTTTACTCTGAATCCTTCAAGGTCTCCAACGTAGAATACTGGTAGGTCGTCTACACCTATTTTGCCGTAAACGTATTTGGTTTTAGGTGATGGCTCAGGGTTCTGGAACCCCACTATAGCCATTACTATTCTCTCGTTCGTTGTAGTGTTAAATACACAGGACTGTTCACCTGTAGATGTCCAGTTCTTCCTGAACGTTGTTAGTCCGAAAAGCTCAGGTCTAAGCTCGACAACAGTTACTTTCCCACCTACAAGCTTCGTAGGCCTAATTATTTGCTCTATAGTTATTTTCAGCTCCCTTTGAACAACGGGGACAGCTGCTACTGCTGCGCTAACGATCCTTGCTTTAACAAGGTCTCTCTGGTCTTCAGGTATGTTCGCAGTCATCATGACAGCTATTTCGCTAATAGCTTTCTGGATTTCCTCAGGCTGCTCAGCTAAAACCCTTGAAGCTAGTTCAAGCTCTTCCTCAGGTTTTAAAGCAACCGCCACCCTGCACTCACCTAAAATATTTTCTCTAAAGCAACGTTTATAAACATGTGGCACACTCTGTGCCACAGAGGTGCTTTATGTGGAGAAGGAGAAACTACTGGAAGAATACAGTTCTCTTAGGAGAAAATTTGAGGAGCTTAAGAGAAAATATGAGGAGCTTGAGAGAAAATACTTAGCAATAGTTCGCGGGGGAAGCGGTGGGGAAAAGAAAACAGCTATTTTAAAGATAAGAACAACCCCAAAACTGATCATGAAGTGGAAGGCGTTCGTGGTTGACGGTGGTTTCAGCAGCTACCATGAAGCATTAGAGTACCTTCTAAACAAATACTTTGCAGCGGGTAAGGCAAGGGTTGAAGCAGTTGTTTTCGGATCTGAAAAATAGGTTTTAAAAAAAGCTTTTAAGCTTAAAGTTTTTCTTTTAGAAAAGCTCTACGTCGACTTTCCCTCTAGTAGCTTTCCCGTAGGTTTTCTCAGCTGTTTTCCCAGCAGTCTTCTCAGATGCTGGAGCTGATGGGCTGGGTAACCCTGGTAGGCTAGGTAGCCCTGCCGGTGCCCCTGCTTCGAAAGACTCCATTAGGGTTTTAAGCATTTTCGTTGGGCCTGGCGGCAGCTCCATGCCTGTAGCTGATTTAGCTAGTCCTTCGAAGAAATCCTCCGGTATCGTGAATGGCTTAGCTAGGACGCTGAGCTTAGGTGGGAAGCTCGCTAATGCTCCAACAAATTCCTCTGGCTTAGGTATTTCAGGTGCCTCCATCCCCTATCACCTTTAAAGCTGAAACTCCTCCTTATACCATTTCATCCACTCGTAAGCTGGGTAGTCGCTTGTCATCGGCAGCCTCGGCAAAGACTCTACAACTGGCTGGGTGAAGTTGCTGTGCACATACTCTAAAATCGGAGGTATGGGCAGTAAATGCTCCAGCATCGGTGCAATTCTAAGAACGAACTCTATTATCCTAGCTGGGTCTGGCGGTAGAATACCTGACTCTATTTTCGCCTTATACTTGTCCATTATTTCCCTAAGTGCATTACCTGGCTTAGGTATTTCAGCCACTACTATGCACCTCTAGGATGTTTTTTAGATACCGGCGATCTTCTTTAGCTCCTCGGGTGTGTGTATCCTGTACTTAATGTAGCTTCTGTAAACCTTGGCCTCAGCATCGTATGTGGCTGCTCTAGGTTTGGTTAGCTTAGCTGCTAGTTTCTTCAGGGTTTCCTGTGCTACCTCATGTACTTTCAGCACTGTGTCCCCTGCTTTGTGCTTACCGCTTATACTGTCTTGCTTAAGAGTGCCTACGCCCTTAGCTCCCCTCCATGAGGGGGCTCCTTCAGTAGCGAACCTAAATCTCCACTCTGCCAGCCTAGCTGTTGGCCTAACAGCTGTTATCGGTACGTTCCTTATAATTACTGGTTTGGTTACCCAGAATAGCTTAGGTGTTTTGAAGTATACTTGGATTCCAGCTGCTCTTAACTCGCTTATCTTTGGTGAACCAGCTGTTACGGCTGTTACAACCTTGTTTAGGGCTGTTATCACTTCCTACCACCAATATATAGTTTCTCAGCTACAACCTTATATTTTTTAAACAAGTATCCTGGAATAGTGTAGTATGTGCGGGAGAGTTCTCTAAGCCACTTAGGTAAATGCACTCTAGTGTAGGGGGATTTAAACCCTGTAAGCATTGCTTTAAGGAATGCTTGGTGTTTCTGGAGGATTCTACCATCTGGTAGTTTAACTGCTTCCCTACCGTTAACTTTAATAACTTCTCCTCCAAGCATTTCAGCAACCTCCCTAGCTGAGAAAAACCTGCCAACCCCGCTTAGCTCCCCAAACCTGGACCTGCAGTGGGCCTGAGCCCGAGTAGGACGTCTGATGGTTACGGGTTCACTTCTAGGGTAAACTGTTAGACGTGGTTTCCAACGTATAACCAGCTGAAGCCTAACTCTTTTATCTGAAAGGGTAACCCTCATGGTGGAACACCTCTCCTCTCAGCTTCAGCCATAAGTTTGCCGAATCTTCTAAGCCAATCAACGAACATTGGAGGTACTGCTTTCTCAACTTTTATAAGGTGTTCTACGAACTCATCTGGTTTAAGTGCTCCACCAGGTTTTTTAAGCCTACATAGCGGGCATGACATAAACCAGTCTACCGCATCTGGGTCAAGAATAGCTGCTAGTGCTTGAAGTGTTTCATCTGATGGACCTATGAATGGGTGGCCTTCAGCGTCAACTCTTAAAACCAGTTTAGGCTCTATTGCCAGCATTGCTTCAGAAATCATTCTTATTTCTTCAGCTGATTTAGGTCTCCAAGTTACTGCTTCACCTATTTCTTTAAGTCTCCTCTCTATTCTTTCAAGCCTCTCAACTAGCTCTCTTGGAATGATTGCTGGTGGTGCTGGAGGTGGACGTATTGTTTCAGCAATTCTTCTAGCTAACTCGGTTACCCTAGCTAGCCTTGTTTCAAAGGGTAACCCTTTGGTTCTCTCAACAACTGCTTCGAATTCTTCCCTGTACTCTTCAGGCCTACCTCCAGCAGCTGAAATTATTGCTGAAAATGTTGTCCACAGGTGGGCTCTCTGAACTTCCTCAGGTAGAACTGGAGGTACTGCTATTGGCGGTGGCGGCGGTATTGGTGCTCCAGTAAAGTCTGCTGTTACCCATGCCCAGTTTCTCCAAACAGACTCCCTAACTACTTTGCCTCCTAAATCCTCAATAGCTTTCTTTAAGTCGTCAACGTTTTCAACCGATAGGTGGAATGTTGCAATAAACCTACCTGTTCTCCACCAAACATACCATATTGGAACTCTGCTTCTAATATGGTATTCAATTCTCCTCTTAATTTCAGCTTCTTCCTCAGGGCTTCTAGGTGTAGGTGGAATTGTAGGTACTGCCGGTGGCTTAGGCGGCTTAGGTGGAGGTGGCGGTGCAGGTCTAGGTCTAATGGGTCTGGGTTTAGGTGGTTTAGCTCTTCTCCTAGCTTCTTCAAGTTCTCTTCTTTTAGCTTTAAGTTCCTCCTCAGCTTCTCTAAGAGCTTCCTCTATTTCACCCCTATGTTCTGGAGGTGCTTCTTCAAGCTCTCTTTTCAGCCCTTCAACCTGTTCTTCCAGGAACCTTACTTCAGCTTCTAAAGCATCTACTTCACTCCACTCTTCAACGTTTACTTCAACTCTTCTACCGTAATGTGATTCAAGCCAGTTTACGAACTCATCTACTGCTTCCGCTCTTGAAACGTCTGGGTCAAGTATTCCAATCCAGTCTATTTCATGTAGTGGGTCTTCTACTCCAGCCCTGTAGGCTAGTTCGAGAAGCTGCCTTGCAAGATGCATTACAACTATGTAGTTGCATCTACCTCTCCTATCGTGGGTTATTCTCCTACATGCGTATTCCTCCCAAATCCTCCTAGCTAACTCGTCAACCTCCCATTTAGCAACCAACTCAGCTTACACCTAGAAGTCTACGTAGCTCACCGATCTCCCTAGGTGTTAGAGCAAGCCTCCACCTTCTAACAATACCGTATATTGCGTTGTAAGCTATGTTAGGGGTTACCCTTCCCTCCCTAAGTGCTTTAAGAACCTCTAAAACCTCACCTAAAATAGTTTCCCTAGCAGCCCTAGTTTCACCGTAAACCGAACCTTCAATACCTTTAGAAATTAGGGACAGGATTTCATCCTCAGCCACCCTTCAACACCTCCTCTTTCAACAACCCTATTTCGGCAAGTGTTTTTAACAGGTTATAGGTTCTTCTCACCCATCCCCAGAAGCTGGACTTTATAGTGTCGAACTCTGGCCTCCAAGTGTAAAGGTATTCTTCGTTGATGAATACGTGGGTGTCTCCGTAGCCTTTTCCGTAGGTTTCAACCCTTAGCTCTAAGCGTTTAGGCTCCCTGACAAGCTTCAGCAACCTCTCCCTTAGGGCTAGGAGGAACTTAGCGTAGTCTGGGCCTAGCCCGTTAACCCTCATTTCATACGGTTGCTTAACACCTGCCTCCCTAAGAGACTCATCAACTATTTTCCTAGCTAGATCCCATAGTTTCCTCCTTTCCTCCCTTGTCAAGATTTTTTCTTCAGGATGTTTAACTTCAGCTTCCTCTTCTTTCCTCTCAGCAACTGTTCCTCTTGGCGGTGCTTCTTCACCGTATTTTAGCTCGTGCCTTATCCTCCTCTCTTCCTCGGTTAAAGGTTTTCCTTTCATTCTCACTTCTGGCCCATAGTAGAGTTTCCTAAGCTCCTCATGTGTGTCTAAGGGTAGGTTGCTCAGTATTTCCTCGAACACGTGCCTAGGTTTCTTCAGAAGTTTCTCCAAGCATTCCCCGTGGAAAACATGGGCTCCAACAACATATACTTCCTGGTCAGCTCCAATAATTCCCCTGCATAAAGCACAGAGAGTATCGTATCTCCATGCTTCCTCTCCCCTAACTTTCATGACCATTCTGCTTCACCCAGTAGAATATTTACTTGAGCACCTCTAATAGCCTGTCGAAATATGCTGACCATAGGAGCATGTGATAGGAGACGGGAAGTCCATCGTTGCTTTTAATGTCTATTAGGTCGTATAGGTATGCTGCTCTGAAGTCAAGTTTGTTCTTCAATATTTTAATGAAAACATCTACGTGCATAGATATCTCGGTTGTAGCGTACGGTGGGTTCTTAGGGTCAACCTCCCTAACCACTGGCCTGTCTCCTTCGAAACCAAGCCAGAAGGCTACCTGGTTCCCCGCTGAATCATATAGTTTAAGAATCGAGGACCTTGTTTTCGCCTCTGGAAACTCGTTAAGCAGGTCGTTGAACTTTCTTAGACCTATAAGCATTAGTTTGGGAAGTATGCTTAGCAACCTAAGCCTTAAACTCATTAGGCAATCACCACATTAGCTAATTCGTTGAAAAGTTCAGGAACGGTTTGAGATTGTAATCGTGGATCCCAAGGTATTTTCACTACTTTCAACCCTAACTTCTCATATTCTCCTGTAACCTGTTTAGCTATTTCATCTTGGAACAGATTATACTTGTTTAAAACAACTGCTCTAACGTCTATGTCGTAGAATTTTAGCAGGTCAATCATTCTGAGATTGTCCTCTATTGCGAACGGGTGGGGTTCGCCGACAATTACTGCTCTAGCTCTTCCTTGAAGCTCCTTCATAAGCTTAACGTTAATGCTTATTGCTCCCGGTGGGGCATCTATTATTAGGTAGTCTCCGCTCCACTTAACAAACCTAAGTAGTGTCGTTATGAAGTCTGTTGTTTTCTCGTAGTTTAAAGCTACACCTACACCTCTAGGTATGAACACTCCTAAACCCATGAATTCAAGGTGTTCACCTACTTTGAGAGGTAGCAGCATTTTCCCAGCTTCCCTAAGCTTCTCCTTGTTAACATCTATGAACATGTGGGCGTTAGGCGCCATAAGGTCAGCGTCCATGAAAGAAACCTTTATCCCCCTCTCAGCAAGGTTTACTGCTAAGTTCGTTGCAATTGTTGTTTTACCTGTTCCTCCTTTACCTGAAGTTACAAGTATTGGTATCATTTCTTACCACCTTTGCTTTTCTCGGCTTCTTCAAGTAGTTTAGATGCTTTCTCTTCGAGTTCTGCTAGTGCTTTTTCACGTTCCACAGGTGTTAGTGGTCCCACTAGTTTTCTAAGAGACTTCTCAATGTCCTCTACTAGGCTGGGAGCTCTCCTCCTAAGCTCAGGTGTTATTATTGCTTCAACTAGGCTCACTAATCTGTTAATAGATGATGAAATGTCTGACCTTGTTGCTCTAAGCTCCTGTATTAGTGCTGGTCCTAGTTTTTCAACTGCGAAGTCTGTTCTCTTCTCTAAAGCTTTCAATGCTGGGTGGAAGTCGTATTCTCTAATCACGCTACCGTCTGGGCTAAGCTTCTCCGCTCTAGGAACTATCATGTATTTTTGCTCTGTTTGCTTCTTGAATGATTCAAGTTCTTCTCTTAGCTTTCTCAGCTCCTCTCTTAGCCTCATGTTTTCGCTAACATATCCTGTCAGAGACTTAACAGCTACCGCTATGTCTTTCTGTGTTTCAGCTATTCTTTCAAGAGCTGCCTCGTGTTTTGTAAGTCTAGCTTCAACCTCACCTATTCTTTCAAGAGCTGCTTCAACGGATCTGGGCATTACTGGTACTGGTTTCTCAACCTCCTTAACTACTGGTTTCTCTATAACGATGGGTTTCTCAACCTCCCTGACCTCAACCTGTTTTTCAGGTGTCATCACTTTCTCAACTATTGAGTGTACTAGAACCCTTTCCTCTGGACCTAGGTCTCTCATTTCCTTGACGAAGGATGAGACATCCCTGTATGTTTCCATTAACTCTTTAAGCTTTCTCCTACGCTCCTCTATCTCTTCTTCAGCTTTCACCTCTGCGGGTGCGGTTTCCACCTTTTCCTCTCTTTCCTTTTCAGCTGCTTCATGCTTTCCTTCCTCTTTCTTTTCTTCCTCAGCTTCAGCTGGTGCTGTAGCTACCGGACCTATTTCAGCTCCTTCCTCGAGTGCTTCTATTTCCTTCTTAATCTCTTCCTCAGCCAACTTCAACACCCCAGACCTCCTTTATTTTCGGAACCACTACGTGAAGGTATTTGGCTCTTGCCTCTGGGCTTAGAGACTGCGGTACATACTTCACTATGAACACTAGTGTTTTCCCAACTCTTCCCCTAAGGTCTTCGATGAAGGACCTTAGCTTTTCAAGGGTTTTGTCGTAGTCCTTCATAAGTTTTCTAAGCTCCTCGTTCTCCCTTCTCAAAACGTTAACTTTTCCTTCAAGCTCCCTGATCCTGTCCTCGTACTCTAAGATTTTCTCAGCACGTTCCTCCGCAAGCCTCAGGGTTGCTTTAAACTTCGCTACAGCGTTCTTAGCCGTAACCTCAGGATTATGTATGTCTATTTCGTTTCCACCTAGAAGCTTCAACACGTCTGGTAAAGCTATTTTCGAAAAGTCAAGCATTAAGTGGGTCCACCAAGCCACGTTGTCAACCCATTTTGTCATTATTGGATGTTTTGGGTCAAGTCTTTGCCTAGTAGTTTCCATTACAAACCTCGCATCTTCTTTAAGAACTTCAACTTTGGGGTTACCCTTTTCAGTAGCTTCATGTTTCTCCGTTTTCTCAGCTTCTTCCTGAGCCTCCAGCATCTTAACGTATTTCATTACAGTGTTGGGGCTTACACCGCATTGCTCAGCAATTTCCCGATAGCTCTTACCCATTTTGCGTAAACTTATAATGCACTTAATTTTGTCTTCACTAAGTGGCATGCAACCACCACGTTAAAACTATGCAACAACTGTCTTAAAAACATTTAAGACAACGTCTTAAAAACGTCGCAAATACGTCTCAAACACATTTAAGACAGTTTTAAGACAGTATCTGAGACAGTTTAAGTACATTTAAGACAGCGTATGAGACAATATGAGACATGTGTCGCAAAACGTCTTACACCGTCTTAAAATGTCGCAGAACCTGGAAATTAAGCGCAGAACATTAAACGATGAGCTGCAAGTGGCTTCAAGTACGTGTAGTTTCTGCTCGAACTTTTAAGACAGCAGCTTAAAACTCATGAATCATAAGTGCAAATGATGTGTTCAGCTACAAGTATTTACAGTATATATAATATATACTGTAAATACAGTAATAATGTAAAGAAGTTCATCATGAAACAAAAATAAATAAAAAATATTTTTGTTTTTTGTTTTTTAGTCGTAAATAACTACTTCAACTTCGCCCTTCGGATAGTCGCTTGTAATTTCGCTTAGCTTCACGTATCTCTCATAGTTTTCGAAAGCATTAACTATGTTGTCTATGATGAACTTTAACGCTTCGGTAGCGTCTTCGAACATTTCTGCTTCAGCACTTTCAACAAGCTTCTTGACTTTTGCTATTAACTCTTGTGCTTCTT
>Ga0190363_1000184_pt1 | contig 34831 bp, 74 predicted proteins | sample 48721867_MG_FD_161272 | JGI IMG/M metagenome (GOLD analysis project Ga0190363, IMG submission 161272) | Hydrothermal vent microbial mat bacterial communities from Southern Trench, Guaymas Basin, Mexico - 4872-18-6-7_MG | ecosystem: Environmental > Aquatic > Marine > Hydrothermal vents >... | reverse complement strand
TAATAGTAGTAATGTTAGTTACTATTCAGATCTGGTAAATAACTTTTTATACCCAAAAAGAATTTTATCCAAAAAATAGATTTAAATGTTTTGTATTTTATATCTAATTCTTTCATATTTTAATTCTAATGAAAGTTTTATGTTTAAGAAGTATTATTAACTATCTAAATGAAAAACTTTTATCAGAAATGATTTATTTAATTGTATTTAAAAAGTTTACTAAATTCTTCTACCACCTATTAAAGTAATTGTGGGTGTATCTACACTATTTCTAACTCTTATCCAATCAACATATAGATGTATATTATATGCACTTACACCCCACCATTGGAATGCCCTAATTGTAAGATTAGTTGTATGTGTTGTTATACCTGTGTGGGTATAATAAGTATCTAAATTCTCTAAATCAGTATACCATATAAAATCCCAAGTCCACTCTGTTGTAAAATAACTTCTTATTGCTCTTTTACTTTTAGTTAAAGTGTATACTGAAGCAGTATTATACACAGAATTTAATATAAATCTCCTTTTCCAGTTTTCATTAGCCGCATAGTTGTAATAATCCACTAAAACATATTCTCTTGTAAAATTAGTGTCTGAAGAAAAAAAGTAATATCCACACTCAGGACATCTACCATCATAAGTTGTATCGTGTCTCCAAGCCCATTCTGTTGTTCTGTAACCCATTACTGTATTAGGGAAAGATGTGTTTGTTCTTATATATACATTTCCCGTTACATCTCCAGAACTATATAAATAAACTTCTGAATTACTTACTGAATAATAAAAACCACTATCTTGGTAAACATACCATTTAGAAGTATCCAAACTACTACCCTCAAAATCATCAGCAAATATAAAAGTGTTATCCATATCACTATAATCTGTATTACATAAGAATTGATAAAAAGTCTTGCTTTGATTGTATGATATCTTTACCCAAATTTTATTTTCATCATTAAAATAACAATAATTTATTTGATTTCCTTCATCATCTTGAAAGAAACAATTTATATCATTATCATCTAATCTTACTTGAACATCTGTTGCTGAAGTAGAACTTGTTAATTTATATATTTTTAAATAATAAATCCCCACATCTCTCTGTATATTGAAATCTATCTGTAGATTACTGTTATCAAAACCATAAGTTTTTTTTATATTAGTATCAATAATTACCATTTTTATACTTTATAATGTATAAGGTTTTTTAAATAATTATCCATTTAAATGTATATTTAAACTATTACTCTGTTAGGTAAAAATCTTGAATTACGGTTATGAGCAAAGATTTTGGATTGGTTGAATGGTTTATTGTAGATATAAACTTCTTTAATATAACCTTTCCAATTATGATAACTACTATTTGTATCTGCTTTTTGTCCTATTTTTAAGTTGTTATTTGTGCTTAAGTTTGTAGATGCGTAACTACTAATATCATCACTATCTTTAAATTCTCCATCTAAATAAAGGGTTTGAACATTATCTCTATCAAAAACAATAACAGCACTATGCCACAAATTATCATTAATAGTTGTTGGTGCAGTTGAATTTATGTTTTGTGAGTTAGAACCATAATAAAATTGGGCTTTTAAGTAATTGTTATTACTTTGGGTTAAAACATATCCTTTCCAATCAGAACCTACTTTTTCCCTTTTATCTACTATAACAAAATCATTATCTACATAATTCTGTGTTGTTTTGAATTTTGCAAAGATTGTTATATCTTTATTTGCAGACATATCTAAACTATCATTATCTACAATATCTATGTAATCATCTGTTCCATCAAAATATAAACCACTACCACTTACTAATGTAGCACCGTTAATAGTCCCGTGATTTTTATATCCAGACAAATCTTCCCAAGTAGAACCATCTACACTATCCTCTGTTAAATATAATACACAACCACTTTCATACAGGTTAGGTTTTAATATCCTTACAGGTGATAAAACCATTTTTATCTCACAGGTGTAAATCTTGCGTTTCTTGAATGAGCAAGGATCTCATCATCTGATAAAACCCTGTTATAAATTATAACTTCAGATATGTAACCTTTATAAGTTCTATCCAAACTTGGCCTATTTCCTAAATATAAATCTTGTGTGGAGGTAGATAATTCCCCTGTAAATTCTTTTGCTTTTTTAAATTCACCACCAACATAAACCTTTGGCCCAGAAATATCTTTATTATGTGTAACTACTATATGTGTCCATTTATTTGTTTCTGCTTTTACTACTCCATCTTCAAACCTAAAATCTTGCATAGAACCGCCAATTTTTCCTAACCACGCTATACTACCATCACCCGACTTGAAATAAATACTTGGTGCTGGAGATTTATCACTCAAACGAGGCCAATCTCCCCCACCCTGAAAATATACCCACGCTTCAATTGTAATTTCATCTGTTATATCTAAACTACTACCACTACCACAATTTATATAATCATCAGTTCCATCAAATTGTCTTGAGTTATATAACATTTCGTGTGTAGTATGTAAGGTGCAACCAGTAACTGTTCCCCAATAATTTCTTGTTGGTAAATCTAAAGTATAACCGTTTATAGTTTTATCCAACTTCCATATTGCTACTAAACCATCTAAAGGTATAAAACCTTTATCAAAATTTTTAGCATCAATTCTTGTTAATTTTCTACTATAATAACATACATTTTTTAAATAACCTTTATATGGAAAACCGCCGTCTGCTTCCTTACCAATAACCACATTTAAAGTATTTTGTATATTGCCAACAGTAGTTATATTACCATATCTTGTAGCACCAACATTCTTACCATCAACATATATTTTTACTTTACCATTTGCTTTTCTATTTACACTTATTACGCAAGAATGCCAATTACCATCGTTATAAGTGTTTGAAGTATCTATATGGAAATTTCCTGCATCCCCCCACGCAGTTCCTCCTGTAGCAGTATAAAACCTTACACTCCCACCACTAACACCGCCTAAATACACTACCCACCCATAAGTAGATGAGGGAAGACCACCGTTTGATTTCGATATAACTGCTTGAGTTCCTGTATCAGTAGTATTAAACCAAAAAGCAATTGAGAAGTTACCATTATGAGGATTAAATAAATCGTTATGTTGGATAACTATATTATCATCTACACCATCAAACTCAAAGTATCCTAAAGGTGGAGAGAATATTGCTCCACTTACAGTTCCATTATTCTTATAACCAGATTTATCTAATAAAGAATTACCTTTCTCTAAAAAATCATGCAACAACACACAACCAGCAGTCCATTTACTTGGTCTCATATATTTACTATTTTACTTAAACATTTAAATATTTTTTCTAAGTTTTTCTAATCTATCCTGTAGTGTTTTAATTTCTGTTTTTATCATAGTTTCCCTTTCTATTTTCATCAATTCTAATATTCCTTTAGTTTTTAAGAAAGTTAATTGATTATTTAATTCATTTAATCTATCTTCAATTCTCCTGATTTGTTCTTTAAGAACCTTAAACTCTTTGGTTTTCTTAGTATTTTCTTCCTGTTCCTGTTTCTTCTTCTCCATCTCAATCTTCTTTTTAAGCAAAACTTCAATCTTCTTTCTATGTTTTTTAAATAGTTTAGGGTATTCATCTTCATTAAACTCCTTTTTCTTTACTATTTCACTTAGTAAAGGATCTATAATCTTTCCCATTTTTATCCACCTTAATTTATTACCTTACCAAACATATATGCTCTTAAGTAAGTTTGTGCTGAGCCTGAAGTGTTAGTTACTCTTAACCTTGCATATGGACATACTACTTCTACACTAAAAGCCAAACCGTTTCCTGCTGTAAAATTGAATGAAGAAGTATAATCCCAATTAGAATTATCTGGTGATTGGTCTATATAAATAGTTCCGTCTTGGTCAGCAATAACTGTTCCACATAACCTTGTATACTTATCTACCTCTACACTATCACCTGTATATGTAGAACCAGAACCTAATGCTGTTGTTGTATAATCTAACTGTTGCATTAAATTAGCCTGAACATCTACAGGCAAAGTGATAGTTGTTGCTCCTAAATTTACATATAGATAATTGTTACTATCAGCCTCTAAGTTTACCCAAGATGATACACCTGATTGGTAACCCTGTAATTGAGAAGTTACTGTTCCACTTATATTAGAAGTATCGCAAGTAGTTATTTTACCATTTATTGTTGATAAAGTGCTTTCTGTTGCTAAACCAACACTATCAGCACCTATATTAACATACAAGTATTTATTAGCATCTACTCTTAATCTGTCCCATGTAGAACCGTTAAACCCGTATAAAAAGGATTGTGAACAAATACCTGTTTTTGAAGAACTTACATTATCAGTTCCGCCAGTAAATACTGTTGTGTAAGCATCTCCATCAAATATACTAATCCTTAGGTTTGGGTATGCTGAACTCTGAACCCTTAACCTATCCCAGGTAGAACCATTAAAACCATATAAGAAACCTCTTGAAGGTAAACTATCAAGTGTAGTTCCTACTCCATCACTATCTATTTGTCCTAAACCCATTACTGTATTACCAGAAGCGATTGCTACCCTTAGATTTGGAGAAGTGGAACTCTCTACCTGTAGATTTACAAAATCAGAAGTATCAGAAGCCCAAGCCTTTAACTGTGCTTTTATATCCGCATAAACCATTTTTTATCACCATAAATATATTTTTAAATGGAAAAACTTAAATATAAATGTTTTGATTATTTAAGTTATGAATTATAAACAATTTTTAAACTATTTAACTACAAATTTTAATTTGAAGTTATTACACCCAATACCCAAAAGATTAGATTTTAAAATTCATCATATTTATTATTTGTATTTTTCTGTTGAAGATAGTAGACTAAGAAAAGAAGGAAAATTACAATTTATTATAAAAATAGAAAAGTTAGAACAACCATTAGATACTTATTTTGTAACTTTATCATATAGAAACCCAAGTATGTTTAAATCAATAACCTTAGAAATGTATGACTTTACTTATGAAGGCAAATTAAGTGGGTTATACCCTCAAATAATTGATACTATAAATAGAAAATTCTCTGAATTAAAGATTATAACACTAAGGGATTTTTTTAGTAGTTTAATAACTATAGGTTTATCTATTAAGTTAATACAATCAATAAGGAAAAAAAGTGATTACGGAACTACTGCTATGTTAGGTTTATACTTAGTAAATAAGATAATCAAATAATTACTTTTTAGGTTTCTCCTCAATATAAGAACTACTTACAAATAGTTTTCTTCTTTCTTTGTTTTTATACTTTATTGTTGGTATTTCATTCATCTCGTCTGTGTATTCTTTTATAACTACTACACCAGTTACACCACTACTTTCTAACAAATCTTTATCTAAAGATACGCTTATTTTATCTTCTATGTCTTTACTGAATTCATCAAATTTTTCAATTATCTCTTTATTGTCTAAACTCTCTTTTATAGAACCTTCCAATACAATAAACCTTTTTACCATTTATACCACCCTTTATAAAATAAATTTTTGTAAGAGTTATATAAATAATTTTCTATTCTTTTTTAAATCCACCCAATAGTAAAATAACTATACCACCACCTAAGAGTATATATTTAACAACCTTGTTTCTTATTGTTGTGTAACCAACCAAAACCTGATTTCTTTTATCCCAACTTAGAAAAGGAACTAAGTGATAGGTTTTTTCTTCTTTAGTAAACATATATTTGTTTATGTAATAATTAAAAACTTCTTGAGATTTTTTGTAACTTTGGATAGCATCTCTTGTTTTCATATAGGTTACAATTACTGTATTTGAGGCTTCCATAAAGGGTTTTGCTATAGGATCTTGTAATGGTCTATTTTCATAGCCTACTAAATTTACAAATACAAATTTCTCTAAATAACCTAAATAGAATTTGCAACCCTGTTGGAATGCTGAGACACCTAACACTCTTGCAGTTTTACAGGATAAAGCATAAACAAATTCTTTATTTTTTAAGAGATAATCATTATCTAAAGCAACTATTATTGGTTCTTTTTGATAACCAGTTATTCTATCATAACCACCGTGTCCACCTTGAAACCAAATAATTTTATAATCATCTCTTTTGAGTAGTTTTGTTACATTCTTTTTGTTATATTTGGTGTCTCTTACATCTATAAATAAATCGTTTATCTGTCTAATTGGTGGTATAGCCCATTCATATATGTATTTTAAAACAGGGTCATCACTTGTTCTACACAAGATATACATCTTTATTTCCCTAACAAATATTTGTAATACTCTAATTGTATTTTTGCTATTTCTTCACCTATACTATCTCTTGCTTTTATATGTTGTAATGCTTTTTCCTTATCTAAAGGTTCTGATACTCCTAAGAAAGCAATTCTCATACCTTCAGGCATTTTCTTTAGTCTTTCTTCTACTATCTTCCACTGCTGTTCTGTTATTGGAGAGAAATGCATTTGCTCTATTATCCTTAAAGCCTTTCTTCCTAATTCTGTTCCTCTTGATAACTCAACATATACATCATTCCAAGTTAGTGGTTTTCCATCTACAACAACTGCTACCTGATTTTTTTCAGCGGGTGGTAATCTTTGGTATATTTCATAAAAGTTTGCCATAATAGAAATGTTTGTTATTAGATTATTTAAATTTATTGGTTATGGGTGGGTTCAGAAGAGCAGGGGGTTAGTTTAGAAATAGGGGTTAGGGGAAACCAACCACCCACCCATAACCATCTGGTGATTATTTAATCCAGCCTTTCTTTCTGTAAAAGTCTTCCATTTTCTTTTCTAATTTCATTTTTAAATGGAAGTGTAAAACACTAAATGTTAGTAAACCAAATACTGTTCCTACAATACCAATAGCAACCTTCTTAAAAAAGTCTTTTAATTCTTTTTCTTCTTCTGGTGTCATTCTTTAGGTAACCCCCTTAAAACATATCCTAAAGCAAATAAGCCTATACTACCAGCCAACAAATAAGCAAACCATCTCCTCTCTCCTTCTTTACCCCAGACAATTTCTTCAAATTTATTAATGTTTTTATATATTATATATAAACCCAAAACTGCTAATGCAAAGGTTATACAAATACCTATGATTGTCCCAGTTGTTATTTCTAAAGTAGGTATTTTATAATAGTAAACCCTTACAAAATATTTTGTATATAATGTGTGTTTATCTTTATAGACTTCTAATTTTAAAGGAACTCCACCACCTCTTATTATTCCATTCTCAAAAGCACTTATTAATTTATCCGCAACCCAAGTTTCAACATAAGGAACTCTTACTAAGTGAAATTCTACTTCACTAAAATAAGCCTTTCCTCTATAAGTGTAACCTTCTGGATAGGTTTTTGATTTAATCAGTTTCATATTTCTCAAATGCTTTACCTATGTAGTATTCTGTCATACTCTTTAACCCAGCCCCCACTCTTTTACCAACAAAGGTTTTACTGAAAAACCAATATCCTACTACACCAACCAATACACCATTTAAAAAATCTGTTTTTGTCATATATAAATGTCTGTAAGAAATAGTATTTAAATTTATCTTATTTTTGCTACTGCCATACCCAATTTTCCACCTACATTTACAAATAAAACTATTACATATGGTTTGTAGTTTGGGTTATCTTTTCCATAACTCAATATGGGTTTTGGTATAAAGAAGTAGTGAAAGGTTAGTATTTGCCCTTCTAATCCAGTAATCCAATATTTATGCCCTATCCATAATGGATATTTATAACCAGTTCTTGCTATTACTCCTATTGCAATATCTATAAAGGTTTCTTTTATCATCTTCCATACAACATAAAACCCCTGTGGTATATAATCCAAAGTAGGGTAATCTCCTAAATCATCTTTTGTTGGAAATCTGTTCTCAAAAGGGTGATAACTTTTAGTAAATCCTACTTTAACAACTTCAGAACCTTTTACTGAAGGGTAATCAATTACTATATCATCTGTGTAAGTATCCCAATCTTTAGAACCATACTTTTTATATGTTATAAATAATTTTGATTTTCCAATTTTCATAGGTGGTATATAACCTACTTTTGAATAAAAATAACTTTCATCTTGTCTTGTAGCATCAAAATTAATTAGATTAAAAGAACTATCTGTTATTTTAGATGATTTTGGGTCTAACCAAGTAAAGTATTGAGAAGTTAAGGGAAAATATACATTCTCTAATAATTTTTCATTAGTAAATTTACCAATAGGTGGAAACATAAGACAAGAACTATAAAAATCAACCCTTTGTTTAGTAGGAGTGTTATTTCTAAATCCAACCCTTAATCTTATCCTATCCCCGACATTAAAACCGCCAAAAGTCATTTTAAACTGTTATAATATAAGCCTTAACAACTTCTATATCTTTTTTATATGAAACTCCAACAGTTATTATATCTTTAAATTCTTTTTCATCATATATTTCTTTAAACCTGTTGTTCTCAACATCATAATCACCAATTATAACTCTAATGCTTATTTTACTACCATTTTCTAAATCCAAAGGGATTACTGATTTTGGGTATAAATCAAATGTTTTAGTTCCTTCAGTTAACATTACTTCTACTAAATTATCCATTTCTTTTAACCACCTTGTTCTTGGATAGGTTTGTGTAAATCCTATATATATAAATGCTGGTTTCTTTACTTTACTATCTACTGTTAAATCTACTTTAAATGATTTTCCTTGATTTATTGTAACCATTTTATATTGGAACTATCTTTATATCAACTATATTTACTTCCTTACCAGCACCTATTACTTTAAAAGCACCTTCTACATAAGTTTTTCCGTATCTTCTATCAGGGTTTTTAGGGTCATATACAAATACTAAAATATCAAAAGTTTTATCTAACCAATCCATAGGTATTGGTTTATCAAACTGAACCATTATATTTGATACTTGTGTAGTCTCTGTTTTAGAAGGTAATTGGAAACTTGGAGATGTTTTTTCCCAACCTTCTATATGTCCCTTTTCAGGGTCTTCAATACCTACCCAAACCTTACAATCCAATCTTTCATCAAGATTGTTCTTTAAACCTACCCATACTTGTAATTTTGCACCAGCAGGAACTTCTACTACCATTTTTTATCACCTGTATTCAACTTTAACTGAGATTGAAATTGGTTCTTTTTCAGGTTTTTCTTTTAGTTTACTAAATAGATAATATCCAATACCAATAGCACCACCAAGCATAAATAAACTACTTAAATCCTCGCCTTTTATTTCTTCACTTCTATCCATACTTTACCCCTTTCCCTATATTTTATGATTAGGTACATAACAACTAATCCAGTAAGTAAGCCTATGATTGTGAATAAAATCTTTTCAGTCTCCATAGTTCCACCCTTTAAGTTTATATCTATATCTCTAAATTCATCTGGTTTCCATAGATTATTTAATCTATGACCAACCCAAATTCTTAGTTTTAAAACATTTACATTTGTAGGAACATAAGAATTTATTATTACTTTGATCTCTTTATCAGGATAAACTTCTTCATCAGAAAAATAATTCATAATTTGTTTACCAGAAACCCTATCATATACAATAATTACGGGTTTACTGGCTTCTTTACTTATATTTCTTAAAGTAATGGTTGCTATATTAGAGTAAGTTCCGATTGTTATATCTTTAAATTTCTCAACCTTAACTATCTTAAAAACCTTAGTCATAAATTTATAATCTTTTTAGAAGTTTAAATAATTTTCTAAATTTATCTTCTTTTATTTCTCTATCTGCTTTAATGTGAAGATAACTCGCTAATCCAGATTTCCAATCGTTAAACATCAAAGCAACTAAAATTGGTGTGGTTTTAGGGTCGTGTAACCACCGCCTATGTTTTCTTGGATTTATAAAATAAGGAAAATCTACAAATCTGTTTACCTCATCATATTCTTTACCTAAAATAAGTTTATTTATAAAATTGTGTGTCCATCTGGAAGGCATTTTATTTTTTAAATAACAAATACCCAATTAGTATTCCTAAGCCCACAATTAATAGTTTATTTGTTGTGGAAGTTTCTTTCCAGAAAGTTCCTACTCCCCTTCTCTCTGTTGGAAAGTTTTCTAAAGTCCCATACTTTATTAAATGTCTTGTTTTCCTTTGTTCATCTGTAAATTGTATTCCATAAGGCATTTAAAACACCTCTGATAGTTTTTTAATAAGTTTACCTTCTAAATTGTAGTATGTGTTAGTTTTATACTCACCGAAAACATATTTTGAAAATTTTTTATCATATACATCTAAAGTGGCCTTTCCAACATAATAAAGTTTTCCTTTATCAATACATTCTTTTAAATATATCTTTCCAGCATAACCTTCTTTTCTAAAATCTATTTCTACTAAATCTTCTAATAAACCTTTTTTCATATTAAAGAAACCTAAACACAAATCCAATAAAGTCTTTTTTGGTTGTATCTCAATTGTAAACCCTTTTCCCATTAAGAAACTAATTATTCTGTTTATTTCCATTTCAGATGGCCTTTAGATGTTTTAACCAGATTTTTAATTGTTCTAATAAGTGTTCAATAACAACTTTATAATTGTTGTGGGTTATCTTATCTATTTTATAACCACTAAATTCTCCATCTGTAACATATATCTTACCATCACCATAAAACATTAAACCTTCTTTTGAAGCTACTTCCCTATAAACAACTAAACCATATATGTTTTTATCATTAACTTTCTTCTCAAAATAAACCTTCTCAAATATTTCATCAAAAGATTTATCTTTCAAGATAATATTATAGTAAAGTGCTTCAAGAGAATTATGCCTCTCATAATAAACAGAGAAACCGTGTTCATCTAAAAATCTAATTATTTCTTCCATTAATTTAATATTTTTCTCAAATAATATTTATTTTTTTCTATTATCTCATTAAAACACATATTACATATATAACTACTGTTTACCTCTACATAGTTAGGACTACATAAAAGATAATCTCCATAATTCATACAATACACTACTATTGGTTGATTACAGATTTTACATACTCCTATTAACTTTTTTATCATATTTTATAGAATATATTTTTTAATATATAAACTTTACTGTATCCTCTTAGCATTTAACCTTCTAACAACTTCATCAATCTTAGAATTTGGTGGTGGAATTATGTAATTTAGAGATAAACCGTATTCCCTTTTTTTCTTTAGTTTCCTTGTTTTACCACACACTCTACATTTAAAAATATACTTGTGTATATCTCTTACCTCACAAACCTGCCATACACCACAGTTAAAACATCTAAGAATTATTTTCATAGGTATATCCCTTCAGTATGTATTTTGGTTTCTTCTTCTTTAGGTTGATAGTAGATTAAACCTTTCTTATCATAAAAATACTGTAGGTTTCCTGAATATCTTTGATAATCAATTTCTTCCATTTTCTTTATGTGTTCTAATTGTCTATACATAGATATATAATCTAAAATTAGTTTCTCTAACTTATCAATTTCTTTTAAAATATCGTATTTTCCTTTCTCTATATGTCTTAAAAACTCTAACCTTGTTATTTCTTCTACTGTTGTAATCTCTTCACTCATAAAATAAGTTTACTGTTTTATTAAATAAAAATTTTACTGTTGTTGTTTCTCCTTAATTATTTTCTTTGCTTTTAATTTGTTAGTCCTTCTGTAGTAATCCTCTAAATAAAAAGAGTTCTTGTTTAATACTAAATAACCATCTTCATAAGTATCTTCTTTTATTAAGTCAAATTCAAACAAATATTTTAAGAATTTTTTTCTTGTCTTTTCACCCATACCGAAATAGTACCCTATTAATTTCCTTAACAGGTTTATATGAAACCTTGTAAAACCCCGCTCTTCCAAAAAGTTTATAAATCCCACTAACCTATCAAACTTATCTTTAGGCATATTACCACCTCTTTCTTTGTTTTTTTAAGCATAAGGGTTTAATGAGAGTGATTTACACCCAATAATCCTTCCCTGTTCATCTCTAACAGTATCATCTACAATTAATAAATCCCTTCTATCTGGGTTGGCTTGTGCTACTAAATTACTTACTATGTAATAAATTCCTTCTCTTTGTGGTGGAAGGTTCTCTGTTTCTCCAAATTGTGTTCTTGTTAAGGGTATCTTAATCCCTTTAAATAATAAATCTCCTACCCTTTCCCTACTAACACTTAATCTTGGTATAGGCACATTTTCTGGTTCTATCTCTACCAATACATTATTCTCCTCGTCCATTATGGTTATTTTATGTGGTGTTAAATTTACAATCTCAACCATTTTCAAAACACCAATACAAAAAATTTCATAAGAAGTATATAAATTTTTATGAGATTTATCATATATTTTTCAAAAATAAAAAAAAAGAATTTTCAAAAAACAATTTTATTTTACTAATTTTTTAGTGTGGTTTTTTACTGTTTAGTAAGTATATTTTTTATATTCTGAGGTGTATGATGAATTTCCTATGGAACTGCTATTTTTCTATATTTATTTATAAATATTATTTATTTTCTATATTGAAAATAAATATAATATAAATAAAATAAATACCCTGAAATCAGTATCCACTCAAAAGTAAAAATTTTAAGAATTATCACAAAAAATTAACAAAAATAACAATAAAATTTTCAAAAATTCTTTTTTTTTATTTTGCATTATGTGATTTAAAATATAAGTTAAATCTCATAAAATTATTTAAAGTTCAAATTCTTTAAGTATGTTAAAATGAAAAGGGAATTTATTATAAACGGAAAGGTTAAAAAACTTACAAAAAAAGAATTTAAGAATTTATTTTTAGAGAATATTGAGGAAAATGAAGATTTATTCAAAGACTTAAAAGAGAAAGAAGAGTTTACGAATGTATTTAGTAATTTTCTTGATTTAATTATTGAGTTAATATATCTTGGGAATATTACTTCAGAAGGGTTGGGTGTATTAAAAGGTTTTGTTGAATATGCTTTTTTATTTATGCTTAAAAGTGTTAAAGATAAACCAGATATGCAGAATATGTTGATTAAAGATGTAATTGTCTGGAGTGAAGTAACTAAGAATTTCTTAGAAACATATTCAAGGCCTATTGTTATTTTTGAAGATGACAAAAAGTCTAAACAAAGGTAAAAGGTTTGAAAGGTTTGTAGCAAAAAAATTAACTGAGATAACAGACAAAGAGTTTAAGAGAGTTCCTCTATCTGGTGCTTTTTCTACAAGAGAAGGAACAAAATCAAATGTTTTTAAAGGAGATGTATTCTGTGAAGATGAAGAATTTAAAGATATAGTAATTGAGTGTAAAACATTAGGAAAGTACCTTTCTTTAGATGAATTGTTTGAGGAAGGAACACTTTACAAATGGATTAAACAAACAATAGAAGAAGCAGGAAATTTTAATTGGGTTCTGATCTTTAAAGAGAACAGAATGTTAGTGAAGGGAATAAGTCAAGATGGTGGATTATTACATAAATTAGGTTTTAAAGATTTTACAAGAATTCATAATAAAAATTTTAATATCTTAATCGGTAGGTGGTAATTACTTCTTTTTCTTTTCCCCAATAATATGAATTTTCCATAAGTTCTCTATGAAGTCTACTCCTGCATATCCACCCAAGAGTGCTATATATTCACTTCTTAATAGATAACCACAAACTCCACCAACAACCATACCTAAAATAATACTTATAAGGGTATAATCCCACATTATTTCAGTTCTCTTGCTTATTGTCTTTGCTTTCTTTAATCCTACTAAACATCTTATAAGTTGTCCTACTCCACCCAAAATTATAAGTTTTAGGATTTCCATAAAATTTATTTGTGAACAATCTAATATTTTAAATTTTCTATTTTTCATCATAACAAACACAACATATATGATAAATCTCATAAATCTATTTAAAAATCAAAATTCTTATTTATATTAAGATGACAAGATTGGATAAAATAATCTATGGAAATGAGGAGTTTGTTTTAGGTATAGGTGCAGTAGAGAAGTTAGAGAAATATTCTTATACAACAGTTAGTTTAGAGATTTTTATCAGGGTTTTAGATTTCCTAAAAAAATTGAGGGATTTAGATTTTAAAGGCATAGATGTTATTGTAACCGAAAATGAAGGTATTTTAGTTCTTGGTGCAATAGATGAGAAATCAAAGAAGGCTACAGGAATACTTATCGCTCCTTATGATGACCATAAACACAGACAAATTAGGACTAAAAATGAATGATTTAGACTATATCAAAGGAAAATTGGAACAATTAAAATCAACAATTAATGAGATAACAGAAATGCTATTAGAAGTGGAACAGAAAAAAGAATTTATAGCAGAAGAAATGGAGAATATTCTACTTACTCTATATGAAATTGAGGAGAAGATTGAAAGGGGTGGTAAAAATTAAGTGGTTTAAAATTATGGTTGGGGTTGGTTTATTACTATTGTTAGTTGGTTGTGTAGAAACAGAAGTTAGAGTTTACAAAGATGGAAAACCGATAAAAGAGGGAACTATCTTAAATTTAGGTGAAGCAGTAAATAATGGAATGTTAGAGGTTAAAGTATTATCAGCAAAGAAGAATTATGGTTATCACGACACATTAGGTTTTTACGAAGATGCTGGATATGGATATAGATATTTAATAGTTACAGTAGAAGCAAGAAATATTGGTAAAAGAGAGGTTTATATTGACCCTGATAAATTTGTAGTAAGTGATGAGAACAATTATTTTTATGAGGTTAAGATTGGTTCATTAATTGAAAATGAATTATTATTTACAAAGATACTTCCAAACCAAAGAATTAAAGGAAAGTTAGTATTTAAAATACCAGAAAAAGCAAAAATATTGGTTAATTACAATTTCGGAGATATGTTTAGTAAACCTTTTATAGTATCTTGGAAAATTAATTAAAAATGGCATTCAAACAGAAAAAAGATCTAATTAGTAGATTAAGAAGTAATATAAAAGAATTAATTGAGAAATTTGAAAGAGAAGAATATAAACAAATCTGTGAGTTTATTCTTGTTGAGAAAATAGATGAATTAGAAAGAAATTAAAAATTTTTATAAGGGTGGCTTTTATGGAAACAGTTATTGTTACAAGACATAAAGGTTTAATTGATTGGTTAAAAAAGAAAGGTATTACAGGAAAAGTTATTCCCCATATTTCTTCTACTGACCCTGTAGAAATTGCTTATGAAATCTTATCTCTAAAAGAAATAGTAAAAAGATGTCTTATGTGGTGGCATTCTTATGATGGTGGTCGGGGATATTGTGATATGGAGAGGGATATAAGAAACTTTGTTGTAAAACCTTTACACAATATTAAAGTAGTGGGTGTTTTACCAACATTTGTTGCAGAAACATTATTCAAAATGGGTGCTAAAGTATATATAATAAATCTACCACAAGTACCTAAAAAGAAAGGTGAATTAACAGCAGAAGATTTTGGTATGTTAGGGGTAGAAATCTTGCAAGTAGAAAAAATAAAAGTTGTTTTAAAAAAACCTAAAGATTTATTTTAATTCTTCTAATTTAGTTCTCATAATTTCTAAAAACAAGAATAATAAAAAAGAAATTAGATTAAATATAATATTTCATCAGCCTCAATTTTTCTCATTCTTTCGAGTCTTCTCTTTTTTTCTCTTTTAACCTCTTCAATTTTTTTAACAACTAACTTTTCAAGTTCCTTTAACTCTTTTGCTTCTAATATACACTCATTATCATACTCCTCTTCATCTCCAAAGAGGTTGGCGGTAACAATTCCTTCATAATCATTACAACATGGTTGTAAGTAATACTCTTCTTTTCCATCTTTGTTATAAGTCGATGTTTTTTCTACACTATTATATATCTTAATCGTTGCTTCATATACATCTTTAGATTTGTTGTACTTGTATTTTACTAATACTATAATTTTCTCATTCTTTCTTAGATAGTTAATTACTTTCTCTTCTCCCTTCTTCGCATCTTCTTTCATTTTAAATCTTTTTTTTAAAATTTTGCTTATTTCTAAAATTTTATTTATGCTCATTTTTCTACATATAATATTTTTCTTATTATAAATAATTTTCTGTTATCCATCTTATATTTTCGAACAGAATTAATCAATCATATATCTTTTAGTATATATTTCTTACTCTAATTCTTCTAATTTAGTTCTCATAATTTCTATATTGTCTATCTCCAAACTTGCTATTAAAGTCTTCTTAAACACTTTTATTCTGTAATTTCTCTGATATAGAAGTCTCTTACTATCAAGAACATTTATACCCATATTAAAGAAAATAGATACTAAACCATCACTTTTATACTCTTTGAATTCTCCTTTGTACTTTTTACCTTCAATTTCAACAGTAAAAGAAAAAGGAAGATAAAGAACAAAAAATTTTTTAGTGAATTTCTTTTTGTCAGAGAAGAATGCTACAATATCTTTTTCACAATACCAGCATCTAAATATTTCGTAGTTCTCCCCTTGTTCTATTTTGTTCTTTACCCTGCTTTTACATTTGATACATCTAATCCACTTCATTTTTCATCTAAAAATTTCATTAGTAGATTATCGTAACATTCACTACATAAATAATCAACTTCCCAGGTATCCTTACTCTCAATTGTCATTATGTACCATCCTGATTTTTTTGCAAATTCGTTTGGGGAAATATTTAAGTTTTCTGTTTTGATCTCCTTTCCACACAAACAGCATTTAACTCCAGCAACCATTTTAGTTTTGATTTTCATCACCTCCAGAAAGTGGTATATCTTCTTCATAAACATAATTCTCGAATTTTCTTGCTATTCTAATTATTGTCTCTGTGAAGTCTTTATTAATTAAGTCTTTCTCAATCATAGTTCTCACTAAATCGGTAGCACATTTGAGTACTGACATTCTTGCTATTCTTCTATCTTTCTTTTCCCATATTTCGCTTGTTATATCAATCTTTTCTTCCTCTACTTCTGTTTTCTTTGTTTCTGTTGTTATTTCCTGTTCTTCTTCATCTATGTTTTTTAGAAATGTTATTATATTGTTTTTAACGCTGTAATCAACTAAACCATAATCTATTTTCTCAAGAAAATCAACTATGTTGTTACTGACTTTATACCATTTTCCATCTATTTTTACGCTATTGTTTTGTATAGATTTAGCGGTTAATTTACCTTTCATCTTTTTCTCACAATCATTAAAGGGTAAATAAACTATATAAATATTGTTGAGAACTATCTTATATTTTAAAAAATATGTTTTGGATAATATATTTTTAAAACTATATGATTAATTGTGTTTTTTCGATAACCTAAAAGTTTTTAAATATCAGAATACATTATTAAAATTGGTGGAAAAAATGGAAAAAACAAATTTGTATATAGAAGAAACAAACAAAGCGATAAAATTGTTTTTTGAGTTAGACAGAAAGATAGATAACTTCATACAAGGGTATACAATATACAAGTTATTTGAAATGAGAATTAAGCATATTTTAGAAAACAGTAGCAGTAAAGAGAAGGAAGTTATAGAAGAAGTAACTAATGTTTTGGATAAAGTTTTTCAAAAATTTAACAGAATTTTTTAATTGCTTTAGAATGAAGAAAAGAGGGACAAAAATGGATAAGAAAGATTTTTTAAAAAAACTAAAAGAGATAGAGAAAAAAGAAGCAAAACTTCTTAATAAAGGAGATTTTTATTTTAGTGAGTTCGTGAGTAGTGAATTAAACGAGATACAAAACAGAAAAATTAAACTATTACAACAATACAGCGATACTATTTATTTATATAAAATTAATAATTCAACAGTAAAAAAATATAAAGGACAGAGATTAAAAAATTTTGAATGTGATTTCGCACTAACATATAAAAATAAAGAAATTATAACACTTATGAAGCAATTAAAGAAAGAGAAAGATTTAAAGAGAATTTATAAACTAATAGACAAGATTATAGACAAAGCAGTAGAGTATAAAGCTGTATTTCTTCATTTTTCTTGATTTCTTTATTTTTTACCTCTGCTTTTTCGGATTTTCTGAATAACCGAAATATATACTAAAAGATATATGATTGATTAATTCTGTTTGAAAATATGTGATAGAAAACAGAAAAATATTTATAAATTAAAAGACATTATTATATATAGTTTAAATCGAACTAATTTAGTTTTGAAGTCTTATTCTGTTTAACAAGAACTGTTTAGTATACTCTCAGAAGCAGGAGACTTCTGAGAGGGGGGTAGAAAATGGAAATAAAAGAAATAAAAAAATGGCTGGGCAAGGAGTTTGAAAATGAGGAAAAGATTAAAGAAATTGTTGAGAAAATAAATAGTAAATTAAAAGAAGAGGGAAAACTAATAATAGTAATTAAGTATATGTATGATAGAGAAGAAGATGTCTATAAAGCAAGTTTGGAAATATATAACAAAGTAAAAGTTGATTGGAACTATCGCAATAATGAAAAAGTTTACTTTTTAAGTTTAGGAAAAGACCATAATAGTGGAGTGACTACTGCGTTTATCTTCGATGGCGAATGTGAGTTGAGGGGGGTAGAACTGCACTATCTACAAAAAAGAATTAAAGAAAAATTAGAAGAAATCAAGAAAGAAAAAGAAAGAAGAAGCGAGAGGGAAAAAGCAATAAAAACAAATGAGGAATTAATTTTAATTTAATTTATCTTTTATTTTCCTTTTTCTATTATTTTTTAATAGAAAAACTTAATAAAATTATTTTTTACTTATTCGTTTTTCCCGAATTTCTGAAATTCTGAATTTCTGAATAGAAAAAAATAAATAAAACTAAAATAAATATAAAAATTAATGAAAGATAAGAATAATAATTTTTTCAAAGATAACTATATCAAATCAGAAACTGAAAAACTTTTAGAAAAATATTCTTTCGAAAACATAACAGTTATTTTTAAAAAAGAGTTAAATGACGAAATAAAAACAATTAAAGCAGAGAAAAAGATAAACAACAAATATATCTTTATTACAATTGTATTTAAAACTAAATTATATATTAGTAAATATTATGCTCACGCAATCATAAAAATAACAAATGTGTATTATAAAACAATTAAAAAAATAATTATTAAAGAGATAGAAGAAGATAATTATATATTTCTTGATACACTTATGAGCGAGAAATTAGAAAAGAAATTAAAAGAAATATTTTGAAAAATATATGATTAATCATATTCTTTCGATAACCTAAAATTTTTTAAAAACCAAAATACATTAGTAAGATTGGTGAGAAAAATGAAGTTTAGAAAGGGTAATGAAAAAGAGGTTTTGTGGGGGAAGTTTGAGTTACTAAAACTGTATCTGTTAAACAATAGGATTGATGAAGCAACTAAGGAAGTGGACGAAATTTGGAACTATTTAAAAGAAATCTTATAAATTTTTTCTTTCTATTTTATTTTTTAACCCGACTTATTCGCTTTTTCTGAAAACCCGAAAAATTAACTATAAAATATAGTATACACAACAACAAATTTTATATAATAGTGTTCTCACTTAAAATTTTATGGTTGAACTTACTGATAGCGAAAAAGAATATCTTAAAAAATTATATGAGCGTAGAAAGAGTATTCTAAAAGAACGAATGAAATTAACTTTTCTTGATTTGATGAATTTATACAAAATTGTAAAAGATTATGCTGAAGATTACAATTTAGATATTAAAAAAATTGATTTTGAGAGTATAATCGATTTCTCACTATCATACGAAGAGAATAAAACTCTTTTAGAAGAGCATCTTATGAGAAACTTAAGTTATTATTCGAAAGAATTAGCAGAAATAGAGTATTATCAACAGAGAATAAAAGAATTAGAAGAAGAATTAAGGAAATCAAAAGATACAGAGTATCTTAGAAAGTTAGAAAATGAACTACAAAAACTAAGAAAGAAAGTTAGAACATTAGAGAAAGAAAGAGAAATAAAAGAAGTAAAAGCAGAGAAAGAAGATATAAGAAAAGCAGTAAGAGAAGAATTAAAAGAGTATGAGAAAGCAACAAGTGAAGTATTTAAAAAAATAATTGATTTAATAAGAACAACAAGAGAAGAAATTAAGAAAGCAAAAGCCCCAGAGATAACATTACCCCCTGTTTTTGAGATACCTGAATATGTCCCTGAAAATGTAGTCAAAGAAGGAGAAAGAGGTATCTATCTTCACCCTTTCGTAGTAAAAAAAATATGTCCTGTTTGCGGTAGAGAATTTAAAAATTTAGATGATGTAACTTTAAGTAAAATAGAACCCTTTTTTAGTGAAATTTTATTTTATCACCCTCAATATTTAGATGCCTGTCCCTTGTGCGTCCGTGAAGGTATGAAGTTAGCCCCTTATTACACACAAATAGATGTTATAAATGAAAAAGCAAGTTTAATTTATTCATCAAGTATAAATTTTAAAAGTAATTATGATAGAAACTTTAGAAAAGAAGTAGCAGAAGCGTTTAAATTACTTATTCAAACAAAAAAAGAACAAGGAGAGAGGCTATAAAAATGAGAAGAATATGTGCTTATTGTGGAGAAGTAATTAAAGAAGGCGAACCTTATACAATAGTGGATAATAAATTTTTTCATCTTGAACACTATCAAAAATGGTTAGAAGAAAGGTTCTATCACGAATTTACTGAATTTGAATTAGAAAAACTAAACACAACAATATTAAGAACAGCAAATTTATTAAAAGAAATTGAAGATTTAGAAAAAGAAATAAGGTTTTTAAGGTTAGAAGAAGTTTACCTTTTACTACACGAAGGTTATAATAAAATAAAGAATGCTCTTGAACTACTACAAAAAATTAAAGAGGCAGGTTAAAAATGAGTTATAAAGTGAAAGTAACAGATGTTCTTGTAGGAGATGAAGATAAGAGGATAAGAATAGTAGTAGAGAAAGAGGAAAAAATCGAAAACAGTAAAGTAAACAGAAAAACAATAATAGGAGAAGGAACTTTAATTATACCAAACAATATCAGTAAAGAAACTATAAAAACAGAGATAGAAAACAAAGCAAAAGAGATTATCAACAGATACAACGAAGCAGTAAACTTAAAAGATGAATTGAACAAATTAGAGTATAATATTAAATAAATTTTTTCTTTTCTTTTTATATTATTTAAAATATATTAAAAAATATATATGTTCTATATTCTAAAACTTTTTAAATATCAGAATGCTTATTTATATTAAAATGAAAGACGGGAAGAAGAGTTTATTGTGTCCAAACTGTTTAAAATTTACAGACACTATGAAAGAGTGGTATAAGGAGATTAAAGAGTATACAGTAAAATATGACAAGGGTTTTAATTTTATACCAGAGCCTGGCCCCTGTAATATGGAACATCTAAAAACAATATGTCCGAGATGTAATGCAGAATTTGAGAATTTTATAGCAAGAGATTTTTTAGTTTACTATGATGATGAGAGGATTAAGCCATTTGGTGACTACTGGTTAAATAATGAGGAAGAATTTAAAAGAGTAGCAAAAGAATTAAAATTAAAACCCATTATCATATCAAAGGGATAAAAATGGCGGATAACATATATTTTTTATGCCCTAATTGTGGGAAACTCCTTCGAAAATTGAAAGCAATTAAAGAAGAGGTAAAGGAAATTATAATGTATCCAGAGAGTGGTAGGATAGGTTTAGTGTATTATCATCCAGATGAAGAGGTGAGAGTATCAGAAAAATTTATGACGGTAAAGTTTCCTTGTGGTTATGAGGTTAAAGGAAAAGCAGAAGATTTTATAGTAGTAATCTTAAAAGAGAGAAAAATTTTAGTGCCAATCGGTCAGTATTGGTTAAAAAACAAAAAGAAGTTTAGGGAAATGGCTAAGAAACTTAAGTTAAAACTTTTATTCGAGTAAACTTTATTGAGGTGGTTACGGTGGGGAAACAATACTTTCTATGTCCTAAATGCAAAGAACTAAAGAGATCTTTTGGAGAGAAATATAAAGAAATAAAAGTGCTTTCAATTAACCCATCTACTGAAGTAGCAAAGGTTTTTAGTGATTTACAATATAAAAAAACAACAACAGAATTATTGAAAACTTTTTGTTGTAAATGTGGGTTTGAAACGAAGAAGTATTTAGCAAAAGATTTTCTCGTAGCAGTAATTGAAAATGAAAATAGGATTGTGCCAATCGGAAAGTATTGGGCTGTAGATTTTAAAAGAGACTTTGTAAGAATAGCAAAGAAACTAATGGAAGAATAAACTTTATAAATTTCTTCTTCTCTTTTTCTTTTTATGAGAAATCCTAAACCTACTGATTTACAAATTTGTAAGAACAAGTATGGAACAGTTTATGTTAGGAAAGTCCCATACACCACATTTATACCTTCTAAGGCTCAGGCTAAACATAGGGTAATGTTTGGCATGGTTTCTAAGATGGCAACAGGCAAGAAGATGGAAGGTAAGATACCACCATCAGCAGAATTAATACAGAAAGCGTTTAAAGGAATTAAGTACCCTGATAACTGGAAAGTTAAACACAAAAAGAAATGGGAAATTATGATAGAAAAACTGTATCAACAACAAATTGCAGAAAGAATTAAACAAACTATTAAACAGATAGCAGAACAGTATAAGATGGTTAAATAGAAAATTATTTATTTTTAAAAATACATTATTAAATCATTAAAAACTAAATAGGAGTGGTCAAGATGGTTTTAAAAGGTTGGATTAATATCAAAGAATGTGCTTATTGTGGAGAACCTATTAAAACAGGTGAAAAATGGACACAAGTTGATGGAAAATACTACCATTGGGTTTGTTGGGTAAAACAGAGAGAACCTTTAAAGTATTGGAAGGAGATATATGAAAGTGGAAAAGTAAAAACAAGAGACGAGGCAAGTAGGATACTTGTAGGTTTGGCTAAAGAGAAAGGTTGGGAAGAATTTGATTGGTGGACACCTTCTACAAAACATATTATTTATGGAAAGTTTAGAATGCCTCACGGAGTTGTTAAAGTTATAATTGACCCAATCAGACTTAAACAAATAAGATTGGAGAGGGAATTAAAGAACATATCACAAGAGAAACTAAATAAACTTAAAGAAATAGCAGAGGTGTATGGTTTCAAAGCAGTTATTGAACCGAAAGGACAGTATATAATTGTTGAAAATGTAACCTCTTGGTTAGATGTTATTGATAAAATGGAAGATGTTATTAATTTCTTGAGAGAGGTTAAGTATATATGGATACCAGAAGAATATAAAGGTGCTTAGTATGTTAGTTGAGAAATTTAAATGGTTTTTGGAAACTCTTAAGAAAGAAGGTTTTGATTATGAAGTTGTTAAAGATACTGTGGAAGGAACAGCGTTAGGTTTTCAAAGTTCTGTTTTTGAAGTTAGGTTTATTACTTCATACAATTCTTATAAAATACAAGGAATTTTTACTTGTGAAGTTCATAGAAGCCCAGACGGACAGGAATATATTTTTGGATATTTAAGAATTTATTTGTTACATAATGGAGAAATTATTGATACAGCAAGGCATAATTATGAATGGTATTCTGAAGAACAATATAACGAATTAGAAAGGAAAGTAATAAAAGATTTCAAGATAACTTCAAGAATTTTCTTAGCCGAATAGAAAAATATTTATATTAGAAACTACAAAGATTTTTTATTAAAAAATTGTTCGTATTTGTCATAATGGTGATGATATGAGTAAAGAAGAAACAAAATATATTGAAGAAAAATTAAAACAAGAATTTATAAAAGATTTTGGTTATGAAGCGTGGAAAAGTTTGGATTTAGCCACACAAGAACACAAAGGAAGTGATTATAGAGGGAATTTTATGCAAGTAATCTTAACAGTTATTGGTTATAGTTGTATTGAAAACGAAGAATATAGGAGATATCACGGTATACCTATAACTTGGGAACAGTTTAAAAATTGGTTAATCAAGCATAAAGAAGAAATGAAAAAAATAAATGTTGATGAGAAAGATATTGATTTCCTTGCATTTTGGTCTGGTGCTTACAGTTTCTTAGAATAAACAAACCCTTTAAAAACAGTAAAATTTATATACTCCAAACTATATTTTAAATAATATAACACACACAGATTTCTATAAAAATATTGTGAGGTGAGAGGTGTAGAAGATGTTAGTTCCAATTCAGACACTTTTAACACCAGCAGTAACAAGACCACAACTTAGTGCAGTAGGTGTTGTAATAAGGAGAACACCTTCTTGGAGTAGCAAAGCATTCACAGTAAGTAAAGCACCATTTACTAATGTATCTCCAAGAAAGGGACAGGCAGAGGTAAGAGTTCGACTTGGTGAGATTGCTAAGGCACACAAAGGAGAAAAAGGGTTTAGGGAAGGTCTACCTGTAATTGCTTACTATGTAAAGCAAGAATTAAAAGGTTTTAAAGCACCAGATAGTATGTCTCCAGAAGACTACCCAAGCAAGCACAGGAGAACATTCAACACAATAGAGACACTAAAGGCAAAATACCAGATATAAAGAGGTGAGACAAAATGGTTATCGAAGACATAAGAAGAAATTTACCTCTTGTAGGGTATCAAGCAGTAGGTAAGGTAGTAAGAGAATTAAGCGACTATGTAGACAAAAAGACAGAAACAGCGGGCAAATCATTCTTCAAAAGATACAGTTCTTACATCAAACTTGGTGTAGGTGTAGGTGGATTAATACTTCCTTCACTTGTCAGAGGGGCTTCTCCAGAAATGAGGTTTGCTGGAGCAATCGTTGGTAGTAACATTTTAGCAGAAGTAATTGTTGACAGTATCTTAGAAACAACAGGTTTGTTAAAAGGTGAAGGAGCAGGTCTAACTCTTAGCACAACTACTCCAACAGTTATAAAGATACCTGAGAAAAGACCTGAATTAGAGGTAGCATAAAGAGGTGAGACAAAAATGGTTTTCCTATTTGATGAAAAATCAAAAGAAGCATTAGTTGAAGATGTAAGGAGAAGAGTAGAGGAATTAACAGCAACAAGGGTAGCCCCTAAAGGTGTAACTGTTAGAGATTTAGTTCCATCAGACTGTGAATTATCAACAAACGAGGAGTGGACATTCACATCAGGAAGTGCAGCAGGTTCTTTCGCTATGGTAGATAACAAGACAGTTCCAGATAACAAGTATATCGCAATTTATGGAGTAGCAAACAAAGGAACAACAGAGGTAATTAACACAATTAAAGTAACAGTCGGTGGTTCAGCAAAAAGACTATGGTGTGTCCAGCCTATGTATGCTCTACAGGATAAAGTATTAATTCTTCCACATGATGAAGTAATAATCATACAAGAAAACAGCAACTATACAATAACAGGATACGCTGATACAGCCTCAACAGCCCAAGACCTTATCCTATTAGGAGTAATAGGTGAGCAGAAGGGTAAGACAATTGACAAGTAAAACTATTTTTCTTTCTTTTTCTTTATTATAAAACATATATTCTAACATATAGGATATTTCTCATAAAATTATTTATATTTAGGTGTAGGTATATGTATTGAAAATGGCCAAAAATGAAATTTTATCTTTTATAAACCCTAAAATTCTTGCTCTGAAACAGTTAAACGCTGAAGGTTACTATGTAATTCCTACAAAAATATGGCTTATAGCACTAAAGAAAAAGAAATACAGGTTTATAATAGTAAGAAAGGGTAAACCAATAATTGATAAAGAATATAGAGATGCTTTATTAGAAATAAATAAATTCATATCCACTTTTGGAAAAAGATTACCACAGTGGTTTAGTTGTGAAATCTGGGTATGGTATAAAGACAATTTTAAAGTGTTTACTTTTAAGAAATTGATTAATAGGATAGGGTTAAAATGAAGAATTATTGAGGGGTGGAATAATGCCAAGATGGGTTTTATTAAAAAGGGATAAAGAATTTGATATTTTTACTGATGGAACAACTATATATGCAGGGGTTTTAGAGAAAGGTAAACCTGTTTATGGATATGAAATTGGTGAATTAGATTTAGATTTGGATAGTAAAACAGAGAATTACATTAGAAAAAAAGTAGCAAAGTATAGGAAAATAAAGAAAAGGAAGGTTATATATTACTTATTTCCAACAACAAAAATATTCGAGGCAGTTGGTTATGTATGGGATAGTGGTAGTTTATTTTTAGTTGATTATGAAGGTCTTATACGATATGAGAATGATTGTTACATCTATAACAAAAAGAGCAAGGTTTTAGTGGATAAACTAAACAAACTAATTAGAGAATGGTATAAAATAAAAAGAGAAATTTATAAAGTAGAAGAAAAACTTGAGAAATATCATATTAATTTTAAAAAACATTTTCTGGGTGATAAAGAATGATTTACCCTATAGATAATATACTAATAAAAGAACCAAAGGTTTACTGGGGATACATTTTAAATATAAGAAAGGATATAGAAGACAAAACAGTAAAGAAACTTTATGGAATGAGTAAGAAGAAATTATACAAGATAACTCCTTCTTTTCAGAATATTGTTTATACAAGATGGTTATTGGTTCATTTCACAGCAGAGAATGAAAAGATATTGGATTTATCAGGAAATATAATTTTAATGAGAGAGGCTTTAGAATATAACCGTGAGTGTATAACTCCTTTAGATAAACTAAAGAAAATGCCTATTGAATGGTATGAGAAAAGATTAAACAAATCTTTTAGTGATTTGTATTTAAAAGGTTTAAACTATAAATTTAGTAATGCTTTTATCATAAACCCAGAATTTAATAAACAGTTTAAGAAAGATTTGAAATTATCTTTAAAATATCTACATCTAAATGGAAAATTAATTATCTGGAAAAAATGTGATTTAGAGGTTAGAGAAGACTTAAAACTAATAAACTTTGTTCATAAGGTTGGTTTTATAAATAAACTTTGGTTAGATGAAAGATACTTCTTCAGAGAAAAAGACCCTATAAGTTATCCTATTTATTTTGACTTTAAGAAAGAAGACCCTAATATTTACCAAGATGTTTTAGTATTTAAAAAGGTGAGAATATGGGAAAGGAAGAATTTAACCCATTAAGATTTATAGATAAAATTTTGATGAGAAAACCAGCACTATTCTTAGTATGTATATACAAATTTCCAGCGATTTCTTTAAGTGATATACCAAAAAGAACTAATTATTTAATATCTTGGTCTTGGGCTTTTAAGATATACAAACAATTAAAAGAATTAGATTTGGTAGATGGAGAGAGAGATATAGAAAGTAAAGGACACCCAAGAAGGATCTTTCTAACAGAAAAAGGTACGAAAGTAGCAGAAAATTTATTCAACATAATAAAAACACTATTCTCAAATGAAGAATAAAATTTATAAATACTAAATTAGTATTTTTTTGTATAAAAGTGGCAAGAAAAAGGAAAAGACTTTCAAAAGATGAACTAAAAGAGATGTATAGAATTTTCAAAGAGGAAGGATTAACATATCAAGAATTATCTGATATGTTTGGTGTTTCTATTCCAACAGTAGCAAAATACATAGAGAAATTTGGTAGTTTAGAAGCATTAGGTTTTAATCCTTTAGAAGAACAGAATATAGAGAAAGTTGAGGATAAGGAGAAACTAAAGAAAACTACTAAGAAAGCACCAACAGAGATAAGGAGAGCAGTAGAGGGGGAAGTAGTAGAAGAAGCAGAGGAAATAGTTAGTGAAATTCTTTCAATAGGAAGGTACTGTTACACTAATATTAAACCTGTTGCTGAAAACTATAATATGTCAACTACTATGTTTATCAGGGAAGCGGTTAACTACTATATAACCCATAAAGACAATATAGATGAGTATATAAACCAAATAGAAGAATTAAAACACTATGTAGAGGTTCTTTTAAAGATGTGTAAACCTAAGATTTTGTTTATTAAGAAGGTTAAGGCTTTTGATAACATTTTAACTAAACTTTTGTTTTTAAATCAGAAAATTACTCCTGAAGTTATTAGAGAGATTAAAGATACTATTGATACTTTTTATAATGAAGTTAAGAAGGTAGATTAAAATGAAATCTGAAGAAGAAATTATAGAAAAAATAAAAGAACTTGAAGAACATTTATATTATGAACCTATTTCAAGAGATGGTGCTTATAGACTTGTTATTAAAATAAGGACACTTAAATGGGTTTTAGATGAAGAACTAACAGAAGAGGAAAAGAAAGAAATAGAAAAAATCAAGAAAAAAATAGAAGAAGGAGAATATTATACTTTTAATGAAGTATTTAACAACAATATAAAACAAAAATGTGAGTTGTTTTTAAAAGAGATGGACGAATATTTTAAGGATTTACAACATATTGATTATATTCAAATATCTTCACCTGACGATATTAAAAGAGACATAGTCTCAAGTTTTAAATATATATTTAAAGAGTATTTTGGTGAGGAACAAAATGAAAAACATACCAATAGATGATGATTTGGATAAACTGATTTCCTCAACAGCAACACAATTAAACATACCAAAAAAAGAGGTTTTGAAATTTATAATAAACACTTTTGTAAATGAAGATGGGATAAATAAATCCAAGACTATACCCAAATCCAAATTACAAGATATCAAGTTCATAGAAAAAGAATTAAAAGGTGATAAGAAGATGGACGAGGGCAATCCATTAGGAGATCTAATAAGGTTTTATATGGTTAAGAATATGACTAAAGAAGATGATACACTACCTTTAGATAAAATATTGGCTTTTGGAGTAATAAAACAGTTACTACAACCACAACAGAACAGTAATATAGATCCAGCAATCTTAGTATTATTAATGAATAGTGGTGGTAAAGACAGTAAAGAATTGTTACAGACTTTACTAACACTACAACAGCAACAGCAACAACAGTATACCCAACAAAACCAGAATATACTCCAAATGTTGATGGGTGAAAGAATGAAGAAATTAGAAGAAAGTATACAAGAAACTAAAAGAACAGCAGAACAAAACTTTGTAAGTGTTTTAAACAGATTAGAAAATGCTTTAACACAAGCATTAAATAAAAGAGAAACCCTTACAGAAGAATTACAAAAATATAAAGCATTAAGAGACGCAATATTAGATTTTGCAGAAACAGAAGGTATCAAGAAGGAACAGGTAGTAACTCCTTCTGGTAAAATAAATTGGGCTGGTGTATTAGATAATTTATTCAGAACAGTATCTAAAGTAACTTCTGATATAGCAAAGATAAAATCAAGTGGTGGTATGACAAGGGAAAACTTACAAAGAATGATTTTAGAACAGGCACAAATGTATGAACAACAACCCATAGAGCAAAAACCACAGAAATTAGAACCACCTAAAGAAGTCTTAGAACCAGAAATAAAGATTAAACCAGAGACAGAAACAAAACCACAACCACAAATAGAAATCAAACCAGAACCACAAGTAGAGATTAAAAAAGAATTAGAAATTAAAGAAGAACCTAAACAGAGTAAAATGGATTTACTACAACCTGTTGGTAATGAACCAGAACCAAAAGAAGAAATTAAAGAAGAACCAGAAATAAATGTTAAAGTAGAAGAAACAAAACAAGAACCTGTTAAAATAGAAAATAATAAATCTAATGAAGAAGAGATAATAGTAGTAGAGGAAAATGTTAAGGAAGATACTAATAGAGAAAATAAAAAATGAAATAACTAAAAAAGATTTACTTTATTTTATTGATTATGATGTAAACCCTTTTAGATATTATTTAGATGAATATATGAAAGGTTTAAACAAATACATAGCGATTACATATCTAAAAAATAATTGGGGTTTAGTAGAGGATTTAATTAATAATATGGAAATTTTTTATGAGGATATAATAAAAGAAAGGCCTGATTGGAAAAATATTTTATCAACTAATAAAGGAAAATTATGGTTTAAGAAAATTATGTGGGATACTTATAACGAGTTATATGATATAGTATGGGGTAAAAATGGAAAATAAGGTTTTTACTGCTAAAGTTATGAAACAAAGAAGAATTACTATTCCAAAAGTTTTTGCTGAAAGATTTAACATAGAAGAAGGTGATATTTTAGATTTAGAACTAATCAACATAATGAAGAAAGTTTGATAATGAATTTGTTATTAAAGCGTAATAATAATTCTCAAACAAATCTCTTATAGATTTTTTCCTGTATAACTTTTTAGTTAAATTTTCTATATAGTCTTCTTTAGCGTTTGGTAGTAAATCGTGTAAGGTTTCGTGTATCATAGTTTTTATACTTTCCTCTTTAGATAATGAGTAATCAACAAGAATAAGTCTATAATCTGGAAAATAAAAACCTTTTAGAGATTTAAATGGTAAAAAGACTATATCTACTTCTTCCAAAACCTTTTCTAAATCCTTTTTGGTTACCATTATCTTTATTTATTAAAATAAATAAACATTTAAATATCTTTATTTATCAAAGTAAATAACCAAACTTTTATATTAAACAATAACCACAATTAGGACATATATAATAATCAAACTTCCCTTCTTTGATTTCTTTCATTTCAGAACCACAGTAAGGACATTTCATTTTATTACTGCTATTATTATATTAACAAGAATTCCACCAATAAAACCCAACACAGTAGCAATACCATAAAAATAAGAAATCTTAGAATTAATTTTTGAAATTTCAGTATGAATTTTCTCTAACTCTTTAAATATTTTATCGTGTTCTTCTGTGTTTCTCTTTAAAGATTGTTCGATTGATTTCAGACAACTATCAACAGAACCCTGCCATTTTGCCATATCTAACTTCCACCCATTTTTTGTTACCATTATAAAATATATATTGAAAATATTTAGCATAAATACTTTTCGGTTAAAGCCTCTGGTGGGATTTGAACCCACATCATCTGGTTACAAGCCAGATATCCTAACAATTAGACTACAGAGGCAAAAAGGATAAAATTTATATAATAGTTATTCTATTTAAAAATATATTGGTTAAAGGGTGGATAAAATGGAAGCATTAAGAAATGCATTTAAATTCTTTGAGGTTGGGCATTATTTCAAATTAGACAACGAGTATTACAGAATAAAAGGCAAGGATTTTTTAATATACGACTATACACACAGTTCAACAGTAAGTTCTGGTAGTCAGAGTTCGGATACTGAAATTAGTGCTTCAGAACCTAAAGAAGGCCAGTTATATGGTTTTTTAATTGCTCCAATAAATGATGTGCAGGTATACTTAAAACAACCTTCAGCAGTAAGTAGATGGGGAGTTAAAACTTCACCACTACAGCCAATAACTTTAGATATTAGTCCACCAGAAGATCCTAACCCAGCAACTATGGTATTCACTAAAGAAAATAACCCTATAACTCTAAGATTTGGTAATCCAACAAATGTTACACTAACACCAGAAGTAAGATTAATCGGTTTCAAATACTCAATAGAAAAGGTAACTGATATGGATACAGTTAGCAGGTTAATGAAGTTAGCAGAAGAAGGCAAATTACCAATTATAACCTTTTCTGGAGTATCAAGTTAAGGGTGATAAAAAATGGAAGTTATAAAATACATTAAAAAAATATTTGATAAAACAACAAGAAAGTTTACAGAAACTTACAAAGATTATGGGTATAATAGTGTAACTACATCAGATACTACAGTATATGATACACCAACCAATAAGACTTTCTATTTAAACAGGATTATAGCATATAACACAGGTAGTTCAGCAGACACTTTAACTATAAAGAATGGAACATCTACTGTAATGGTAATACCTGTTGGTGCTACAAGTTTAGCAAATGTAGAAGTAGGGGGTTTACCATTTGATGATGATGTTAAATGTGCAACAGGTTCTGGAACTATGAATGTAACTGTAATAGGTGAAACTACAAGATGAGGGGTAACATAACAATAAAAAAAGGTAAGATAGATAAAGAGTATTTAGAGATAATGAGAGAAAAGGCTAAACAAATCTATAAACATAAATACAAGTAAAATGGATTATCCTTTTGTAAAAGAAGACGATATAAATGTATTTAGAACTTCTGATGAGACTACAATATCAGCAGGTGAGTATGCAGACTTTACTTTTGAAGTACCAAAAGGTTATATCTTTTACCTTATGTGGACTGAGGAACAGTTTAATGACTACACATTTTATGAGTGGTATTTTGATGATGAGTTAGTAGATGATGGTTGGGATGTTCACCAATCAGTAGGAGACCATAATCCCATATACTATCCACCAGAAATAATAAGAGATAAGATTACAATAAGAATTTACAATTTTGATACTACAAGCCATACTTATTATGTAAGGTTTGTAGGTTATTTAAGAAAGATAACTGAATAAAAATGCCAGCCGTAAGGGATTTAAGGGGTAGGATAAGAGCAATCATTAATAAAATAATCACTATTGAGACTGTAAACTCTGCTACTATATCAGGAGCAACAATCCAACTCCCTACTGATTTACAAAGTAACTACTATGAAAGTGTTAAACTCATAGACCAAACAGTTTCAGGTAGTAGTAGTGCTACTTCTTCTGATATTCAAATAAGTGATTACTCTACAAAAACTATTTCTGGAGAGTGTAACTTTGATGGAACAGTAAAGATATTTGTATCTCCAAGTGGAACTGGTAACTATTACTCAAATCCTTTATATACAGAAACCATATCTTCTGGAGAAGTGTTTTCTATAAGTTTTACTGAAGGTTTTGACTATTTAAAGGTAGAAGTAGATAACACTTCATCTTCTGATGGAACTGCTGTAATCTGGTTAGGTATGCAAACAAGGTAAAAAATGTCTGTTAATAAAAGAACCGAAATTATAAAATTGGGTGATGAAGTAGTATTATATTTACCAATTACTTCAAAAATAAATAAATATTCTACAGGTTATTTATCAATTTCTGGTTCTCTACCATCTAAATATAGTGCTACAGCATATAATTTATATTCAAGAAGTGTTATATCAAACAAAATAAGATATTTTGACTTAACACCGTATATAGATGAAGATAAACAAATTCCTGATGTTCTGTATGTTGAGCCCCATATAAGATTTCACCACGATTATACATCTACTAACTATAACCCTTTCGGAAGTAACTTCTCAATAATATTTAAAATAGTTTTCTTTAATAAAGATGATTTAGCAAGTCTATGGAAAATTAAGAGTTATGAAGCAGGTTTTACAGAAAGAAAATGGGGTGATGAAGAAATAGATTATTACTTTACAACTTTATTTGACCAGATATTTTATATGTATAACACAATCCATATTTATAACCCAAGTCCTAATAATCCTACTTTATATGTAGATTTTCAGTTAGATGATAATAGTAAATGGTATATTTCTTTAGATGATTTTAATTTTAGTTTCGGTAATGAGTATAAAGTAGTAGTTTCTTTTGATTTAACTAACACTTCAAACCCTGTAAATATTTGGATTGATAATGAACAGAAAACAGTAACTTTACAGCCTTATTCCCCAATACCATCAGGTAGGATAATACAACCAAAATCTTTATTGTCTTATATAGGAGTAGGTTCTATTGGTGGAGTATTTGACCATTTAGGTTACTTATTACAAAAAGGAAGTTGTATATATATTAGAGACTTTATTATTGTAAAAGAAACTGTTAATAGTAGTAATGTTAGTTACTATTCAGATCTGGTAAATAACTTTTTATACCCAAAAAGAATTTTATCCAAAAAATAGATTTAAATGTTTTGTATTTTATATCTAATTCTTTCATATTTTAATTCTGATGAAAGTTTTATGCTTAAGAAGTATTATTAACTATCTAAATGAAAAACTTTTATCAGAAATGATTTATTTAATTGTATTTAAAAAGTTTACTAAATTCTTCTTGTTGTAATTAAACTAACTGATGGTTCAGTAGAATTGTATTTTCTAACATAAATATAGTCTATTTTACCATCAGTGCTAACCGCGTCCCAAGATGTTGATATTTTTATATAATAATCTCCTGATGTAACTGGAGTAAAATCACTACTATCATAATCTGAACCATCATAGTTAATTACTAATCTTGATGTTCCGTTCTTCATATATAAAGTTCCTATTGTCCATTTACTATCATCATAAGGGTTAATTAAATCAATATAATCAGTATTATTTCTATACATAATTTTTTCTGTTCCGCCGTATTTGTGTAAATAGTAATTAGTATATCTGTAATCTCCACTATACAAATCTGAGTTTGCCCAAGTGTGTATACCTACTTGGTCATAAGTTGAATCAAATACTGCTCTTGCTTTAATTACCATTATTGTATTATCATTTAACATATTTGCCGAATGCAAACCGTGATACTGGCCAGATGAACCGCCTATTAAACTTACTGTTATTATTGAATTAGAAATCGAATAAGAAATATCACTATCTATGCTCCATTTAGAAGTATCTAAACTTGAACTGTTAAAATCATCAAAGATTTCAAAAACATTATCTGCATTAGAAGTATTTTGCTTAGGAAAATACAAAAAGAAATTTGCTGTGTTAGTAAAAGAAATCTTAAACCATAATTTATTCTCTTTATCAAAATAAAAGTAAGGTAGAAAATTACTATTATGCTGTAAACATATATTTTCTGTGTTAATATCTGCACTAACCTGAAAATCTGTATATGAACCACTACCAGAGACTTCATATACTTTCAGTAAATTGGGTTTACTATCTACCTTTATATTTTCATCTACATTTATACTGCCTAAACCATGATCTCTTAGTATATTGTCTGAACATATCATTTTTCTTTATATATTTTAATGTATAAGGTTTTTTAAATAATTATCCATTTAAATGTATAAAACTATTTTTCTTCAATTATTTCTATATCACAAGATTTATTTTCATCGTGTCTGCATATATGCTTCCTTATTACATAATGCTCCTTATCCTGTAGTAATACTTTAATTTCTTCAATAGTT
>Ga0190363_1000183_pt1 | contig 35040 bp, 40 predicted proteins | sample 48721867_MG_FD_161272 | JGI IMG/M metagenome (GOLD analysis project Ga0190363, IMG submission 161272) | Hydrothermal vent microbial mat bacterial communities from Southern Trench, Guaymas Basin, Mexico - 4872-18-6-7_MG | ecosystem: Environmental > Aquatic > Marine > Hydrothermal vents >... | reverse complement strand
CTAGTGAAGCGTCTGTAGGGTTGATTGAGCAGGCTAGAAGAAACGGCGATATGGTTTCGGCGATAGCGTTTGACGGTGAAGCTTGGCTTATAAGTCCTCCATCAAGAAACTACACTGAAATAATCAATAGGATATGCAGTTTAGTTGCTGATGGAACAACATCTATTTCACATGCACTACGCATGGCGTTGGATCAACCGTTAAGTAAACATGCAACTTTCATAATCACAGACTGCGGATGGAGCGACGTTGAGAAATCGTTAGGTTTACTGCATCAGCTAACAGAGAAGGGAAAAACAGTAATATTTTTGCTTGGAATTTCGCCTGAAAGCATAGATAAGGAAATACTTGAAATGGTTAGACAAAGCAACATCAAAATGTTTGTTCATACGGATGATGAACCATTCACTTTTGAGGCATTAAAAGAATATGTTTGAGGTGATGGAAATGAGTAGGAGTACAAAACATGAGAGAAAGTGTCCTTTATGCGGGTCTAACCTCAGAAAAACGCAGAAAAACAGATATGTATGCACCAACCCTAAATGTATTGTTTACATGGTAAAGTTTAATCCCAGCGGTAAAATAAACCGGATAATCTATGCAACTGTTCTTTAACCATGTTTTGGGTGGATGATGGATGGCGATTTATGTTTGTTTGGCTCATGATAAGCCTATTAGGTTTAGGGATTCTGCTGGAATATACTATCACATAGTCTATGACCATCGTGAATGTTTTTCTAGGCTTCCACGCAATTATTACAGTGGGGTTAGGGAGGTTGATTTCAGAGAGTTTGTTTGTAGATGCGGTAAAACCGGATTCCCAACTTTGAGGCATCTTCTTATTCATTTAAATAAGTGTCAGAACGTTAAAATCATTTACATGAAGGGGTTGATTGATCGCAGGGGATATTTGAATGGGATTTCGCTGGAGAGATTTGAGAGAATAGCCAAAAAAAGCATAACGATAAAAAAGGCTGCAGATATTTTAGGTTTATCGAATGAAATTGCTGATTACGCCGATAAATTGTCAAGGGAATTCTGTAGAAGAGCCAAGGTTACTAGGACATCTAAGGTTGACGCTGCAAGCCTATATGTTGCATCAATAGTTATGAACAACAAGGTTTCTCAATCCGAGGCAGCTAGGGTTTTCGAGGCTTCCGAGCCTACAGTAAGAAAGTGGTATAAAGCTATAATCAAGGAGCTTAACATCGACATTCCATACTGATTATCTTTTTTGGGTGAAATTTGATGTCTAGAATGTTTGCCTTTATTAGGAAAACATGGAATCCAATTTCCGGTTGCAGGCATGATTGCTGTTATTGCTGGGCTAGGAGGGTTGCTCGTAGGCTTAAGCGTGTTTGTAGTAGGTGTTACAATTTTGTTCCGCATTTGCATGAGGAGAGGCTTAATAGGTTTCCTAGGTCTGGTGTTGTTTTTGTTTCGGATATGGGGGATATGTGGGGGAGCTGGGTTCCGGATGAATGGATTAAGCGGGTTCTTGAGGCTATTAAACCGTACTGGGAGAAGCCTGATTTAGTATGGTTTTTTGAAACCAAGAATCCGGCTAGATACCTTGATTTTGCCGATATGATTCCTCCCAATTCCATATTGTCAACCACTATAGAAACCAATAGGGATTATAGGGTTTCAAAGGCTCCTTCCATTAGAGAACGGTATTCAGCTATGGTTAGTTCTGAACTGGAAATGTTCGCTAAGCACGTTTCAATAGAGCCTATCATGGATTTCGACGTTAAAAAGCTGTATAGGATGATATGGGATATTAGACCTAAAATGGTCAGCATAGGATACGACAACTATAACTGTGGTTTACCTGAGCCAGAGCCAGCTAAGGTTAAGCAGCTCATAGATAAGCTTAAGAGAATAACTGTTGTGGAAGTCAAAAAGGATAGGAGAGGACTATACCGCCTATTATCCTAGAAGCTTATAGGACGCCCAAGGCTTTTAGGGCTAGAAGGTTTATTATTACGTGGGCTGTTGCTGATGGAACCATGCTTCTGTATGCTGCGTTGGCTATGCTTCCTAGGAAGCGGAAAACGAACAGTGATATGAGTATTTGTGTGTTCCAGCCGTATAGGCTCCAGTGGAAGACTGAGAATACTAGTGCAGTTATGGTTGCTCCGGGTATTAATCCGGTTTTCTCGCATAGGGTTGCGGCGAGCCACTGTGAGAAGAGTGATTCTTCGACAGCCATGAAGCCGTATGCCCAAAGGTATATTTTCAGCAGGTTTGACGCTTGGGTTGCAGACGCTATTGTGAATGGGACAAATGATGAGATGTCTGCTCCTATAAATGTTACTGCGATTCCGAGAGCTATTCCCGATAGGGTTTGATATAGGAATTTTTCCCGTCTCACTGCAAGGTATGACCAAGGTATTTTTTCGGGGGAGAGTCTCTCGGTTATGGCTATGATTTCACCCCACACCCCCATCATTAAGTATAGCATGGCTACCCTGCTTAATTCATCTATGTTAACGCTAATCCATAATAGTGGAAGGGTAACCGTGAAGAAGAAGCTGACGTGGATTAGAGCTGTCGTGTTATCCCATCTGCTGCTTAAGTATCCGTCGGGCATAGGCTTAAACAAATACTCAAGCATAAGACACCAACACATTTAATTCTATCACACCTATTATAAAATATTTTTGGGTGAAAAAGCCATGCGTGCAGCCATTTTTGATGTTTCATCCTATGAGGGAGCGTTAATATTGCGGGATCTGCTTAAAGACATATGCGAGGTTGAGGTTATCGGCAAAAAGGAGGTTGAAAATGGACTTAACGATTTTGACATCGTAGTTTTCCCCGGAGGATACGACCATATTTTCGCCGCTTACAGAAGCAAGAAGTTTAGGGAAAGCATTAGAAATTTTGTTGGCGGCGGAGGAGGCTACCTTGGAATATGCGGTGGAGCATACTTGGCAGGCTTACTTGATATATGTGATTGCAGGATAGGTTTCTTCGGTCTGGTTTTAAGAACGTTATATTATAGTTTAGTTGGATGGAGCAAAGCTAGGTCACCAGTGAAAATTAGGTGGACGGAAAACAATATTTTCGGCAGAACAGGAGAGCAGAAGATAGTTTGGGCGTGCAGCCCATACATATCTGATTCAGGAAGCTTCAATATTGAAGCATACTATGCGGAAAACAAGCTTCTGGTTCCACTAAAAGATAAAGGTGCAATAGCCACAGGCGAATATAAAAAGGGCAGAGTCATACTATTCTGTCCACATCCAGAACTAAAGAAAAACAGCATAGACAACACAAACCTAATTACCAAAGCGATACTATGGCTGGTATTCGGCACGCCAGTAAACCGTGTATGAACCTGAGTTGGCTACTGTGATGGTTATGTGCGTGCTATTAGCTGTCCAAGTCCATCCGCCGTAGGCGGTTGAATTAAAGCTAGCCCAGACACCGGTAGGTGTGCCAGCCAAACCATGAGCAAACGAAACACTAGTGCCACTAAACTCGACGCTACCACTATTCTCGGTAACAAAACCAACATTATTCTTGATTGTAACAGTATTAGGGGTTGCTATGTAAATTGCTGTTCCTGAATTTAAAATGACATTATCAGACACTAAACCCATACTAGTAACAGCGATATAAATGCCTTTGTTACCGCAATTTTTGATATAATTTGAAATAATGCTGGCTTTTGTAGTATAAATTACATCAATCCCTATATTTTCAGGGGAATCAATTAAGTTGTTTGCGATTAAAACATCATGATTAAGATAGGTTCCGTCTGCTCCTTCTACACAAATACCATTTGCAGGAAAATCACCAGCAACAATATTTCCAAGTATTTGTACATCAGTTATTTCACCAGTTGTTCCACCACCAGTAACATGTATGCCACAACCAGTAGCAACTTCCTGACCATCTGAAAGCAAAATGTTATTTTCGATCAAAATTCTTTTGATAGTGGATCCATCACTTCGCAATACTTCTATGCAACCACCACCAAGAGACCGTTGAGATTTCGTAACTATATTTGAACTAATAATTATGTCGCTCAAAGTATATCCCGTAGCACCTAAAATCCATATACCATTTCGACCGCAATTAGAAATAACATTACCAGATATAATCACGTTGCTAGCATTTTTACCGATTGCGATTGCTTCATATGTAAAATTAATTAAGTAATTATTTTTAATCCAAATATTTTTGTTATTTATATTCATAACACCAATTCCAGCACCAACGCCTTCACCGTTAAAATGACAATTTTCGACAATAATGTTACGTGTATTTACATAAATGAGTAAAAGGTAACCAGAACCGCCAACATGCATTATCTTAATGTTTGAAACAGTAACATTTTCAACATCATAAATTCTAATAAAGTCCTCTGATAGAGAAATTGCTTTCAAAATTGTTTTTGTACCTTCACCTTCAATAATCACATTATCTTTTAGAAATATGCTTTGGGAACACTCATATGTCCCAGCTTTAATGAATATTTTTCCTCCATTCGTTAGCTGGTTTATAGCGTTTTGGATTACTGTCGCCGCATCTGTCCCGCTAAATTCTATTTGTCCTGAACTTGCATTCTTGGCGTATATAATGTCATATACGCCGTCGTTGTTGTTGTCTTCTCCGAAGATGATGTAGCTTGCGGGTTGCTCTGGGTTGGCTATTACGTCTGTGCGATTAAATAAGCTTCCGCCCCGATAGGTGTACCAGTGCATACCAGTAATGTTCTCAGCTTGAAGCTGACCCGGATACAAAGCCGTGGTAAAAGGATTACCAGTATATTGGACGCCGTACTCCTTCAGTTTCTGCTGAACGAGCTCATCTATGCTGGAGACGCCGTAGTTTTCCATGAGCCAAGCTGAAACAACATCATCTGGATTGGCTGTTTGGTTTATTGTGGTTATGTGGATTATGGAGATTAGTGTTATGGCGGTTAGAATAAGGTTGATTACGGTTATAAGTAGGAGATGTTTTTTCATTTCCGGGTTCTCCAATTTATATTTTTCCTTCTAGGCAGCAGTCGTCTAGAAGGTCTTTTCCTATGCTGTTGAGTATGGCGGACAGGTTTTTCAGGTTTGGGTTAGGCTTGTTTTTTCTGTTTACTGATTGAATCAGTACGTCAGCTACCTTGTTCAATTGGGAATTCACCTCTAAAAAGAAAATAGGGTTGAATGTTATAAATAATTTTCGTTTTGTGTCTATGGCGGTGTTTCGAATGTTTTTCCGAAGCCGTTTAATATCATTTCCATTATTTTCGGGTCTGTGTAGAATTCTTGGGCGGCTCTTTTAACATCTTTGTCCCACTTGCTCATTAGGTCGTACATTACTTTTAATGTAACCACTTCCTCTATTGTTTCCGCTCTTTTTAATGCTTTTCTCAATTCTTTTGGTTCTCTTTTAATTATTTTTATTGGAAGCATTTTTCTGGATAGGCATGAACTGAACTGTTCTTTCAGGTCTTCTAGGTCTTCTATAACTGTCATGTCGCCTTCCTTAACTTTTCTTTTGATCGCATCAAGTATTTCGTAAACTTCTTTTTTGGCTCTTGGCTCTGAGCAGGAGCAGGCGTCTCGCTCAAGCCTGTCGATTATTGACTTCAGGGTTACTCTTCTCTTTAGTGTAACTTTTTTCTCTTCCTCCTCCAGCAACCCTAGTTTTTCTAGGATGAGCTTTTTTATTTCTTCTCCTTCTGGGAATGGTTTGTAGGCTGGTTCTCCAACTAGGATTAGGCTTTCGATTTCACCTATTTTTCTCATTAAGTCAACCATGTCATATCCGCATCGTGGAACAGATGGGAAGCTAAATTTCGATCTACTTAGCTTCTTAGCTAATCTTAGTTCTCTTTCTTTATTTTTGAATCTCTGTTTTAGATCCTTATAGTATTTTTCGTATTCGTCGTATTCTAGCGGTTTTTCCGGAAGCATTACGCCGCATGTGTCATACAGCTTTGATCTCTCTTCTTCCAGCTTTCTTGCTTTAGCGAAGTATCTTCTTATCCATCTCGCCGCTCTTTCAGGTTCAGCCCTCTTGGATCTCTGGAGGAACAGGTAGGCGTCTCCAAGCTGGTCTCCAACCTTTAGTGCTTCATGCATACATCTTGCCTGAGCATCATATAGAACTCTTACTCCAAGCCTTGTTCCAGCCTGCCAAGGCTTTTTCACCGCCCATTCACGGGGTATGCCCATTGTTTCTAGGGCTTCGTATTTTGCTGCTTTTTCTCTCGCCGTTCTCGTCGGCGGGAGCTTAGCTTTTATTTCAGTTAGGTCTCTGGCGACTTCTTCAATTTTTTTCTCGGTTGCCATTCTAGCTGCAAGCAGGTTTTTCAGCATTAGTTCTTCTTCTTTCTCATATTTGAGTCCCAGCTTCTTTTCGAGTTCTTTCCATGTTTTCTCCCATTCCTTCTTTGGTTTTCTCTCTTTTGATTTGATGTATTCCTCCCACTCCTTTTTCATTCTTTCCTCCCATTTTCTCTCCCATTCCTCTTTTGGATTAGAGTTCGGTAGTGCATCGAAGAGTATTCTTGTTGTTAGCTCAGCCATTTTCATTATCACTCCCATCCAGCTATTTCATTTTCAAGATATTTTTCATAGTATTCTTTAAGCGAGTTAGGGATGGTTTCGGTTTTATATTTTATGCAGGCTTTCATCGCCTTGTCTTTCTCGTATTCTCCGTATTTGTCCAGCCATTCTATCGGGTAGCTTGATTCTATTTCCGCTTCGCAGTCAAGCTTCGCATCGTCTTCAGGTATTTTAGGTATTACTATTGTGCATTCTGAAATGTGTGCTCCACCGTTTCTTTTTTCCGCCTTGCATGTTACAACTATTTCCCCCTTATCTATCATGTCAACGGTTAATGGATGGGTGATTGTGATTTTATTATTGTCAACCCATTCAGCTCGATCAGACAGCTTATCGAAGTGCTTGTTGAGAACCACTTTACCTATCAAGTAGGCTTCAGCATCAGACCATTCCATAACCATAACCCATCAAGAAGTTAATATGTTTTCTGCTATTTAAAACCTTTTTAAAGTATTTAAGGTTTATAAAATGTTAAATGTTTATTTTTCTTAATACACTATTCATAAACCAAATAAAGCGTCTAAAAATATAAAAGCAAGAAAAACAACAAATTATTTTGTGATAAAAATGGATTGTCAAAATATTTCGGAAAAAATCAAAAACTTATTAGATGAAATAGGAATTAGGAAAAGCGAAGCAGAAGTTCATGTTAAGCAAATAGGTGAAATGTGTGCCTGTGATGTAGATTTTAAATCGTCATTACTTAGACTTTCAATCATGAATGTTTTGAAAGAGAGGCTTGAAGCCGAAGGATATAGCGTTGATGCTGACGTGGCATCTCAATGCTATAAGGCAGAAAAGCCATTAGGTTTAAGAATGAACATTTGGGAAAAAAGATAAAATAAGCGGCGATTACTTCATTCGATGTTTCTCCAGCAATATTCCTTTATCTCCTTTTCTTTAGTAGTGTTTCACATTCAGTTTTTATATTAGTTTAGCAAAATCTTTATATATTGTTTTATAAATATTTTTAAGCATGAAATGCAAGAAGGTAGGAGAAGTCAAGGTTAGAAAAAGCGGTCCAGTCGATGGGGCAAGCCTAGAAGTAACCATTCCCAAAGGGGCAAGGCTATTCATAGACATTAATGCGGGAGACATACTTGAGGTTTTTGTAGATGAAGACGATAAAAAAATAATATACTTGAAGAAGCAAAAATAATAACAGCAACTTGGGTGAACGCTTTTGTCGCTATACAAGTATAGTGACGTAGCAAAAATCTTCCGGGTTAAAAAATTAGAGAATAAATCAAACAAGTGGCTGTCAAATGCTTTAGAGACGTTGAAGGGCGAGCTTGAAAGAAGAACAAAAGAGTATGAGGAGTATCCAGAGAAAATTAATGATGAAGTAGAATCAATTATTAAAGAAAATGCTTCAACTCTAAGTGCTTTGGCAGATTACACGGAGCATAAAAGAAATGCGTTGCTGAGATGGTTGTACTATTACATGAGCAGGGGAAACGCTGTTGAAAGAACCATTCTAAGACACAGAATAAATCCTTTGAGAAGAGCTGGGAAAACCGATGAAATCATAGATTTACTCAGCAAGATGAGAAGGTGGAATCGGAGACCAAGCGAGAATGTTTCAAGATATGTTAGGGACATTCTTTTAGAGAACAGGTATAGAATTAGATGGAAGAGATTTAGCGAAGTTATGAGACGTGAAGCTGAAGAATTTACGCCGTTAACATCAGAGAACATCCGTGAAACCCTAATCAGATTAATTAGAACAAAATCTGGAGAGGAAAGAAGCATACGAGGATCAACAAATATCTTAGCGTCAATACTGCCTGAAAGATATCCAACTTGGGGACCTAGATTTGATGAATACAGAAAACAGATATTAAAAAATGTGAGAAGATTACGTGAACTCCTAAAAAACTATGTTAAACTAGAAAAATTCATATCAAAAATTAGAGACAAAATTGAAGAAATCGAAAAAATAATGGTAACATTATTCGATATCGTCAGAACAGGTGTAAGCTTCTACTATGTTTTAACCGGAAGAAAAGGATATCCTTCCGGAGCATTTCAATCACTAGATTTTAATGAGCCGATAATATATAGAGAGAATGGAAAAATAAAGATCGAAAAAATAGGTGAATTGGTAGATCGATTTTTCAATAATGATGAAGAAGTAGGAGTAAAGTATGTAAATGGTATTGAAGTACCGTCTGTAGATTTGAAGACATTAAAGATTTCATGGACTCCTATCAGATATGTATTTAGACACCACGCCCCTGAGCATCTTTATAGATTTAGATTGCAAACGGGTAGAGAAATTACGGTTACTGGAAGCCATAGTCTTTATACATTAACTGCCGATGGGATTCGAGTTGTTAAAGCATCTGAATTAAAGGTTGGAAACTTTTTGGTAATTCCTAAACAGCTGCCATATCCTAAAGGAAGAAAGGTAAAGAAAATAAATATTCTTGACTTCATAGATGAAACAATATTAAACAAAAAGATGTATTTAAGAAAAGTACCAAAGGAGGTCTTTTCGAGAAGTAAAAAAGAAATAATCAGCTGGGCGAGAACCCATTATTCAACCAAGAGACCTAGGAAAGTTTTTGAACGTTGGAGAAAAAAAGGAATACTCAGGCTTGAACTAAAGAATCTATTAACTGAAAAGGAACTAGATAAAGTTAGAGTTGGTTATGAGAGTTACCATCGAGACATACCAGTAATAATAAATGTTGATGAAAAATTGGGCAGGCTTTTAGGATACTATATTGCTGAGGGAGGAATATATGAAGATAGAAGGATAAGCTTTGCAATAAACAAAAATGAGAATGATATTTATGGCGACATAAAGAAAGATGTGCATGACCTATTTAGTGAAGTTATATCTGTCAAAGATTTTGATAATGGAAGTGAGGGTAGGTCATTAGATATGAATAATGCGTTACTAGCACGGTTATTCAAAAAAATGGGCATAACAACAGGGGCTAAAAATAAGAGAGTTCCAGAGATCATTTTAAATGCGGAACCTAGCGTCCAACGATCATTTCTAATTAGTTATTCGAAAGGAGACAAAGGATGTACAGCAAGCAAGTATCTAGTATCAGATCTATGTTATCTTCTGCTTTTTCACGGGATCGTGGCAGCATACTCTCATAGTAGTTTTAATGGAAGTAGATGGTATAAGATCTTTAATCCTGATGCAGATGTTCTCAGTAAAGGTTTAATCATACCAAGAAAGAGGACGTATTGGGATTCAATTCCCTTGATCTTTATTGAAAACTTTGTTAAGAAAACAGGTTTCTTCGTGAAAAGAACAAGACGTGGGCTGTCTGCAAAAGAATTCAAAAGAAACCATAGGTTTGACATTAATGTTTTGAAAATGCTTTATGACAAACAAATTATGAAAATAAAGGAAATATCTAAAAGTATACAAAAGGATGAAAGAGTGACAAAGATAATTTTGTATTCTCTTAAGAGAAAGGACTTGTGCGACTATAACAGAGAAGAGGCGTGGATAAGTAATAAAGGAAAAAGAATAATGCCATTAATACAGACCTTAGAAAAATTATATAATAGTGATCTTGCTTTTGTAAAAATAAGAGAAATAAAAAAGGTTAAACCAACCGGAAAATTCGTGTACGATGTTTCTGTACCTAAGAACGAAAACTTCATAGCAGGATTTGGCGGGGTTCTATGTCACAATTCCAGCTTCGTGATTGATGCGATGTATTCTCCTGAAACCGGTATCGTTTACACTCATCCTTTAACGTTGAAGGAGCTTGAAGCCTGTAAAAAGTTTTTCATTCACAGCTGGATGGGGGCTAATAAGATTTTTGGTGAGGATGTGGAGTCAACTGATGTTGAGGGGTTTAAGGTTCCGAGGGGTGTGACGTTTGGCAAGGATAATACTGCGGAGGAGGTGGATAGACCTGTTGGAGCCGTGTGCGTTAACATTCGGAGAATGAATCTTGAGCTCTGGCAGGAGGATTGGGGGTTCCGTACAGTACCAGAAATCGATATAATAAAAAGGGGATTAGCTTCAGAAGCGGCGGGGGAACCATTAAGCGAGGAAATACTTAATGAGCGAGCTATATTGGAGAGGGGGCAGAGAACGCTTGACGAGTTCATTGGAGAATACAAGAATAGGAGAGAATATGAGTTGGAAAGAGAATTGGCTGTTGGCGGAATAGAGATGGTTAACGAGTTCGGCAGATGGAGAATAAGAAGCTCTTGGGAGGGAAGAAGAGGGCGACAGTTCGGGGTTTGGGGCAAGCTTCCGCCTGAAGAGCTTGAAAAGCTTGGATTAACATTTGAAATCGTAAGTAGTGGAGCGTTAATTTATAAGCCTACTCCAGAAGAAGAAAGAAAAATGATTTCAGATAGGAAGAAAAGAATTGGGGAGTGGTAGATGATGACCGTTTATTATTATACTATTTTCAGGATGCCGGAGGATGAAAAAATTAGGGAGAAGCTGCTGAACATATTGAGGGATATTTCAAGTAAAGACAAGTCTTTCATGTGGGGTATTAGTGGGGATGGAAAGCACATAACAATTATTTCAGAAAATGAAAAACAGGCTTACGCTAGAGGCTACTGGATAAAACAGAAGGCAGATCTGCCGAAAGACTACCTGAAAAAAATGTTCTTCAACGTTGTGAAAATAGAAAGCCTAGAATAGAGGAGGCGTGTCTAAAACGAAGATCTACCTTGATCTGGATTCAGTGCATCCGTGGAGTTTGCTTATGACATTGTTTAGGTTGAAGCGTAAGTTCCCATACTTGAGTAATGTGTGGATGCATATTTATCGGACTAGACGTGAAGAGGCTTTGCCATATCACTATCACTTTAACTATCAGGTTGAAATAACTAATGGGACGGCTGACGGAGGCTTCAGTAGAAGGCAGGTTATTGAAGTAACCTACGCCGCTTACGGAGTGGATTTAGGCTACAAGTGGTTTACCGAAGCGTTAGATGGAATGCAAACCTTGAGGAGAAGCATCAAAAGAGTTGACGGAGAAAAAAGAAACCCGGCTCCAGCATACTACTGCAGTTTAACGCCGGATAACCGTCTCGTCTACTTGAGAGATAGAAGACAGACGGATTTAACGAATTACTGTGCAATAGAAAAAATCTTAGACAGTTTATAAAGCAAAAGTTTTTTATAAACGGTTTTTCCTTTATATTTTTGTGGTGTCCGGTTTGGGTGAGAAGAAGGCGGTTGTTAGGCAGATTAACGTGAATTATTTTCTTGGGGTTGCTTTGATTGTTTCATGCATATTGAATGTGTATTTTCTCTATGGGTATTCTCAGGTTATAACTGAGCTTAATCTGTATCGTCAGAGAATAGAGCAGCTGAACAGTCTTCTTTCGGTTTTAACTGAGCAGCTTAAAGGGGCTGTCCCATACATTGTTGAGGAGGAGGTTTCACTTAGATTTTATCCCCCGGTTGTTAACAGAACGGTTCCGGAGTACTCTGTTATTTATCTTTCAGGGGTTGTTTCAATAGGGAATTTAAGGCAGATTAAAGTTAGACCAATAGAGGTTGTGCTGAACTTTAATGTAGAAGCTATTACAAACAGCAATGTAAGCTACAACTATAATCCTAAAGTTTACAGCCTGAAGATTTCCTCTGAAAAAACAAACTATGCTGAATGCCCATTCTCGGTTTATCCGGTTTACGTCGCCGATGAACCGGTTACATTCAAGATTCAGGTTATTGCAGACATAATGTGGAATGGAGAGCGGGTTAGCAGAGCCTTTGCAACAGCAGTCTTCCACGTTAACGTAAGTGGAGGGCAATAAATGAAAAAAGTGAAAAATTTTATTAAAAACAAAATTTACCTGTTAGGTGCAGTCTGCATTTCAATAGTGTTCCTAATGTTTCTTTTAATGTTTTGTTTAACGCTTTTCCCCGTAAACGCAACAGAACTACTCAACATAGTTGCTGGAGGAACAGTGCTAGCATTACTAATAATTGTGACGCCTCACCTAATTTACCAAGCGAGAAAAGACCTAAAAAAGAAAAGAAGGCGAAGACCTAAACAGTACTCTATTCAGCTAGTTACAAACGACCCGCCTGAACGCAGCGTTGAGGTTCTCTCAACCCAAATAAAAAGAATAAACCTAATCCTAAAAGACCTAAACGAGCTATGCGGAAAATGCCTAACCAAAAACTGCTCAAAATGCAGCATAAAAAAGGAAATAATACCCACACTAAAAAAAATAAAGGGAGAGCTAATGAAGTAGCAAGCATTAGTCGGTTGCTAGCTTCTTCTTTGCATTCATAATTTGTGTCTCTAAAGTTTTTCTGCACTTCCTTTGGATTAGCAAAACCCCTATGCTAGAAAAGATAAAAAGAAGAAAGGCTCTGCAAAATATTGGGGTTTCTGGTTTTCTTGGTTTAGAGTGCTTTCATCTTCTCGCTTAAGCACGCTATGAATTCCTCGTATGGTTTACCAGCACATAGGTCAGCAGGCGTCTTCCCAGTACCCTTGAGCTCTTCAAGTTTCTTGTTTCTCGCTATAACGGCGTCACTCTTTCTATTAACACCGCTCTTCCTAATAATCTGTGTTTTTACTGGTCTTCCTTTGGGTGTTTTAGCTCCAACTAGAGAGGGCTTAATATATACTCTAACCGCCTGACCTAAGAGTTGTGCATGTTGTACACGTCCAGCAGTTTGACCTTTTCCAGCCATACATACACCACCGAATAATAGTTTAATGTTTTTCTTATTTAAATAATTTTTTCATCGTTTTTGTTTTATAAATGTTTTTGGGTTTATAAACGATAAAATTTTTATATGTTTTATTGTAATTTTAGTTTGTGGTTGATATGAGGAAGCATAATGCTGTTTTGCTGGCTCTCGTAATCGTTTTCGTTGTTTTGGTGCTGCTTAATCTTGAGGTTAGAGGGGTTCTTCCACCGGTTCTGCTGCGTATGCTTTTCCCCGTTGTTGAGCTATCCCGTTTAGGGGAGGCTGTTAAGGGTTATGAGGCTGTGATAGCTGTTTCCCTTCTGCTTGTTCTGTTCATTATTTTTATTGTTCAGGCTCAGCCTTGGCTTCCAACAGCTTATCTGTGGGTTGACTGGAATAAGTGGCAGAGGGTTGGCAGGGTTAGACCGGGGTACTTCTCGTTTAAGCTTCTTGGAAGAGAGTTTAAGGGGATTAACTGTGGTAGAAAAAAGATTGTTTTCCTTGAGGGGGATCCGGAGGATTACGAGGTTAACGTTTCTGATAGAACTGAAACGATCACTAGGTTTTTTGAGAGAAGCCTTGAGCAGAGGGTTTTAGGCACCTTCTTTAAGCCTAAGTATAAGGCTTACATAGCTAGGGTTATTGATGATCCGGAGGAGATAGTTAAGATTGGATGGGGAGGGGAAAAGCAGTTTGAGGTAAGCGATGAGGGAGAAATCTGGGAGAGAAGCAATCCGCTTGATGAGAGGCTTCCGGGAAGCGTTTTAACTAAGCGTGAAGCCTTAATCGGCATAGTTTCCAAGATGAAGAATGTTATTTGGGTTGTCCCCAGATGGAAGAAAACCGACTTAAGGAAGCTTGCTGAGGGAGAAATGAGCTACATTGACGTTATGGTTGACGCAGAAAGGGAACGAAGAAACCTTGTTAACATGTCGCATTACATTATTAAGGCTCTTAGAACTAGGATTGGCAGAAGCATTCTTGTTTCGCTTCTATCCCACTTAGACGCAACCAAGCAGAGCTACGAGGAGGTTGATGCAGCGTTCACAATACTGGCGTATCTGTTTAATGTTGATGTCGGCGAAATAAAGAAGGCGTTGTCGGCAGCTAACATCAGGATCGGAGAGAACCCAGAGGAGGTTCTTGAGCAGTGGCTTAATAGGGAAGAGCGTAGAAGAGCTTTAATGGAAAGATACAGAAAGCTTATTTCAACAGCTCCTAAAAGAGGAAAAAGAAAGGAAAGCTTAGCTGAGAAAATAAGGAAGCTGATGCCTAGTAAAGGCGAGAAAGAGGAGAGTAAAGAAGAGGAGGAGTAAGCTAAAATGACTCCATCAATAGATATGTCAGAGTACTTTAAACGTAGAAACCCATTTTATTTTCTTGAGGACTTACATAAGACTCTGGTGAATTTAGAGAGCGAAGCCAAAAATGTTCTTCTGCTCTATGAGAGAGACGTGAATATTCCTGAAGTAAAAAATGAGATTCCTTACGAGACTCCTTTCATGACTTATTTGAAGCAGAAAACAGCAAGCAGATACGGTTTGGATCCAGAAAACGTGGATAAGTACTTTAAGTTGGCTGAGAACCCCGGAAACCCAAGTTTGGAGGCTGAGAACCCTAAGCTGGTGGCTATGAAAAGCTTGATTAAGGAGGCTGCTGAAAGCTCTAAAGGAGAGCAGCTGAAGTATCTTTTTTCTCTGGAGAAGTATAGGCTGGAGCGGATGAGAATAATCGGGTGGTCGGTTATAAAGAACGCTTACTACGTTATGGATTGGGCGAGCAGAGTTGTTGAAGTAGCGTCTGCTGCGGCAGGTGCAATCCAGTCCTTCGGGGATGAACTTGATTTGCCGGAGGGGTTTACTTCGGATTTAAGTAAGCTGGCTAGCTTAGCTATGGATGTGGCTGGATTGGTTCAGAGGGGTATGGGATCCCCGGAGATATGGGCTTACAGGGCACAGAGCAGGGAGCAGACTGGTACTGTAACCAAGGTTTTCGTTAACGATAAAACCAAGTTTATTATGCTTGGCGACCCCCTCTATAAGGTTTATTCTGGTGAAAGAAAGAAGCCGTCCAACGTTGAGAGCGGTGCTGGGTTAACTGTTAAGTTTTTCCCCATCAAGAGGGATGCGGGGGAGCAGTGGAGGATTCCAATATGGGGTGTTCTAGCTGTTTTCATTGATAAGGATTCCATAATAGAATGGAATGATGATTTGGGTGCTGGGGACATAGTTATGTTTCTTTATACTGCTCGAAGCCGTGTTTTAACAGGTAATTTTGATGATGTTTTCTATGAGTGCTGGAATCACATTAAAATGATTATTAAGAAGGTTAGTTTAGCGATGGATCTGCTTCAGACAAAACAGAAGATAATAGCTCAGCTCATGAAGGCTGCCCCTATTCCTGAGCAGCCTGTTGAAATAGAAAGATTGCCTAGCTCGGAGCTGCCGGAGGTTGAGGAGTAAATGGTTAAGAAAAGCCTGTATCTTGGAATAAACTACTATGAGGATGAGTGCACCATTACTTGGGATGGACATGAGTTTCCTTCAATAGCTATTATAGGTGCCAGCGGAAGCAGAAAAAGCCTTTTCTTGGCTAGGAGCATAATAGAGCAGCTCTTAGATGACAGGTGGACGATAGCATATATTGTTATTAAGCCTGATTTTCTAGGGATAACCGAGCCTAACATGAGACCGGAGGATCTGTATGAGCTAGCGATGTTTCATTTCTGGTGGTTCGCTAAGCAGGGGGCGAAAACCAGAGGGGTTCCAAGAGAGAACATAACTGTTTACATCAGTCCGTTCGATGAGAAGCCTGTTGAGCTGTACGAGGAGGAGCTGGGGCTTAAAGTTGAAAAATTCAGGATTCCAATACCGCATGTTCACTTGGAAGCTCTCCAAGAATTTTATGGCGGGAGAAGCTCTGGTGAAGCCCAGTACTTTAAGGAGATGAAGGAGGTTTGGGAGAAAGCTAGGTACACTATTAATGATCCTGAGAGGCTGATAAAGTTTCTTTCAGAGAAGCTTATTCCAGACATAACACGGGACACAGCTAGAGAATTAATGAAGAAGATGGAGAATATGCTTGACGCTGAGAAAGACGAGTTTATAAAGTGGTTTAGCAAGGAAATCGATAAGCTCGAGATAGAGGAGGCGATAAGCGGCAGGTTCGCAAAAAAGCTTAGAAGCATATTGAATACAGCTGAGAAAATACCGGTTAAAACACCCGCCCTAATAAGGGAGCTGATAGGGGAGATACAGGGCAGACTAATAACGTCGTTGATTCCGGATGAGTGGGCTAGAAGGCTTATAGCTAGGCTTGAACAGTGGATTAAAGACGGTAAGCTGGTCATGGAGAATGTTCTTGAGGAGAAAATGAGAAAGTACAGTCAGCTATTAATTTTGTATTTTCCGGAAAGCGAGATAACAAGCACAGATGTAGGAGTGTTCACTGTTTTCATCAACGCATTCACGGATTTAGCGGCTAAATTCAACAGGGAGAACCCTAGGCACAGATACGCCATTATAGTTGATGACATTGGAAGCTGGAGCAGGGGACCTGAGAGAAACAGAAGCAGAATCGCACTTGAGCATCTCCTACTCAGAAAGGGCAGAGGATCAGGAATCATGCGAATATACATTGGTCAGAAACCCGGAGACTTCACGGGGGTTATGAAGGACACTCAGTCGGAGATGGCTTTCGACTACAAGATTACTACTACTAAGAATCCTCTGAAGACGTTTTCGGGTAACGTTACGTTGTCAGGTCCAACATGCTACCTTTACACTCCAAGGAGCTTCTATGATTGGAAGTCGGATAAGATTTATCGTGGCAAGCCAATTGTTTTTGCTGCTAAGCCCCCGTTAAGCAGCTACGAGAGGGTTTAGAATGTATAGGTGGGCTTTGAAGAGAAGATTTAGGCATGGAAACCTGCTTGTTTACTACAGCTTTAATTGTCCCAATTGCAGAGCGGTTTTGGGCTTTGATGTGGTTGTTGATGATAGGGGTGAGCCTAGGGTTAAGTGGCTTGAGCCAACTAATTTTAGGAGGGCTTTGATGGAGCTTGAGAAGGAGAGGTTTTACAGGGTTAGGATTAGGAATCTTTCTGACAGTAATGTGGCTGATGAAGTTTACGCTAGAACTAAAATGTATCGTTTCTGGCTTCCGATGGCGATAGGTAGGAGGATTATAGGGGAGTACTGGGAGGGAATAAAGCCTAATCTGTCTGTTGAGGAGTATAAGGATGTTCTGTTGGGGAGGGTTCCTCCGCCTAAGCCTGAAAGCGTGTATGCGTTCTCCCGTTAGGCTGCTTTCATCCTATGAGAAGCTCTATTAGCGTGTCGTGGTCGATGTCTCCATTATTTAGTTTTTCAACTATTTTCTCGTATCCCTTTTGAACTACTTTTTTTGTGTCAACTAGGTCTTTGTATTCTATGGGGAAGATTATTACCGGTCTTCTGAAGACGGGGCTGTGGATTACCACGGCGTGGTCATCAGGCATTCTAACATGGAGGGGGGTTATCTGGTAGGTTTTAGATTTAGGTCTTGTTGGATGAGGTCTTGGAAAAATAAATTTTAATCTGATTAAACGATTTAGTTTGCTAACTAAATGCTGCCCTGAAATTTTGAATCCTTTGCTTTTAAGGTAATTGTGTATTTGGCTGAATCTTTTTCGTTCCCCGTTACTTAGAAAGAGAAGAATGTACTGCTCTATTTCAGACAGAGCTAAATCTCTCTGCCTCATTTCCACCCCCTCATAGTTCATCTTTTATTTTCTGTAGAACGCATTCAAGGGGGCTTTCTGAGTCAGCACACTCTCTTATTGCCGCCTCAACCTTCTTTTTGAAGGCGATGTCCCTTAAATATTTGTCAGCTAGCTTCTTCACTTTACCTGATTCCTGCTTTAAAATAGCCTCCCACAAATCACTCATAACACATCACACATAAAATATAAACAGTAAACAATTTATAAAATTTTTTATTTTTAGTAATTTTTGCATAAATAACGAAAAAATTTAAAGCGTGAGAAAAACATATTATCTTTTGGTGCTGAATATTGAAGAAAGCTGAGGTTTTTGCAGACGCATTATACCTGAAGCTTCTGAGGGAGGAGGTTCCATCCAAAGAGGCGTTTAACAAGATCCTACTAGAAGCGTTCGGTAAAAGAGCGGCTTCAGTAGCACTGGACTGGAAAACGAGCATAGCGGATTATATAGCTGCATGTAGAGCCGATAAGGGGATTCCAATCATGAAAACAAGATATGCTGGGCAGCCTCTTATGACGGTTGATGGAAGACGTGTTGTTCTTGGATTGTGCTGGGGAGGAGAAGGCAGAATTGAGCATAGATGGTTCGTTAATGTTCCTGAAGAGGATATTAAGAGGATGGAAGCGGAGCTAGGGGATTGGCGGTGGCTAATTAAACGTTATGGAAAACCGGATCAGATAAGAGATGCTCTTAAGGCTCCAGTGGTTCTTTAGGCAGAGGGGGTTGCTGCTTTTGCTGGATAGGGTTCTTGATTTGGAGAAGTTTGAGGAGTTGTGTAGGAGGGGTAGGCGTTTAAGTGTGGATCATCCTTTGGTTAGGAGGGTTTTGGAGAAGCGTCCTGACTTAAGGGATGTTTTTGAGAGGGTTCCAATAATAGTTGTTGATGAGGGGGAGATTAGGCGGGTTACGGGTAAAACTGCTAGTGGGCTGCATGTTTGGGCTGTTAGGGATGATGACAAAGCTGAGACTTTAGGCATTATTGTTGAGGAGCCTAGGAATGTTGAGAGCTGCTTTGAGAGAGCGTTGAAGCATGAGGCTTGCCATGCTAAAGTGGCTAAGCAGTATCCGGAGCTGTATCCGTATTTAAGCAGTGAGACGGCTGAGAGGCTTGCGGAATTATGTATTGAAGGGAAGCTTCCGTCATATAGGGTTGGAGCCGATTTTCAAGCTGAGAAGGAGCTGGCTGACTTGTCGATGAAGGAGTGGCTGAGAGAAGCGTTTAAGGATGCTATGTGGAGGCTTGCAAGGGAGAAATGCGATGTTGCAGACAGGGAAACTAAAGATGCTTTGAACAAAGCGATCGACATAGTGCTAAGCAAAGCTTTAGAAACAGACGTTCTAGATTATGCAGATCACGAAATGCTAAAGGACACAGCTAAAGAAGCGAAAAAGCTGTGTATTGAAGAGAAAATGTAGTAGGTTCTACATTAAAAGTAGAGAAATAATTATTAGTGCTAAACCAACGTATGCATGATATATTCTGATTTTTCCAATATAGAATGGCTTACCGATTTTCAGTTTAATTACCCCAGCATGATACAGCACATCATGAACAAAAAGAAATAAACCGAACAAAAATATAACGTAAGGTAACAGCGTCATGGCTTGTATTCGGCACGCCAGCTAACAGCTATAACGGGGTCTGTGATGGCGGTGCCGTTGCTCCAGTAGATGTGAACTGCAATATTAGTAGCATCCGTATTTGTTTTGTCCCATGAAACTATGACTGGGACGCCGCCATAAGTAGAGTTCAGGCAGGTTAAAGTGACAGTTGTAGGCGTGCCAGCTAAGCCATGAGCAATATAAGAGCCGTCAGCAAGGTTAGTCGCAACCCCACTATTCTCAGTAACAAAGCCAACATTATGCTTCCAGATGCTGTTTGCTCCAACACGATATACAGTATATGTTGTTTGGAATATGTTGTCAAAGATTATGTTGTAGTCTTGTGAGGTTTTTTCTGTTATTCCACGTGATACTCCTCTAAAATAATTTCCATAAATTACATTATCATGTCCGGAGCCGGCAAGTGTTATACATGATGCGGAAGCATTGAGCCACATATTTCCATAAATTAAATTAGATGAACCGGTAATCCAAATTGTATCGTTGACAAATATGTTTCCTTTTATAATACAACCATCGCTTCCAAGATTTATTGCTAGGTTTGAACATCCATTAAAAACATTGCCTATGATTAGATGTCCCTTGCTATCGGATCCAAATTTTGAACTTGTTAAGCCATAATATAAGTTGGTAAAGTAATTAGCAATTATACGATTGTTATAACATGGAAAACCAGCTAAACCATCCATGTGTAAACCTTTTGTATCAGAAACATTTTGTATAATATTACCTATGAATACTGAATTTCTTGCTCCATTAGCATTTATTGCACCATAACCATCCGTTCCCACAATCCAATTATTCTCAATAAAACATTGATCAGATTTAAAAATTGCGAGTGGTTGCCATCCACCATCATACAATATATTATTTCTTACAGTAACTCTTGTCGATCTGTCAACTGAAATGCATTCAGCAGGGCAATTGTAAACTTTATTATTTTCAATAATAATATCATGTGTTTTTGATATATTAGCTTCGTAGCCACTAACATAGATGCCTTTTATGTTTTCTACAGTGCTTCGATTACCGTCAATTTCAAAACCTCTAATGATTATATTGTGCAAATCGTAATCTCCAGCATAATTGTTTATTTTAATTACATCGCTTGATTGCGAGGATCTAACTAGCTTTGCTCCACATTCAGCAATAAGATAAACATTAGATTTTTGAATCAGAATAGTATTTGTTATAATGTATGTTCCAGCTCGAACAATTATTTCTCCTCCGTTTGTCAATTGGTTTATGCATGTTTGAATTATGTAGCTTGCGTTATCGCCGCTATATTCTATTTGTCCTGTGGTACAGTTTTTAGCGTATATGATGTCTAGTACGCCGTCGTTGTCCGTGTCTTCTCCGAATATTATGTATGATGCGGGTTGCTCTGGATATGCTATTACGTCTGTGCGGTTTTGCAATGCATCAGACACGTAAGTGTACCAGTGCATACCAGTAATGTTCTCAGCTTGAAGCTGACCCGGATACAAAGCAGTGGTAAAAGGATTACCAGTATATTGGACGCCGTACTCCTTCAGTTTCTGCTGAACGAGCTCATCTATGCTGGAGACGCCGTAATGTTCTATTAGCCACTGCTGAACAATATGGTCAGAATTAATGTTTTGGATTGTCTGTTGTAGCTGGATGATTTGGTTTTGCTGGGTTATGATTTGGGTTTGTTGATAGAGAATTAGTGAGGTTAGTATGATTATTGCTATTGGAACTAGAATTTTGTTACGGTTCAAGGGTGGGCACCATAATATAGTTTTTGGATTTTGGTTTATAAAAGTTATGGCAACGTATATATATTTCTTTTTATATTTTTTTATATTAGGTGATGGTGTAAATGAATTTGGAAAAAATTAAACAGGTTAAAGATGCTGTCTCTAAGTTTGTAGAGTTTTTTGGGAAGGTTGATTTCAGGGGGGCTGCTGGTTTAGCTGCTAGGGCGATTACTGTCGGCGGTAGAATACCGTTGTCTATTGCTTTGCTGCTGATTTTGATTGGTGGAGCGGCTTTTTCTCTTGCGGAAATATACTTTTACGGTAGGATTGAGGCTGAGGTCACTGTTAGCCAGACGGTTCTGGTTGACGGGTTCGACAACACTCATACAATAACTGAGGACTTCAATTTAACTGTTGGCGAGGCAGCGTTATCCAACCACTCGATTGTGAACACTGCTAACACTGTTGCCTTGGTTAGGATACTGTCGTATGTTACTCCTGAAGATGGGGTTGCAGTTAAGTATCTTAGGGCTTTAAGCTACTCGGAGCATATTGCCACTGTTCCAGTGTCAGGCAGCTACCAAGTTGACGTAAGCGTTAGTTCGGAGGGAGAGTGGGTTGAGTGGGTCTTCGATTTTCTATCGCATAACACAACGGTTGTTTCCGGAGACGGAGTGTTTGGTGCGGCACTGGTGATTTCGCTTAACGGCAGTACACCTAGCTTCAGAATACATAATAACTTCGGTTTATGCGGTGCTTATCCTGATGGGGCATGGCTATATAATCCCTACGATCCGAATGGGGAGTGGCATGGCGAGGAAGAGTGGAATGCACCAATAGATGAAATATGGTGGATTGAAGCTGAGGGAAGCATATCTTACTCTGAGAATCCAAGCGGAAAGCTGACTGTTAGAGTTAACAAGGCTATGCTTGGGGAAAGCTTCGGATGGGCGGTTTACGTTACTACAAGCGGGTTCACTTCGGGAATACCGGACAGCACATCGGTCTATCCAGTTAGCTTCAACTGGGGAAGCGAAATATTTAATGTAGCTGAAATATTCGAGGAAATAGAGCAGCCTATAATGGTTCCGCCGAACAGCAAAGTAGACTTTGTAATCAGGTATGAGGCTAACGCATCTGGAACCTACACGGTTGAAACGGTTGTTGTCCCGGCATAATTTTTCCTTCAACCTATTTTTTATATATTGCGTTATATAAAAATTTATATATTGGTTTTTATATATCGTATTATGGTGGTTAGAGTGGACATTGAGGAGCTAGAAAAAGAAGGCATAAGGAAATCTTATATCAGGGCTTTGAAGAACGAGGGCATAACCACCATAGAATATCTAGCCAGCTTCTCAAGAAGAGAGCTAGAAAGCATAAGCGGTATTGGACCTGAAATAAGCAGAAAACTATGGGAGCTAGCACTAAAATACACTGGAGCAGACAAGTTCATAAACGCAAGCCAACTCTACGAACAACAATATAAAATCGAGCATCTAACAACCGGGAGCAAAGCATTAGATGAGCTTCTCGGAGGCGGACTTGAAACACATTCTATAACGGAAATCAGCGGCGAATTCGGGTCGGGAAAGACCCAGATGGCTCATCAGCTATGCATTAATGTTCAGCTGCCTAAAGAAAAAGGCGGGTTGGAGGGAGCCGCATTATATCATGATGTTGAAGACACTTTCAGCGTGTCTAGGATTAGGCAGATTGCTGAGGCTAGAGGCTTGGATCCTAAAGAAGTTGTTAAGAACATTATTGTGGCTAAATGCTATAATTTTGATCATCAAATGTTTCTCATGAATCATTCTGATGAAATAATAAAGAAGAATAATGTTAAACTGATTGTTGTTGACGGCGTTATGAGCCACTTGAGAAGCGAGTATATTGGAAGAGAAGCTTTAGCTGAAAGACAGCAGCAATTGAACATTTACTTGAGGAAGCTAAGAAATTTGGCTAGGGCACATGGTGCAGTAGCATTCATAACCAATCAGGTTGTTTCAAACCCGCAAGCCTCGTACTTTAGCTCGGATAAAATGGCTATTGGAGGGAACATCATGGCTCACAACGTCGGAGTAAGGCTTTGGATTAGGAGACCTAGTGACATGAAGCCTGTTAGAATAGTTAAGCTGTATAAGTCTCCTAAGCTTCCTAGCGGTCAGGTGACAATAAACATAACTGAGAGGGGAATTGAGGATGTTCAGAGCGAAATGTAGTTTTTCCCATAAAATATATATTGTTTTTTATATAAATTTTTATAAGTGAGTTGAATGAGTAAGCTTGACGATCCAGTTTTCGTTAGATATTGGATGCTTCAGTTTAGGCTTGAGGAGCTGCATGATAAGTTTTGTTTGAATTGCAGTAATTATTGTTGGTGCTGGCGTTACGAGGGGGCATGTTATGATACTGATTCAATATATAAGCTATGTAGAAACAAAGAGGTAATTAAAACCATAATGGAGATAAGAAGAACAGTTGATAAGCGTGGCATCCTGTATTTTGGTGCAACCATGGATGAGTATGTTAAGCTTGAAGAAATGTTTAAAAGAGAAAGTGAACCGCCCAAATATTTTGATTCGGTATCGTATGAGGGGATTCTTGTTGTCGCCGGGGTAATTGCTGATCCACGTGAAATTTCATTATGGCAGAAAATAAAGGCGATATTAGGATTGAACGATGAAATAGGATTCTGCAGTAAGCATAGAATCTATTTTTATCATGAAAGCGTTATGGCTCAAATAAATCAGAACATGATATATGTTTGTCCATTATGCTTTAAAACCATAAAGAAGAAGATCACGGTCACCTCTGGTGACCGACCTGAGCACGTCGTTAAACTGCTCCGGGGGATTGGGGATTCCCCCGATAAAATAAAATCCCCATAAGAAAGTTGAGGAGAAGGAGAAAATGGGAAGAGAGAAAATCGGTTTAGTTCTAGCCGCCTTAGCAGTGGTTCTGCTGGTTCAGACGGTTCCTTCATTCGCCGCAACTGAAGTCGACGTGAAATGGGATACTAGCGGTTCAGTCAGCATCTCAGTTTTCGCCGATGATGACGCTCGATCATGCTTTAATACCACGGGAAGCCATATTTTCGGGAAGTTCTACGCTAAAGACCGGAATGATAATCCCTACAGCTACGGCGTTGACACATTTGACGTTTGGGCTGAAGCACAGGTTAAGGGTGGAGGCTACATAGAGTTTTGGACCATACGTACTGACAGTCACGAATCTATGTATGGTGGGGCGGGGCAGAGAAGATACAGCTTCGTGGGTTCAATCGACGGATGGGCTTTCATGAAGTTCCGTGACAACACTAATTTTGCTAGGCTTAGATGCTGCGAGTACGGTTTTCAGAGCAACGATCAGTTTCAGGCTAGCGGAAACTACACGATCTTCCATCAGCTAACTGATAGCGATGAGGACGGCATGTATGTTTCCTTAAGCGGCGTGGGTTCCGGAAAGGTAACTGTAATGAACGGCGAAGCAGGTGGAAGCAGCTGGAAGTTCGGTAAGGGATGCGGATGCTACACAAACGCTAAGGCTTCAGCTACAGGAGAAGGCGTTTTCGAGGCTGCCGGATGGGCACGAAATTATCTGAAGAGCGACTTAGGGTTTGAGCTACCCAACGGAGGCTCGTTCTTTCTGGGCATAGAGTTTGATGATGGCTTCAGCATAGATGATTTTGCTTCGGAGGGACATTAAGCGATGATGGCTAAAACACTTCAAATCCCCCTTATTTTTTCTTTGATTGTCCTGCTGCTTCCAGCAGCTGCTTTATGCGATGATGTTGATGGCGGCAGTGGAGGAGGAGACCACGTTTCAATATCGATTAACATGGATGGAGATGCATACATAACTATAACGAATCGGGGAGGTTCAATCAAAATCATCTATAATGGCAGAGACATTTTAAGGGAATTTGCAACTAAAAAGCAGTTCTCAGACTTGTCAAAGAAGATTTCTAGGCTCAAAAGCGATTTCAGAAAGCTTGTTGATGCACTAGACTTAACTTTCGACGACTTGTATGGGAAAGTGTATTTCCTAGCGAATGTAATAGGCATTCTAGAAGATAATTCAACGGTTGCCCTTCAGCTTAAAAGCGGAAACATGACTTTAATAGGCTTCATAGAGCAGCTGTTCAGCATAGCTGAAAGGCAGGAAATGATGATAGGAGACCTATCGTTGAGAATTGAAGCCGTTAGGGAGGAGAATCGAAGAGAAATAAATGAACTGTGGAATCGTGTCGTAGAGAACCTTAGCGTTCTAGCTCAGAAGCTGGAGGAAACCCAGCTTGAGGTTCAATTGCTTCGTTCAGAATTGAATGCAACCAACCAGCGAATAGACAGTCTGATAGATGCTCTAGATTCCACCTTCGATGACCTGTATGGTAGAGTGTATTTTCTTGCTCGTGTGACAGGTGTTTACGGCGATGGAAACTCAACGGTAACCCTGATGCTTAGAAGCGGAAACGTGTCTTTAGCATGGTTTATTGAGAGACTGATGAATTTAACGGAGAATCAAGGAATCAAAATATCTGAGCTGTCGTTGAAGATTGAATCCGAAATAAATGAGGTTAATATTAGAATAGATGAGCTTGAGGACAGAATCGAGCTTCTAAGCGGTCAGACAAACGCTAGAATCAGTGAATTAAGCAGCAGCTTTAACGAGGCGATTGACACTATTGAAGAGAGAATAAATGAAGTGGATAATCAAGCATCTGAAAGAATCAATGGGTTAAACGAGTCAATAAGCTCATTAAGCAATAAAGTTGATAGCTTAACTAGTGAAATAGAGGAGCTGAGAAGCCGATTTTCAGAGAGACTTCATAAACTATCTGTAATCTCAATGGCAACATGGCTCATAAACTTCATAATTATCGTTGTCGGCGTATCAGCAAGCATACTGATTGCACGCAGAAAACCTAAGCAACCATAATCTTTTTTATTTTTTAAAAGAAATAGTTGGTTGGGAGGTGGTTTAGGTTGAAGGTGTTGGTGTGCGGTGCGGGAGGATTTATAGGAGGACATTTAGCAAACTTCCTAAAAAAGAAGGGGTTAGACGTAGTATCATGCGACATTAAACCTAATCCTTGGCAGCAAGTACCAAACTTTATTAGAGCAGACCTAAGAGACATCAGACAGTGCAGAAGAGTTGTTTGCGGAGTAGACTGGGTTTTTCAGCTTGCAGCCGATATGGGAGGCATAGGGTACATAACAAAGGTGAAGGCAAACGTAATGTATAACAACGTGCTGATAAACGCTAACATGCTTAAAGCATCAGTAGAAGCAGGAGTAGAAAGAATCTTTCTAGCTTCATCTGCATGTGTTTATCCTGAGTTCCTTCAGGATGATAGCTCTAAAACCGTTTATCTTAAGGAAGAAGATGCCTTTCCAGCCTATCCGGACACACCATACGGCTGGGAGAAGCTGTTTAGCGAGTTGATGTATAAGGCTTTCGAGGAGGATTATGGGATAGAGGTTAGGATAGCTAGGTTCCATAATATTTATGGTCCTTACTGTGATTGGGGTAGTGGTCGAGAGAAGGCTCCGGCGGCTTTGTGCCGTAAAGTTGCTATGGCTAGGGATGGGGATGCTATTGAAATATGGGGGGATGGAAAACAGCGGAGGAGTTTCCTGTATATTTCAGATTGTGTTGAGGCGATTTACAGGCTTATGTGCAGCGACTATAATTTGCCGTTGAATATTGGTAGTGACAGGGATATTACTATTGATGAGCTTGCTGATATCATTATTAGGATAAGTGGTAAACGTCTTAAGAAGAAGTATCGTCCTGACATGCCTGTCGGCGTGAAGAGCAGGAATGCAGATTTAACTTTGATTAGGAAGGTGCTTGGCTGGGAGCCTAAAGTCCCGTATGAGGAGGGGTTAAGGAGGCTGTATAAATGGGTGGAGGTTCAGGTGAGAAAACACCTTCATTCAGCCTAGTTTGCCCAATAAAAGATGAAGTCGACCTTATTCCAATAACCCTACCATCTTTTTATGCTGTTGATCCAGCTGAGGTTATTCTGTGTTTGGATAAGCCTGCTCCAAAGCATGTTGTTAAAGTGATAAAGAAGGTTTCTCAGCTATGTGATGCAGAAGGTATTACAAGGATTATTGAGGTTGAGCGTGACCCCAGCTGGAGGTTTCATCAGGCTCATGTTAGAAGAGAGGGATTCCATGCAGCAAAGTATGATAGGATATTGACTGCTGACATAGATTTAGTTTTGAATAGGAATGTGTTGAAGGCTGTTAGGCTTGTAGGCAAAGATGATATTGGGTTGGTTTCGCTGTCCAAGCTTATTTATCCCCGTAACATTCATTCTTTTTTGAGGTTAATGAGTCACAGAGTGCTGAGGATTATCCATAAGGTTGCTAAGATTGGAACCGTTACCGGATTCACGGGATTATACACTATTTTTCGCCCGTATTGGCTTGATAGCGAGAGAGAGGAGGATGTTAAGAGACTTGTTAACCCTAAGCATAAGCTTAGGATGGGTTTTAGTGGGCTGAAGGATTTCAGGGTTGAACGGGACATTTTCCCTTCTGGAGAGGACACTTTTCTGAGGGATTGCATGATAAAGAAGCATAAGGTGGTTTATCTTCCGGATGTAGGGGCGATTGTTTTAACTGACCCTCTTGAGGCTCATCCTGACGTTCAGTATTGTAAGGGGGTTTACTTTGCTCTTAAGGGTAGGAAGCCTATTGTTTCGGTTGGAAGAGCCTTTTTGAGGCTTGAACCATACTATTTGTGCGGTTACCTGTATGGTAGGAGGATTAAAAGTGTTATGGGAGTTTAAGCAGATAAGGAGCTTAGGTGTTCCACTGTTTTTTCTCTGGTCTATTCTAAGCCTACCGTACAAGGCTAGAGGGTTAGTGTTGAAGGCTTTGGGGGAGAGCTCAAAGAAGCATGGTTTCTCCTATCATGAGTACTTGTGGAGAGTTTCCAAAGCCTTTCATCTGCCTGATTTTCTTCCGTTTAAAATAGAGGAGTGCTTGTTTCAGAACCCTGATTTACATGAGCCTGAAGTCTCAAGGTTTCTGTCTAAAACCTATGGGGATTTGTTTGTTGATGTAGGAGCTAACTTAGGCAGGTACACTATAATGTTGAGTTCAAACTACAAGAGAGTTATAGCTGTGGAACCTGAACCCAACAACATGAAGCATTTAATGAGAAATTTGCTTCAGGCTGGAATAAGCAACGTTAAGCTGCTTCAGATAGCTATTTCAGATATTGAAGGATATGTTAAGCTTTATTTGGCTAGGCATTCAGGCGGGCACACCATAAGGGAAGGGTACTACGATAATTACGTTAAAGTAAAATCTTCTACATTAGATAATGTTTTGAGGGATGAATCTAAAGTTGATTTGGTTAAGGTTGACGTGGAGGGAGCTGAATGGAACGTTTTGAAGGGAGCTGAAAAATCCATGCATAAAATTAGAAGATGGATGATTGAGCTCCACGACTTAAACCGTAAAAGCGAGCTTGAACACTTACTTAAGTCTAAAGGGTATGAGGTAAAATGGTTAAGTAATAAGCATGTTTATGCATGGAGGGAGAAGCTATGAGAGTGTACATTCATATTGATTCAAACAGCACATATGTTGGCAACGGCGGCTTCGTGGTTTTATCAAATCTAGCCTTAAAGCTGATTGACATGGGATATGAAGTTTACATGTTTGACCAGAATAACAGGTTGAAGCCTAAAATGTTTAATTGGCTATGCTTAGACAGGAGCATACCGATAATAAAAACGTGGGATATAATATTGGGTGATGACTGCCGTGTTGTAACCAGCTGGCTTAGGACGCTTCCAAACAAGTTTAGGAACCCTAGGTTTCTTAGGTTTCTTGAGTCAAGCGAGCTTATAAGGGATGGACATGAAGCTGAAAGAGAGTTTATAATAAAAAATGATGTTAAGTTGGCTAATCTCCACAGAAACTTGAATGACCTTTATTATCGCTTGGGAATTAAGAATATGGTGAACTTGGAGGTTTGGTTGAGGGACGACGTTAAATTTAATGGTGGAGCCAAAATAGAGAATAGTGTTGGGGTTCAGCTGGAGAAGAAGAGGGTTTTCAGGCTTTTTTCAGTGTTTGATTGGAGCAGATATGAAAGATTCACTAAAGAAAACATTATTGTCTGTAATGGGGATTACAGGCAGGTTATTGACAGAATGAATATGGCGGACTTCTTCATTCATAATCCTAAGCCTAGCCCATACATATCATATTTTAGTGGGGAGACTTTCGGGTTGCCGTTGTTTGAGGCTATGGCTTGCGGATGCGTCTGCATAGCTAGAAGACATAGGGGAATAGACTTCCTTGATGATATAATAATATTGGTTGACGATATGGTTGAGGCTGAGAGATGGCTTAACAGGCTTAAAGAGGACAGAGAATTGAAGGAGGAGATTAGGGAGAGAAGCGTAAGGTTTATTGAGGAAAATTATAGGTTTGATGATTACAGGAGGAGGGTTATTGAAGAATGGTTAGAATAGGTGTTATAGGTTTAGGTAAGCTAGGTCTTCCGCTAGCAGTTCTTTTTGCAGAGAAGTTTGAGGTTAGCGGGGTTGACATAAACGAGGATAGAATAAGGCAGATAGTTAGGCAGGAAAGGTTTTTTGAGCCTGAATTAAACGAGTATCTTGCCCGCAACATTAAGAGAATGCGTTTTTCAACGGACTACTCTATTCTTGAGGGCTGCGACGTTGTTTTCGTTATTGTTCAGACACCTTCGCTTCCAAGTAGAAGGTTTGACTTAAGCTATGTTAGGGATGCAGTGACTAGACTTCACAAGGTTAATCCAAGCTGCCTATGTGTGGTTTCAAGCACAATAAATATTGGCGACATGGATAAGCTCAGGGGGATACATGACAGAATAGTTTACAATCCGGAGTTCATAAAGCAGGGTTCAATAATCCATGACTTTCTAAACCCTAAGTTTGTTCTGATAGGAGCCTATAATAGGGAGGATGGGGAAACAGTTGCGGAGATATGGCGTAGGTTCCACAGTAAACCGGCTTTCATAGTTAAGCCGGTTGAAGCAGAGATCATAAAGCTAGGGTTAAACTTCAGCTTCACGTTAGCAATAGCATTTGCAAATGCTATAGGAGAAGTGTGTGAGGCTTTTAACGCCGATCCAAATGTTGTTTTAGACATAATGTATAGGGATAGAAGAAACTATAAGCCCGGTTTAGGTGCCGCTGGCTTCTGTTTTCCAAGAGATTTCGCCTGCTTCAACAGGATATGTGAGGAGAAAGGTCTTAGGCTTGGGCATAGGCTTTCATCCGCCGTTGAGGAGCTTAACCATCTTATTGTTGAAAAGTATGTTCAGAGGATTCTGTCTTACGGTAAAAGAAGGGTTGGTGTTTTAGGTGTTGCATATAAGCCGGGGGTTCCCTACATTTATGCTTCCCAGTCAATAGAGATTGCTGAGAAGCTATTGGCTGAAGGATGCGAGCTTTACATTTACGATGAGCTGGCAATGGATGAGGCACAAAAAGTTCTGTTCGGCGAGAGAGTTCACTATTGCAGCTCTCCAAGGGAGGTTGAGGAGAAGGCGGAAGTACTGTTCATCGGGCTGCCAAACCACAGTGTTGAGACAAGCAAACCTGTTGTAAACCCGTGGATGTAAGCTTTTTCACATTATCTTATTGTTTCAAGAAGGAGGAAGAGGGTTATTACTGCCCCTAACGCCATTATTGCAGCTAGGTCTGCCCCTGAAATTGTTACGGGTTCAACCCGGTATGGAAGGTAGATTGTCATAGGTGCTATATAGAATGCTGCGGTTATCAACGCTACCGACCCAGCTGAAAAACCTATAAACATTACGAAGAGAATTATTTGCTTCAGGGTTTTAGCATCTATATTCAACTTCATTCTTTCTCACCCGGACAATAATATTACTATCCAGTTGAACAGCATGTGGGTTAAGCATATTGTTGTTTCGGAGCCTGTTTTAAGGTACATTAACCCTAGTATTAGCCCGCATACTGTTGCGGTTATTATCCCTGAAGTAGCCAGATTGTAGGCTAGGAAGTGTACTACTCCAAAGGATATTGCCTGTGCTATGAGGGTTTTCCATTTCCCCATTATTGGGGTAAGCATGTTTATTAGGAAAACTCGGAAGAAGCTTTCCTCTGCTACTGGTCCCGGAATGTTTACTAGTAGGCTTAGCAGAGTGTTGGGGGATAATCCAAGTGTGAAGGCTAGTGCCCCTAGCTTGAGGGTTAACGGGTATTTGGCTGCTTCCTCGGTTGACCACTCTGTTATCTGTAGTACCCCCATTATCTGAAGGTTTCTGGTCATTAATGACGTTATCATGGCTACTACAATTATTATGGGCAGTCCTACTGCCACGCCCATTAGAATGTTTTTGTCTGTTTCCGTTTTTTCGGTCATGAAGAGCGGGGTTAGCAGAAGAAATCCGTATATTACGCCTATGGACTTAAGGTTTGTTATGTCAAGGTAGAAGCCTGCCAGCAGGCATACTAGAAGTATCATGAAGCTTACTGCAATCAGGTAAACGTATGATTTTTCCATTTCCTGCATTCTCTCACGCTCCTATAACGCTTATTTCTATTCCGGCGGCGATGAACAGTAGAATCACGTATAGGATTGCTGAGAGCAGAGTGTAGGGTAAGCGTTCTCTCGCTCCACCGCCGGTTAAGGTTAGAAATGACAGGTAAATGTTTTCTCCAAGCATAATTATGTACGCCAGTACTTCCACGAACATTGTTACTATGATGTTTGATATGGTTATTGTCGGGTGGATTCCTATCGCTAGGCTTAGTTCACCTATTATCCATCCAGTATTGTACATTACTACTAGGAAGGGGAATATTCCTATTATTGGCACGATAAGCGTCCATGTGGCGTAAAGATTGTTGGTGAAGATTGCGTATGCTGTTAGGGTTTCACGTTCAGCGATAATTTGGTTGAGTGCTTGCTGTGCTTGGTCTATTGTGGAGGTTTGGTATGCTGTTACGGCTCCCTGAAGCATTGTGAAGAAGATTATGAAGAAGGCGAGTAGAAGGCTCCATCCGAAACCAGCTGTCCAGTACTTCATTCGCTTTCAGCCTCACGTTTTTTACGTGGGAACCTACAGATTAAATATACTGTTATAATCATATTTATAATTAACCATATTATTGATGCTTCTGTTGAATTTCCGGCTGAAAGAAAAGTGTATACAGTTGCAATCATGTTTGCGGTTGACTCTGCTAAAGCTAGGATGAAAGCCCAAACCTTTGTTTCTGAAAGCCCATAGGATATTGCTATTTGAAGTAAACCTAAAATAATGAGAGATGCTCCTGAGTAAATGATTGACAGATGTCTGAGAAGCCTAGAGAAGCCTGATAAATCAATCAATATTGGATGGATTGATGTGAAGATTGAGAAACCTAAAAAAATGTTTATTATTCCAAGAATAAAATATGTGAATGAAATGAGGTCTAACCCGATTGGGTTAGGCTTACGGTACATCTGCTTTTTTACCGTGCCGCTCTAACAGCAAATATTAGGATGAAAGCTAGTATGGCGAGTATTTGCCCGGTCATTCTAACTAGTGGGGAAAGCCATGCAAGCGGGTAGACAGGGTAGAAGCCGACGTAAATCACATAGTTCTGGAGAATGTTGGCTATCAGGTAGGAGCCGACAAGTACTACTCCGGAAACAATCAACGATAATATGAAAGTATATAATATTGGCTTGTTCATGGTTTATCGCCTAGCTACCGCTACTACAGCTAGGATGGAGGCGATTGCAGAGAAAAGTATGACCAGCAGCCACCAGTACTCAAGGTACCATGGGATCGGTTCAGGCTCCTCTTTTTGGCTCAGCTCGATTATGGCAGTGTTGTATCCTGATTGAACGTTAACTGATTTGCTTGCACTGTTATATTTTGCTGTTTCAGCAGTTGATATTTGAACTGTTCCCTGATATGAGCCTAGATTGAAGGTTGCTACTCCATCCACAGTTGCTTTGGCGTCTGTTTCAGACCCATACTGGATTATCACATATATTCCGCTTACTTTAGTTTTTGTTTCAGCATCAACTGTGTAAACAGTCAGAATTGTATCGCCTACCCCAGTTGGAAGCAGAGTAAATGCCATTTTAGAGCTATCCGTTTCGGTTCCTAGGTCATTGTAAACTTTAAAGGTTATTTCTCCAGCTGTCTCAGTTGACACACCTAGGTTTTCAACTGTAAAAGCGAAAGTATATTCTTCGTTTGGGTCTAATATTACGCTGTCGCTTGACGGGGTTATGCTTATTTTGCTTGTTGATGTCGTTGCAGTTACAGTTAACCTTGAACGCCCCGTTCCTAATTGTTTCACTGTTACATAAGCTACGTCTTTTCCACCTATTTTCGTGTATCCTGTTCCGGAGGACAGCCATCTTGTGCTTACGATTTTTCCGTTTCCAACCACAGGCTGATATACTATTGTGTCAGCTAATTCAGTGCTTATTTTAAGAGTGAACAGCCAGCTAACTGCTCCTATTGGCTGCCATATTACAAGACGGTTATCTGTTGTTATTTCAAAATCTTTTCCGTAAAGTTCATTCAAGTCTACAGTGTCGATGTCAGGTAGACTGGCTAAATACTCAACTAGGCTTTTTGCAGGCGGGTTTGTGTTTACTCCAACTGTGAATGCGTCTTTAGGTCTTAACGGCTTAACAATATAGTCAGTTAATGTGTCCGCTCGATATACACCCGGAAACTCGTCTCCCCATACTGGAAAATTGAAGCCTACAACTGGAAGATAATCATATTCATCATAGAAATAGTGAGCTGGCGATCCGTCGTCCGCCCATCTTCTAACCGTCCAAGACCATTCCTCATAATAGTATCCGGTTATCGGGTCTCTGTGAGCCTTATAGTAGTTTCCTCCGCCAAACCAGTAGTTGCTGTAGCTTAAGTCGTCTTTGTCATAGCTGATTATGCTTCTTAGTTTTTGACTTCCCTCGAAAACCCATTCTTTGCTGAATATTACTAAGTCATCCCATAGTGGCTGCCCATACCCCATATTAAGCAGTCCCTGAAGCTGTATTATTATAGTTTCTCCTTGTGGGCTGGTTAGTGTTATCGGTATTGTTGCGGGGACACCTACTAAGTCGATTGTTTTTTCTGTTTTCCAGTAATAGTCTCCTTGTTTTTCAACGGTGATTTTGAATGGTGCATGATGCTCCCAAGAGCCGGCTATCTCCCACACTTCAACTGTAAAAGCTTCTACATAGACGTCTGTCATTTTGTTTGGCTGCATTAGAATCTTGTTCATCCACATTCCGTAGGTTTTGGGGAAAACTTCATATTTCACTTTTTTCAAGGGGATTGCCCAGTATGGCTGTAGAGCTTCTATTGAAACTTTTATTGTTGCCTGCGGAATAAGTGTTTTTCCGTTTACTGTGTTGTCGGCGTATGGTTTTTCAGTTTCCTCTTTATCGAATTTATAGGATAGAACGCTTTTGTTCGTGGTTGATGTTGCTAGGATAACCCACCAGCTTCCCTTCCACTCATGGGTTGAAGGGTCTTCTCCTCCGCCGGCAGGTTCAATGTATATTTGGCTTACTGCTAGAATGTCGAGTTTAAGGAGTTCATTATAGTGGGAGTATAGGAAGTATGATGCGATGATTGAAACTATTATGACTGTGAATAGGATTGTTCTTGTTTCACGTGAAGTCATATGCTTC